>Ga0316189_10005228_pt1 | contig 12444 bp, 9 predicted proteins | sample LowCovwburrow_MG_FD_204930 | JGI IMG/M metagenome (GOLD analysis project Ga0316189, IMG submission 204930) | Coastal sediment microbial communities from Maine, United States - Lowes Cove worm burrow | ecosystem: Environmental > Aquatic > Marine > Coastal > Sediment | place: USA: Maine... | reverse complement strand
CCCCCCCCGCGGCGGCCGCTACACCTTGTAGAGGAGGTCCATGTAGCGCTCGAGCACGTCGCTGACGACGCCTCGGACCGGGATCGTCCCAGCGAGGCCGTACACCGGCGCGATCGAGCCCCCCTCGCTCGGCGTCGCGGCGACCACCGAGGTCGCCTCCCGGAGGTCGCTGAGAAATCGCTCTGCGATCCCGTCCTGCGTGTGGCGAAGGGTCACACAGAGGTGGACACATGCCGGCTTGTGAAGACCGTTGAGGTTCCACCCCTGATGGCTCATGTGCTCCATCACCCGATAGATGTCGAGGTCCTCGGCCGCGAAGGCGATCACCCAGAGCGGGTCGCCGAGGACCCGAAGGCCCGGGATCGCCTCGATGCCCTCGCGGATCGTCGCCGCAGTCTCCAGGATCGCTCGCGTCGAGTCCATATAACCGCGCTCACCGATCGACACCATCGCCGCCCAGGCCGAGGCGCTGAGCGCCCCTGGGCGGGAGCCGGCGAGCGTCGGCGAGAAGTACATCCCGCCGGGCCACTCGGTGGTCGTGTAGTATTGGAAGCGACGCAGGGCCTGGCCGCGATAGAGCACGACCGAGGTGCCCTTGGCCGCGTAGCCGTACTTGTGGGTGTCCGCCGACATCGACGTCACGCCGGGCAGGCGGAAGTCGAAGACCGGCACCTTGTAGCCGAGGCGCTCGGCCCAGGGGAGGACAAAGCCGCCGAGGCAGGCGTCTACGTGCATGCCGATCCCGTGACCGCGTGCGACCTCAGAGAGCGACTCGATCGGATCGATGACGCCGTGGGGGAAAGAGGGGGTCGAGCCGACCAGGGCGATCGTATTGCGGGTGATAGCCTGGGTCATCGCCGCGACGTCGGCCTTGAAGTCGGCGCCGACGGGGACCTTGACCAGGTCGATGCCGAAGTAGAGCCCGGCCTTGTCAAACGCCGCGTGGGCGGTCGTCGGCAGGACCAGCTCGGGATGCTTGATCCCCCGCTTGGCCCGGGCCTGGTCGCGATAGGTCTTCATCGCCAAGAGGATGCTCTCGGTCCCGCCTGAGGAGACCACACCGCAGACCCCCTCCTCGCCCTTAGGGCCGGCCGGGACCGCGTCGCCGCTGAGCATCGCCGCGGTCATCGCGACGATCTCCGCCTCGTATTTGGTCGCGCTCGGCCAGAGGTCCGAGTGGAGCGGGTTGACCTGCGAGTGCAGGGCGTAGACCTCGCTGAGAAACTCAATGTGGTCGCGGTTGCCGTGATAGACAGCGCCGGAGACGTAGCCGTCGCGCCAGCGCGACTCCTCGCGCTCGGACATCGTCCGCATCATCTCGAGCACCTCGGTCCGCGAGGTCCCCTCGGCCGGCAGGGCCGAATAACTCGGGAACTCGCCGCGGTACGGGCGGAGGCTCGTCTCCATCGCCTCGAGCATCGTGCTGTATTCGCGCTCGATCCGCTCACGCACCCAGGGGATCTTTTTGGCGACCTTGAAGGCGCCCGTGAGCATCCCCGGAGGGAGGCGTCCGAGCTGCTTCTCGACGACGTCCTTGATTTTCATGATGTTTGACTCGGAGGCGTTGGCGGGGCCGCCTAGAGGTGGCGGTTGAGGCGGTGGAAGAGCCGCTTGTTGGCCCGGTGGGCGGAGCGAAATTCGCGGTACATGCGGTCGTAGACCCCATGTGCGGCGCTCTCAGGCTCGTGAGTATGGGCGATCTCCACCCGCTGGCCAACGTCGTCCCACGTGAGGTAGCCGAGGGCTACAAGGGCGAGAAAGCCGACCCCGCGGGCGTTGGCGGCGATCGGCTGGTCCACCTGATGGATCGTCCGCCCGCATACATCCGCGAGGATCCGACACCACAACGCCGAGTTCGCCCCGCCGCCGATCACCCGCAACGAGGGCAGCTCGCGGCCGCAGAAGCGCTCGACCGCGCCGAGGAGCCAGCGGCTGTTGTAGGCGACCCCCTCGAGCACGGCGCGGACGACGTGGGCCCGGCTCGTGCTCAGCGACATGTTGAGAAACCCCCCGCGGAGGCGATGATCGTCGGCCGGGGACCGCTCGCCGTTGAGCCAGGGGAGGAAGAGGAGGCCGTCGCTCCCGGCCGGGACCTGGGCCGCGAGCGCGTCAAAGCGCCGATAGATGTCCGGCGGGGCCGCCTCGCCGCCGAGCACATCATCTCCTGGTCCAAAGAGCAGATCACGGAGAAAGGAGAGGCACATGCCCGCCGTCTCCTGCTCGTTGGCGATGAAATAGCGCCCGGGGATCGCCGACGGCAGCGAGGCCATGTTGCGGAGGATGTCGGTCTTCTTGAAGGGCACGTGGCAGGTCAGCCACGACGAGGTCCCGAAGTAGATGTGGGCCTCGAAGTCCTGGACCCCGCCGGAGCCGATCGCCGCCGACTGGACGTCGGGCGTCCCCATCACCACCTGGACATGCTCGCCGAGGCCGAGCTCGGCCGCAGCCTGCGGCGTCAACGGGCCGAGGAGCTCCACCGCCTCGCGCAGCTCCGGGAGCATTGACCGCTCGAGACCCGCGCGAGCGAGCAGATCGTCGTCGTAGCGGACGTTCTTGAGGTCGCGGTTGTCGGTCACCCAGTGCAGGGCGATCGAGTCGTAGGAGGCCGCGGCCCGCCCCGTCAGCCGGAGGTTGAGATAGTCCTTCGGCTCCAAGAAGAGGGCGGCGCGGGCGAAGGCCTCCGGCCGCTCGTGCCGGAGCCAGTCAATATGGGCGATCGGATCTTTTCCTGAGAGCCCCGGGATCCCGCCCGTCCGTCGGATCCAGCGGTAGAGGTTGAGGAGCCCGTAGCCGTCGACCTTCGGCCAACCGCCGACCCGAGCTCGGACGTAGCGAGCGCCCCGCGAGTCCATCCAGATCACCGCGTTGTGCACGGGCTCGCCGGCCTCGTCGACCGCCACCGTCCCCGACCACTGCGACGTACAGGCGACGGCGACCACCTGCTTGGCGTCGATGTGCCCGCGACCGAGGAGACGTCGGCTCGCCTTGACGATCGCCGCCCACCACTCGGAAGGGCGCTGCTCTGCGCCGCCCCCCGGGAGGAGCAGGAGCTCGACCGGCTCAGACTCCGCCGCGACCACGGTCCCCGAGCGGTCGACCAGCGCGACCTTCGGCCCCGAGGTGCCGAGGTCGATCGCGAGGACATGCTCGAGCGGGGTGGTCACAGGGAGAGAATACGCGGCCGCTCCCCCGATGCCTACGCCGGCAGGGCCGTATTCTCCGGGCTTTGCCTATTCCTTGTGTAATCACTGTTCTCTGTCGTTGAATCGCCTGGCGCCCGAAGACCCCCCAGGGGACCGCGGTCGAGCGGACAAAACAGGCGCCGGCGCGCCGTGCGCAAGTGGAGCCTGAGTCGACGTATTCGCCTCGGCTCGCGCCACGTCACGTCACGTCACCAGCACATCACGCCGAAACGCGAGAGAGCCCGGTCAACGCGAGACCTGAGCGCCCAGCGGGAGCCGCAGGCCCCGGCGCGAGGGCCGACAGAGCCGCCAGAGCCGCCAGGATCGCCGGTCATAGACCGCACCCGAGCGGTCGAACACATGAAAGAGAGGCTCGAACGTATGCTCATATGAGGGGCGCGAGCCCTAGCGTTCTCGGCTAGCGGAGCGATGCAAAGCCCCGCGCGCTCGCCAGCCCTCCTAGGCCGACGAAGGCCCGCCATAACGGGCGCTAGATGCCCTCAACGTGGCACTTCTCCGAAGCCGAAGGGGTCGCCGATTGCGGCGCGGCGCGGCTAGTCCTCGCCGCCGATTCGATACACTGTCACCTTGTTCGGCTCCGGGTACATCGTCACCGCGATCCGCCGCGGATCCAGCGGGTCAAAGGTGAACTCGACGGTCGAGCTCATCGTCCGCGGGATCGCCGGCAGCGCGGCCCGCTTGCCGGTCGCGAGCTCGACCACCTCGACCGGCAGACCGTCGCGGTACCAGGCGAGGTACTCGCCGCCCCGAGAGAGCGCGAGGGTCGATCCGAGCGACAAGGTCCACACCCCGCCGGCGACCGCGAAGTCGACGATCTGGTCGCGATCGTCGAGGATCACCCGGCAGCGCTCCCGGTCACAGTACTCGCGTAATAGACCGCCCCATGGGGTCGGCCGCACCTGCACTAGCAGGCCGAGCTCGTCATCTTCGACCTTGTAGGGGAGCTCGCGGCTCGTCCCCTGGGCCGGGGAAGAGTCCCACGCATACTCCCAGTAGCGCGCCTCTCCCATCGACGGACCGGCGCCGCCGCGGCGATAGACCGTGCGCTTGTCGCTGACGCCAAACCTGCGATACCCGTCAGAGGGCAGCTCCGCCGCGAGGGCGCCGCTGCCCCGCGCATAGATGTAGAGCGGGCCGAGGAATTCCGGCATCACCAGGTGCTGACAGTCGTCGGTAAAGGCGAGCCACTCGCTGCCGCCGGCGTGCGAGGTCGACTCGACCTGGACGCGACCGCCGAAGGGCTTGCGATAGACCAGGAGCCGGTTGTGGTAGGTCAGGCCGGCGAAAAACTCCCCGCCGCAGGAGGCGACCGCCTCGACGTCCTTGCCGAGCTTCCGCGAGGCCCACAGCTCGCGGCCGCTGGCGATCTCGGCGACGTGGATCCGATCGTCGTTGCCCGCGCCGACCAAGAGCTCGCTCCGCTCGCCGAGGAACGCGACCCCGCCGACGGTCCCTTCGACGAGGTTCGCAGAGGTCCTCGCCTGCTTCGGTTGGAGCTTGACCGTAGCCTCGACGGTGAGGCCCAGGGGGACAGGCGAGCGCGGCGGGCTCTCGACCAGCGCAGGCTGCTCCTCGGCCGGGTCGACGGCGCTCTTTGGCGCGCTTGCCGGTTCCGCCCGGTCCGCCCGGTCCGCCCGGTCTCGCTGCGACGCAGCCAGGGGCCCGCTCCCGACCGGTCCCTGGGCTTGCGCACCGTCGGAGACGAGGGGCTGAACGTTGGTCGCACCGCGATCACAGGCGATGAGCGCGAAAAGGACGAGAACACGAGAGCTGCGCAGTCGCACCCGGCCGATGGTACTGCACGTGACCAGGACATCGCTCAACCCCGGAGCGACCCGACGGGAGCGCAACAACACGTGGAGGTTTCGGCACGCATCATGCTTAGACTTCGACCATGCTCCGCTTCGTCCCCCGCCCGCGTGTCTCGGCGATCGCTCTCTCGCTCGCCGCGGCGACCCTCTCGAGCCTCGCTTTGGCCCCTACGACCGCCTCCGCCTGCATCACGGGCGAAGAGTTCATCCACACGATCTCAGACCTCTACCCCGCCGATGGAGCGACGACGGTGCCCTATGACACCGTCGTCGCAGCCTTCGGCAGCAACCTCGCAGACCACCTCCAGGTCGAGGTCAGCGACCTCGGCGGGATCATCCCCGGCACGCTCGTGAGCGTCGGCGGTCGGGTCTTCTGGCGACCGGACGCCCCCCTCGACCCGGAGAGCGAGTACTCGGTCCACCTCTGGACGGAGGACGCCAACGCGAGCGAGAACGTCGACCAGGTGATCACCTTCACCACCGGCTCCGAGCCCGCTCCGCCGATCGAGCCGCCGACCTTCGCCCTCAGCCTGAGCAAGTGGGACAAGGTCTACACAAAGTGTGTCGAGCAGCCCGAGCCCGGAGAGTGCGGCGACTGTGGCAAGGAGGAGGTGACAAAGGTCGAGGAGCGGATGCGCGTCAGCATCACCATCGATCCCCCGAGCGGACCCTTCGGGCGCTTCTACATCGGTCGCATGCGCCACGGCGCTAGCGAGGCGGACGTCAAAGAGGGGGCCGACCACGCCAGCGAGTGGTGGGGCGACCCGGATCAGGCGATCACGGTCAAGGGCGACCTCGGCCTCGTCGGCACCTGGGAGGGCGAAGAGGTCTGTGTCCGCGGCACCCTCTGGGATCCCCGCGACCTCACCTCCGCGCCGATCGCCACCTGCGCCGCGATCGGCGATGTCAACGTCCCCTCGCCGACGGGCGAGACCGACTCGGACAGCGACTCCGACTCCGCGGGCACAGACTCGGACTCGAGCGGGACGGACTCGGGCTCCGACTCCGAGACAGGATCCGCGAGCGACTCCGGCCCTGGCCCTGGCTCGTCGAGCGACACCGACGATGAGGCCACCGGCGGCGGTGTCGATGACGATGAAGGGAGCTGCGCCTGCCGGGCCGACGACGACCGCCCGGGCGCCCTGAGCCTCGCGTTCGGCCTCGGCCTGCTCCTCCTCCGGACACGGCGCCGCCGCTCGGCTCAACCGCAGGCATCATCCTCTGGGTCGTAGTAGACCGTGATCGCCTCGCCCCGAGCCGGGGCTCAGAAATGCCAAGGGAAGCGGTGGAAGTCGGCGTCGCGCTTCTCCAAGAAGGCGTCGCGTCCCTCTGCCGCTTCATCTGTCGCATAGGCCAAACGGGTCGCCTCGCCGGCGAAGAGCTGCTGCCCGACGAGCCCGTCGTCGACCATGTTGAAGGCGAGCTTGAGCATCCGGATCGCGGTCGGGCTCTTGTTGTTTATCGATGCCGCCCACTCGAGGGCGGTCCGCTCGAGCTCGGCGTGGGGGACCGCCTCGTTGACCATGCCCATCGCCTTGGCCTCGGTCGCCGAGTAGGTCCGCGAGACGAAGAAGATCTCGCGGGCTCGCTTCTGACCGACCATCCGCGCAAGATACGCAGAGCCGTAGCCGGCGTCGAAGGAGGCGACGTCTGCGTCGGTCTGGAGGAACTTCGCGTGCTCCTCGCTGGCCAAGGTGAGATCACACACCACATGGAGGCTGTGCCCGCCCCCGACCGCCCAGCCCGGGACCACCGCGATCACGACCTTCGGCATGAAGCGGATCAGACGCTGGACCTCGAGGATGTGGAGACGACCGAGCCGCGCAGGATCAATCCCCTCCGCGCCTTCGCTCTGCGCGTCGCCTCCGGTGTACTTGTAGCCATCTTTGCCGCGGACCCGCTGATCGCCGCCGGAGCAGAAGGCCCAGCCCCCGTCCTTCGCGGAGGGCCCATTGCCGGTGAGGAGCACGCAGCCGACCGAGGAGAGCATGCGCGCGTGATCCAGGGCACGGAAGAGCTCGTCGACGGTCCCCGGCCGGAAGGCGTTGCGCACCTCCGGGCGGTTGAAGGCGATCCGGACGGTCTTTCCGCCCCTGTGCCGGTGGTACGTAATGTCGCGGAGGGGGCCGAGATCGGTGATCTCGGTCCACGCTTGGGGATCGAAGGTCTCAGAAACCATAGCCTGCCAGTCCTCGACCGAGCGCTGATTGCGATAGCTCGGTCCGCCCCATATATAGGGCCCGCCGCCGACCAGCAATGACCGCCGCCGCACCTCAGCCGTACAGCTCCCCGCGAGGACACTCGCGCCCGGTCGCCCGGGTCGCTGGCGTCGATGCGTGGGACTACCTGCCCCTCGCCCAGAGCTACGAGACCGCGTTTGTCTGGAGCCGCGGCGACCTCCGGGTCGTCGCCCTCGGCGAGTCGGGGCCAGAGCAGGCCTCGGCCGGCGAAGCGTGGCCCTCCGAGGTCGGCGGGCGCTCCTTCACCGGCGAGGCTGGACGGGACGAATGGGCGGGCTGGCCCGGGGCCTGGAGGGGCCGACCGCAGACGCTCTACGTCTCCCGCGGCGACGGTGAGGTCTGGCGCCTCGGCGATCCCAGCAGCCCCGCTCGCCCGCCAGCTGCGCCCGATCCCTGGCGCTCGCTGCCGGCGACCGCGTTCTCGCCGGTCGAGCCGGTCGAGGTCTGGATCGACGCGACCCGAGCGGCGACGGCTGCGATCGGCGCAAGCGCGGCCGAGAAGGTGGTCCTCGCCCGCCGCGAGGTCGCCTCCCTCGCCCAGGCCTGCGGGCGCGCGACCGCCCTCCTGCCGGTCCTCCGCCAGGGCAACGCCGAGGCGGTGACCTTCGGGATCAAGCTCGGCGCAGGCGGATGGTTCGTCGGCGCCACCCCAGAGACCCTGATCGAGCTCGAGGACGGCTGGCTGCGCACAGAGGCCCTGGCCGGCACCCACGCCCGCCCTGAGGGGCTCGACAACCCCAAGGATCGCGGCGAACACCAATGGGTCGTCGACGGCATCGAGTCCGCCTTGGCGCCGGTCTGCCTCGGCCTTGAAAAGCTCGGCCCGACGAGCAAGCGCGCCGGTCACCTCTACCACTGGCAGACCCGCTTTCGCGGCCGCGTCGCCCCGGGCAACGGGCTCTTCGACCTCGCCCACCGCCTCCACCCCACCGCGGCCGTCGGCGGCACCCCCCGAGCCCAGGCGCTCGACTTCATCGCCGCCCACGAGCCCCGCGACCGCGGCTGGTACGCCGGATTCACCGGCTGGTCCAACGCCCGCGGAGACGGCCACGCGGTCGTCGGCCTCCGCTCGGCGCTCCTCCGCGACGACTCGATCTACATCTACGCAGGCGCCGGGATCGTCCGCGCCTCGGAGCCCGAAAAGGAGTGGCGCGAGACCGCCGCCAAGCTCGAGACCTGCAAGCGCTCGCTCGCGGCGAGCGGGAGTCCTGTCCCTTGAGCCAGGCCGATTTTATCGCTCGCCTGGTCGACGGCCTCTTCCGCGGCGGCGCCCGCCGAGCGATCCTCTCCCCCGGCTACCGCAACGCGCCGGTCGCCCTCGCCCTCCGCGCGCACCCGCAGATCCTCACCGAGGTGATCGTCGACGAGCGGGCCGCCGCCTTCTTCGCCCTCGGCCTCAGCCGGGCGAGCGGCGAGCCTGTGATCCTCAGCTGCACCTCGGGGAGCGCGGTCGCCAACTACCTGCCGGCGATCTGCGAGGCCCACAGCGATCGGATCCCGCTCTTGATCCTCAGCGCCGACCGGCCGCCAGAGCTCAAGCGCGCAGGGGCCCCGCAGACGATGCCCCAGCGCGACATCTTCGCGGACTTCGTCGTCTACTCCGACGAGCTCTCGGAGCCGCCGGCGCTCGACGAGGATCTGCCGCGCACGCCCTGGGACGCCCGGATCGCGATGGCGCTCTCCGCCGCGACCGCCGATGAGGGGGGCCCCGTCCACCTCAACCTGCCGCTGCGAAAGCCGCTCCTGCCCGAGACAACGCCGCCGCCGATGGCCCGTCCGCCGCGGCTGCTCCGCGGCCGTCGACGTCTGGACCCGGACCAGACGACCGAGCTCTCGGCGAGCTTCGCCGGGGCGGAGCGCCCCGTGATCGTCGCCGGGCCGATGATCCGAGAGGCCGCAGGCGAGGCGGCCAAGCTCGGCGACGCGATCACCCGCCTCGCCGAGCGGAGCGGCTGGCCCCTCATCGCCGACATCCTCGCGACCTGCCGTCCGCAGGCGACCCAGTCCGGCGACGCGATCGCCCGCCGCCCGGGCGGTCCCACCCCCGACGCGGTCCTGTGGTTTTGCGACGCGCCTGTCTCGGCGCCGCTGCTGCGGTGGATCGGCCGCTGCCCTGGTCCGGTCGCCCGCATCAGCGCAGGCGGGACCTGGCGCGACCCTAGCTTTAGGACCAGCTTGGCCGTCGACGCAGCGCCGACCGACACCGCCGACGCCCTCGCGCTTCCGCCTGGGAGCCCAGCCTGGCGCGAGCGCTGGGCCCAGGAGGTCGCCGACGCCGACGCCCACCTCGCCAAGGCCGACGAGCACGGCCGCTGGGAGGGGCCGATCCTGGCGAGGGCCCTCCAGGCCTGGCCCGGCGCCCACGTCCACATCGCCAACTCCTCGTCGATCCGCGACCTCGACACCTTCGGCCGCCTCGGCGCCGGCGAGCGGGCGCTGTGTAACCGCGGCGTCAACGGGATCGACGGGACGATCGCGACCGCGGCTGGCGAGGCGATGGCGCTCGCTCAGCCGCTCCTCGCGGTGGTCGGCGATCTCGCGCTCGCCCACGACCTCGGCGCGCTCCTCCACACGCCGGCGACGTCGCTTGTGATCCTCGCGATCGACAACGGCGGCGGCCAGATCTTCCGCCAGCTCCCGGTCCGCGAGCACCCCGCCTTCGAGGAGATCTTCGTCACCCCCACGCCGACCGATCTCGGCGCGATCGCGACGGCCATGGGCTGGAGCTATGCAGCTCTCCGCGGCGACCCCGAGGAGCTCAGCCAGGCCTTGGACCAGGCCCTGCTCCAGGCCCATCAGCGCGGACGGACGATCATCCAGCTCCACCTCGACCCCCACGCGGCCTTCAACGCCCGAAGGTCCTTCTGGAACGCATGGCGATGAACGACCTCGGCTCCCGCACGTCCTCCTCACAGACCCCTGGGCGCGCGTCGATCTGGTGGCAGGCGATCCGCCCGCGGACCCTCGCGGCCGGGGCCGCGCCGGTCCTCGTCGGCACCGCGCTCGCCGTCGCTGACGGGGTCTTTCACCCCTGGGCCGCCCTCTTCGCCCTCGCCGGCGCCCTCGCCCTCCAGATCGCGACCAACATCCACAACGACTACGAGGACTATGTCCGCGGCGCCGACGGTCCCGACCGGGTCGGCCCCAAGCGGGCGACCGCCGAGGGCTGGGTCGCGCCGGAGACGGTCCGCCGCGCCGCGATCGGGGTCTTCCTCGCGGCCATCGTCATCGGCGTCTACCTGGTCGCCCGCGGCGGCCCGCCGATCCTCGCCCTCGGCCTCGCCAGCGTCGCCGCCGGCTACAGCTACACCGGCGGCCCGAAGCCCCTCGCCTACGTCGGCCTCGGCGATCTCTTCGTGCTCATCTTCTTCGGCTTCGCCGCGGTCGTCGGCACCTACTACGTCCAGGCGCTCCAGACCTGCCCCGCCGCCTGGTGGCTCGGGCTCGGCGTCGGCCTCCTGTCGACGGCGATCCTCGCGGTCAACAACCTCCGCGATCATCAGAGCGACAGCGCCGCGGGCAAGCGAACGCTGGCGGTCCGCTTCGGCACCCGCGTCGCCCGCCTGGAGTACACGCTCTGCCTCGCCCTCGCCTACCTCGCCCTCGCGCCGGCGACCCTCGCCGGACACCCAGGCGTGCTCCTCGGGCTCCTCTCTCTCCCCGCCGCGCGGACCGTGCACAACACCGTGATGTCCCGCGAAGGCGCGGCGCTCGGCCCCTGTCTCGGCGCGACCGCCAAGCTCCTCGCCCGCTACGGCGCCCTCATCAGCGCCGGTCTCGGGATCGAGGCGCTCCTCCGGGCGGCATGGCAAGCGCTCTTCGGCGGCTGAGCGATGACGACCACACTCGCCCTCCGGAGCGTCGACCTCCTCCCGGATCCGGGCGGCGATGGGCTCCTCCTCCGGCTCGTCGATGATCGTCAGCGTGTCGGCTGGGGCGAGGCCGTCGCCCGCCCAGGGTTTAGCCGACCCCTCGCCGAGCTGGTGAGCGCAGCGACGAGCCTCCAGGGCGCGCTCACGGGTCGCTCGCTCCGCTCGGTCGAGGGCGCCGCAGAGCTGAGCGCGGAGCTGCGCGCGACCGATGCTCAGCCGTTGCCGAGCCCCTTGCGATTCGCCGTCGAGAGCGCCCTGCTCGACCTCCTCGGCCAGGCCGAAGGGGTGCCGGTCGCGAGGCTTCTCGGCGAGCCGGCCGCTCGCCTGCGCCGCAACGCGCTGGTCTACGCGAGCGCCGGGCCCGAGCAGCTCACGGCGCTGCGCGAGCGCGGGTTTTCGACCTTCAAGGTCAAGGCTCGCGGACCTTGGCCGGGCTCGCTGCGAGACCTCCAGGCGCTCGGCCAGGCGCTCGGCAGATCCGGCGAGTTCGGCAAGCCTGGAACACCCGGCGAACTCGGAGCAGCATCCGGCGAGCGCGGAGCATCCGGCGAGCTCAGAACATCCGGCGAGCGCGGAGCATCCGGCGAGCTCAGAACATCCGGCAAGCTCAGAACATCCGGCAAACTCAGAACATCCGGCGAGCCTATTCGCCTACGGATCGACTGCAACGGATCGATCCCGAGCGAAGACGCGCCGACGCTCTTGGAGGAGCTCGCCGCCCTCACGCCCGAGTATGTCGAGGAGCCGATCGCCGGGCTCTCGGCGGCCGCCTGGAGCGATCTGGTGAGGCCGGGCCTCCGCCTCGCGGTCGACGAGTCCGCGGTCGACGAGACCGCCTGGCGTGCGCACCTCGAGGTCGCAGCAGCGGCGGTCGTGGTGATCAAGCCGGCCTTCGTCGGCGGCATCTTCGCAGCTCTTCGCCGCGCCCGTGAGGCGCGGGCGCGGGGCATCGAGGTCGTGATCACCAGCGCCCTCGAGGGGGCGATCGGCACCGCCGCGGCCGCTCACCTCGCCTTCGCGATACGGCCGTCCCTCGCGGTCGGGATCACAGCGCGCAGGGGCGCCCCCCTGCCCCTGTGGCTGAGCGCCGAGGCGCCGACGATCGATCTTCCACGGGCGGCAGGGCTCGGGCTCGATGCCGTAGTCCCCCACGGCACAGCCCCCCAGTCGCAGACGATCGGAGCCCGTCGATGAGCGCCTCACGCTCGACCCCCGACCCCGACCGAGAGCTCGAACAGGACATCGAGCGAGACATCGAACAAGACCTCGGGCAAGACCCCGAGCGAGACATCGACCAAGACATCGACCAAGACATCGA
>Ga0316189_10005227_pt1 | contig 12444 bp, 13 predicted proteins | sample LowCovwburrow_MG_FD_204930 | JGI IMG/M metagenome (GOLD analysis project Ga0316189, IMG submission 204930) | Coastal sediment microbial communities from Maine, United States - Lowes Cove worm burrow | ecosystem: Environmental > Aquatic > Marine > Coastal > Sediment | place: USA: Maine... | reverse complement strand
CTCAATAATAGTACAGGGCTTAACGGTGGGTAAATTGGTTAAAAAACTTTCTTGATGATTCCAAAAGACTTCAATCAGTTTCTCGAAACTTTAAGTAGTCAAAACGCTCCTAAGGAATGGCCACTGGCCCTAAAAGCACTATGGTTTGATGCCCAGGGAAATTGGAAAGCTTCCCATGATATTGCACAGGATATGCACAATGATTTAGGAAGTTGGATCCATGCATATTTGCATAGAAAAGAGGGTGATGAATTCAATGCAGGATATTGGTATCGCAGGGCTAACCGACCTGTTCCTAGTACTACTTTGGATGAAGAGTTAAAGCAGATGGTGGAGTTCGTGATTTCGGATATTCAATTTACACGATAATACTTATTCCATCAGCCTGTACGTTTTTCTCACTATCAAAATAAAAGTCTATTCGTCCTAGATTAATACCATAACATCCTACTTGATTGACTAAAATGTTATTCCCTTTTGCATTTTTTGTGACCGTTGGCTTATCCAAAAAAGTGTGGGTATGGCCTCCAATGATCAAGTCGGTGTATTTGGTTTTGGCCGCTAGCTTTAAATCATCTCGTTTATCTTCGATTTTATAGTGATATCCCAAATGTGAAAGACAAATGATCAAATCGCATTTTTCCTCTTCTTTTAACTTGGTTTCAATATCGGAGGCTATTTCATAGGGATCTAAATACTGGGTCTCTTTGAATAGCTTTTTTGTGACTAGTCCGTCAAGCTCTATGCCCAATCCATATACACCAATTTTTAATCCATTCACCAAGTAGGTTTTATATGGTTCTACATGTCCGTTCATGACGGTATTGCTAAAATCGTAATTGGCGGATAGTAATTTGAATGAAGCATGTGGTAATTGTGCAAAAAGTCCATCTATGCCATTGTCAAAATCATGGTTTCCAATAGTAGCGGCATTGTACTTGAGCTTGCTCATAAGTTTAAATTCCAATTCACCGCCATAGAAATTGAAGTAGGGGGTTCCTTGGAAAATATCACCAGCATCGAACAAAAGGGTATTTGGGTTTTCCTCTCGAATTGCATCAACCAAAGTGGCTCTTCTGGCCAGTCCTCCTAAATTTGGAAAACTCGAATGATTTTTTGGAAAGGCATCAATATGGCTGTGAACGTCATTAGTATGTAAAATAGTAAGGTGTTTTTTCGTGCTACCCAAACAGGAACTCATTGATAATCCCCCTAAGCCAATAAATGCGCCCGTAGCGGTGGTTTTGCTAATAAATTTTCTTCTGTCCATATTATTCCATATAAAATCTATTGTCCACTTTTGGGGCAATGGTGTCTACTTTCCCGAAATAGTCGATCATGGCATTGCGAATCAAATAATCAGTATCCGTGACCGGTGTATTATTTTTAAAGAAACCCATATCATCCCCTCCAGACACTAAATAATCGGAAGTTGCCACATAATAGGTTCTTTCGGGATCTAAAGGCACACCTTTTATTTTTGCATATTTAAGATCTTTATTTTTATCAAGAACAATTTGCATTCCCGCAATTGGGTGTGCCCTACCTGAATTGATTAAAAATGAAACCATTTCCTGAACATCACTTCCCTTGATTTCGGCAACGACTATATTATTCTCAAATGGCATGACCTCAAAAGCACTTCTTGCACTCACATGGCCTGCCGATATAATGGCGCGTATGCCTCCGTGGTTAAGTAAGACAAAATCGATATCCTTACCCGTACGGGATTTAAAAATTGGATTGGCCTCAGAAAGAATAATGTCGGCCATTAAGTTGCCTGCCGAAGTATTAAATTCACCATCGTTTTTTACAATAGCTTTTGGTGCATAGGCCAAAGTACTGTCGAGAACCTCATTTATTCTTCTTCTAAAGGGTGACACAAATTCTTCAATTGATGCTTTCTGGGAATAGGAACTATCAATAGAAATCTGTTTTCCTTCAATTTTAGTAAGGGTTTTATAATCCTGCTTACAGGATGTCAAACCTACAACTGTTACAAATACAACAAAATGTTTAATTTTTAAACGCATTATAGTTTTTACATTAGCCCCATAAAGATGAGTGTTTATTATTTACATTTGTGTAAATGTAAAATTACATGTTTTTTAAAGGAATAAAGGATAAATTCAAACACAAATCTGGCGTTAAATTTCTAAAAGAAGAATTGTTGAAACCTGCTGCTACAGTTGAGAGAAGTAGTGGAATAACATCTATTGGTTGTATTGTGGATTTGGATAATTTTGAAAAGCCCGAGCTTTTTTATGAGTTTGTTGATGAATATAAATTAAGACCCAATGCGGTAAAGATTATTGGGTATAAAAACTATTATGATAAGAATTCACCATACTCAACCCCTGTCTTTTCGGATAAGGATTTAGGATGGAAAGGTGCGATTGAAAATAGTTACGCATTGGAGTTTTTAAGTAGGGATTACGATTTATTGGTCAATTACTACAACGAAGATAATCTACTGTTACAATTGATGACAGTAAAAACCAAGGCACGTGTGAAAGTGGGTTTTAAGGAAGTAGATCAAAGATTGAATGATTTGATATTGGAAATACCAGTAAAAGATTTTAAGACATTTAAACTGGAACTTAAAAAATACTTGAAGGTTCTAAATGAAATTGCATAATGAATAAATTTGTTGGTACGGGAGTTGCATTAATTACTCCATTTAAAAGTGATCTTTCTGTTGATACAATGGCTTTGACCAATATTGTGAATCATTGCATAGACGGTGGGGTTGATTATTTGGTTGTATTAGGTACGACTGCGGAAACCGCCACCCTAACCGAAGCTGAAAAAAAATTGGTAGTTGCTACCGTTGTTGGCGCAAATGCTGGTCGTTTACCACTTGTTATGGGAATTGGGGGCAATAATACTGCTGCGGTAATTGAAATGATAAAAGATCAGGATTTGACTGGCTTTGATGCCATTCTTTCAGTTTCCCCATATTATAATAAGCCAACCCAAGAAGGTATATATCGGCATTTTATGGCGATTGCCGATAACTCCCCATTGCCTATTATCATTTATAATGTACCGGGAAGAACAGGCAGTAATGTCTTGCCGAAAACAGTTGTTCGTTTGGCGCTAGATGCAACAAACATTATCGCGGTTAAAGAGGCCTCAGGAAATATTGCCCAAATATTGCAGTTGATCAAGGAGAAGCCAAAGGATTTCATGGTGATTTCCGGGGACGATATGACGGCGCTACCTACAGTTCTGGCAGGTGGGTCAGGTGTTATTTCTGTATTAGGCCAAGGATTGCCAACAGAATTTACCAATATGATTCGATTTGGACTCAATTCAGGGGTAAATGAAGCGTTTAAATTACAATATTCTTTGCAAGAGGGTATTGACCTTATTTTTGAAGAGGGTAATCCTGCTGGTATCAAGTCAGTCTTTGAGGTACTCGGTCTTTCCACAGCGGTAGTTAGATTGCCTTTGGTTGAAGCTTCAAATTCCCTTAAAAGTAAAATTAAGGAGTACATTAAACCTTACGCAGGTCTTCGTGTGTAAGATATTCCATTGAGAACGTTAAATCTAAGCCAAATAGGGGTAAAGAGTAATTATGCCATACTATTTTAGTGCGTTAATTAGTTTTTTATATCCATTCAGAATCCGTAATTTTGCAAAATGTTTTTTAAAATGAGGAAGCTTGTATCTTTTCTTGTATTGATTGTGGTCTTGTCATCATGTAGTGAGTATCAAAAGGTGCTCAAAAATACAGATGTCAAGGCAAAATATGACCTTGCCCAAAAATTTTATGACGAAGAAGATTTCAAACGCGCAAATCGTTTGTTCGAGCAGATCGCGCCAAAGTATGTTGGTAAGCCACAGGGTGAAAGGGTAATGTTCTTTTTTGCCAATACCTATTTTCAAAGAAAAGATTATAATATGTCAGGCTATCAGTTTGAACGTTTTATTAAATCTTATCCTAAAAGTGAAAAGGTACCTGAAGCTGCATTTTTGGGAGCTAAGAGTTATTTTAAACTCTCACCGGCCTATTCCCTAGATCAAACAGATACGGACAAGGCCTTAGTTAAGCTACAGAGTTTTATAAATACTTTTCCTGATTCGGAATACTTTGCTGAAGCCAACAAAATGGCCAAGGAGTTGACAACAAAAAAGGAAAGAAAGGCTTTTGAGATAGGCAAACAATTCAACAAGCTGGGCCATTTTGATTATACCTTCTTAACTCCGGCTATTGCTGCTTTTGATAATTTCATTTCAGATTATCCTGGTTCAATTTATAGGGAAGAAGCCCTGTTTTTAAAGTTTGAATCTGCTACGGAATTTGGGCTAAACAGTTTTTCCAGATTTAAATCGGAACGTATGGATGAAGCGAAAACGGCCTATAAGGCACTTAAAAAGCAGTTTCCAGAAACTAAATTTGCCGATGATGCTGCAAAACTGCTTGAGAAAATTGAAAAAGATTTAAGTAAGAACTTTACCAACGAAGTAAAAGAAACAAAATAAATAGCTGTAATTATGAACATGAATGATTTAAAGAACTCAAAAGCGCCCGTTTCAACGGTAACGATCAATAAAAATGAGTTCGATAAAAAGACAGATAATATATACGAAGCTATCTCAATAACCGCCAAAAGAGCTGTTCAGATCAATTCTGAAATCAAAAAGGAGCTTTTGGAAAAGTTAGAGGAATTTGCTACTTATAGCGATAGTCTTGAAGAGGTTTTTGAAAACAAGGAACAGATTGAGGTATCCAAATTCTACGAGAAGCTTCCTAAGCCTCATGCCATGGCGGTAGAGGAATGGTTGATGGATAGAATATACCATAGAAATACAGAGAAAGATACAGAGTAGTATGTTAGGTGGCAAGAATATTCTTTTAGGCATTACTGGAGGGATTGCTGCATATAAAACTACATTTCTCGTACGTTTATTGATTAAAGCTGGTGCAAATGTCAAAGTAGTTTTGACAGAAAGCGCCAGCTCTTTTGTTTCTCCACTTACCTTGGCTACACTTTCAAAAAACCCTGCTGTTACTTCCTTCGTTAAAGAAGATGCAAATGAAACAGATTGGAACAATCATGTAGATCTTGGGTTATGGGCCGACCTTATGGTCATTGCCCCAGCAACAGCCAATACATTGTCTAAAATGGCCAATGGAACTTGTGATAATTTATTATTGGCTGCATATTTATCTGCAAAATGCCCTGTATTTTTTGCTCCTGCTATGGATTTGGATATGTACAAACATGAATCTACCAAGAATTCTATTGACAAATTAGAGTCTTTTGGAAATATTATAATTCCGGCCACATTAGGAGAATTGGCAAGTGGATTGTATGGCGAAGGCAGAATGGCTGAGCCTGAGGATATCGTTGAATTTATCAAGAATTATTTATCACAAGGTTTGCCTTTGAAAGGCAAAAAAGTCATGATTACAGCAGGGCCCACCTATGAGGCAATTGACCCAGTTAGGTATATTGGCAACCACTCATCGGGTTTAATGGGTTACGAATTGGCCAAGGCTGCAGCTAATCTTGGTGCAGAAGTGATATTGATTTCAGGTCCATCAAGTTTGTCCATAGCCCATGAAGCCATAACCTTGGTCAAGGTGGTTTCTGGAGATGAAATGTATGGGCAGGCACATATGTATTACGGCAATAGCGATATTGTAATTTGTACTGCGGCAGTAGCTGACTACAGACCTAAAACCATTGCCGATCAAAAAATCAAAAAAAACGAGGACAGTTTCGTAATTGAGTTGGTTAAGAATAAAGATATATTACTATCCTTGGGAAAAGTCAAGAAAAATCAATTTTTGGTAGGGTTTGCACTCGAAACTGAAAATGAATTACAGCATGCCAAAGGCAAGCTTAAAAAGAAAAATTTAGATGCCATTATACTGAATTCCTTGAATGATAAAGGTGCTGGTTTCGCCAGTAATACCAATAAAATAACGTTTATAGATAAGAATTCACAGATAAAAGCGTTTGAATTAAAAACCAAGGCAGACGTAGCCGTGGATATTTTTAACGAGATCTTAATTCGGTTAAATGCGTAGTATCCTTTTTGTATTGTTTTTGATTATTTCATTTGTACCTCTGTCAGCACAGGAGTTGAACTGTACAGTGACGATAAATTCTGACCAAGTAGCACAGACCAATCAGCAGGTCTTCAAAACATTGGAACGCTCGTTAAATGATTTTGTGAACAAGAACAAATGGTCTAATCGTGTTTATAAGGAAAATGAGCGGGTTAACGCACAAATGTTCATTACCATTACCGAATATGAGTCTAATAGGTTTAAGGGCAACATTCAAATTCAATCCTCAAGACCAGTATTCAACACTTCCTATGAAACACCTGTGTTCAATTACAAGGATAATCAATTCAATTTCGAGTATATCGAATTTCAACCTTTGATTTTTAATGAGAATATCTTCGAATCGAACTTAGTGAGCGTTATTTCTTATTATGTATATGTTATTTTGGGCTTGGATGCCGATACTTTTGCATTGGAAGGTGGAAACGACTATTTTAGGGTAGCCCAAAAAATTGTTACCCAAGCCCAAAGTAGTAATTCGGCAGGCTGGAGTCAATCAACAGATCGCAGTAGATTTGAACTTGTTGATAACCTCATGTCCAATACCTATAGGGAATATCGTGTGGCTATGTACAATTATCATAGAAAGGGAATTGATATTCTTGCCGATAATAATAGTACGGGCAAACAAGTGATTGCCGGAACATTGAATCTGTTCGAGACCATGATTAAAAGAAGGCCTAATGCCTTTTTGATCTCAACGTTTTTCGATGCCAAATCCGATGAAATACAAAACGTTTTCTCAGACGGTCCGAAAGTTGATGTTGTGAAACTAAAGGAAACCCTAAATCGAATAGCGCCTTTATATTCCAGTACTTGGAATGAGATAAAATATTAGTCTCCATTTTTTTCAACTGAAATAAAAATTATCTTTGCAGCAATCCTAAATTTTAGTTTTGCTGAGTAAACTTTCCATAAAAAATTATGCACTCATTGATAGACTAGATGTCTCATTTGCTAATGGGTTTACCTGTATCACAGGTGAGACAGGTGCAGGTAAATCAATTTTGTTAGGTGGCCTTTCCTTGGTTCTTGGTAAACGGGCCGACTTGTCCACACTTCGCAACAAGGACGAAAAATGCATAATCGAAAGTGAGTTTGAAATAAAAAATTATAACCTTCCATTGTTTTTTGTTGAAAATGACCTTGACTATGAGGACACAACTATCATTAGGCGTGAAATTTTACCAAGTGGAAAATCCAGGGCATTTATTAATGACACTCCTGTTAATTTAGATGTCTTATCTAGATTAGGGGGCAGGTTGATTGATGTACACTCCCAGCACCAAACCCTACAACTTGCTGAAAATGAATTTCAATTTAAGGTAATTGATTCTCTGGCCAATAATAAACAACTGCTGATTGATTATACCAATCACCTTACAGCATATCAGAATACTTCAAAGGAATTACAACAATTAATAGACTTTCAAAGCAGTGCCATTAAGGAACACGAGTATAATAGCTTTTTGTTGAATGAATTGGAAGAAGCTCATTTACAGGATGGGAATCTTGGGCAACTAGAGGAACAATACCAACAATTGAGTAATGTTGAAACTATTGTTGAACAACTCTCCAAAGGGCATCTTTTATTAAACGATGATCAGGTGGGCATCTTGAATTTGCTTTCCGAGTTAAAGCAGGTAGCTAATAGACTCTCAAGTTTTGGTTCCGCCTATGATTCATTGGATAAAAGAATTCAATCCATATGTATTGAAATGGATGATATTGGTTCAGAATTGCAGGCCCTTCTGGAAAATGCGGATATGAATCCACAATTATTGGATGAACTCAATACCAAATTGCAATTACTTTATGACTTGCAAAAAAAGCACGGGGTCAAAGAAATTTCAGCATTGCTACAAATAAAGGAAGAACTTGCAGCGAAAGTTGATGCTACGGAGAACATAGAATCGAACATTGCTCAAAAACAAGGGGAATTGGCACAGCAGGAGCTGGAGCTAAATAAATTGGCAACCTCAATTTCAAACAAAAGGAAAAAAGTCATCCCAAGATTAAAATCACAATTAGAAGCGCAATTGAGTTTATTGGGTATGCCGAGTGCTCAGTTTAAAATTGAATTAAATCCCTCAAAAGAGTTCAAAGCAAATGGTAAAGACGAATTGTCTTTCTTGTTTTCCGCAAACAAAGGAACAGATTTCGGTGACCTAAAAAAAGTGGCATCAGGTGGGGAACTTTCCCGTATAATGTTGACCATCAAATCAATCTTGGCAAAGTACGAAAGCCTACCAACTATGATGTTCGATGAGATTGATACAGGAGTTTCCGGGGAAATTTCAAATCGTATGGGTGATATTATGCAGGCAATGAGTAAGTCCATGCAGATTTTTTCAATTACCCATTTACCACAGGTTGCTTCAAAAGGCGATCATCATTTCAAGGTTTACAAAGTAGATAATAACAATTATACCCAAACGAACATGAAAGAACTTTCACAGGACGAAAGGGTAGTGGAGTTAGCCGAAATGCTGGGAGGTAAGGAATTATCAGATTCAGCCATGGCCCATGCTAGGCAACTCCTGAATTAGATGCTTTTTCGGCTGTGGAATTTCAGTCGGTTTTTTCAACTTATTTTAAATATCTTTGACAACAAAATCTCCCGAACCATCGGGACTAAGAAAACTAGAACATGGCTTATAATTTATTAAAAGGAAAGAGAGGAATTATTTTTGGAGCTTTAGATGCTAATTCTATTGCATGGAAAACTGCAGAACGTATTCACGAAGAAGGAGGGAAATTTGTACTAACAAATGCACCAATAGCTTTGCGTATGGGAACGATAGCAGAATTAGCTGAAAAAACAAATTCTGAAATAATTCCAGCTGATGCCACATCTATGATGGACCTAGAAAACTTGGTAGAAAAATCTATGGAGATTTTAGGTGGTAAAATTGATTTTGTTTTGCATTCTATAGGAATGTCTGTAAATGTTCGTAGAGGTAATCCTTATACACATCAAGATTATAACTTTACAAAAACAGGTTGGGATGTTTCAGCCTTATCATTTCATAGAACAATGAGTGTGCTTTATAATAAAGATGCAGTTAGTGAATGGGGAAGTATTATTGGACTTACTTATATGGCAGCACAACGTGTTTTTCCAGACTATAATGATATGGCAGATAATAAAGCCTATTTAGAATCTGTAGCTCGTAGTTTTGGATATTTCTTCGGTAGAGATAAAAAAGTAAGAGTAAACACAATTTCTCAATCTCCTACACCAACAACAGCAGGAAGTGGTGTAAAAGGATTTGACGGTTTCTTAGCTTATGCAGAGAAAATGTCACCTCTAGGAAATGCAACAGCATTGGAGTGTGCAGATTATGTAGTTACTTTATTTTCTGATCTTACAAAGAAAGTAACATTACAAAATTTATACCATGATGGAGGGTTCTCAAATATGGGTGTAAGTACTGCAATTATGGATGATTTCATGAAAAATAATGCTCCAGAAGAAACAGTAGCAGAGACTGTAAAGAAAGAGCGTAAAAAATAAGAAAATCTATAATAATATATGAAGGAGGTCTAAAAGGGCCTCCTTTTTTTTAGCTTATTTTTTTACAAGTATGAGTTATGTCACATTTTGAGTGAATAAGTTGTATTATTTTTGGGTTGGTTTAACAAACAATACAAACTAATACCTATGAGACCACTCAAAATTGTTGTACTTATTAAGCAAGTACCAGACACTAGACACGTCGGTCCAGACGCAATGAAGCCTGATGGTACTGTAAATAGAGGAAAGTTAGATACTGTCTTTAATCCTGACGATTTACATGCCTTAGAACTAGCACTTAATCTAAAAGATCGTGTACCTGGAACAGACGTTACTGTTATGACAATGGGTCCAAGACGAGCTGCAGATATAATTAGAGATAGTTTTTATAGAGGAGCAGATAATGGAATAATGATTTCAGATAAACGTTTTGGAGGCGCAGATACTTTAGCAACTAGTTATACGCTTGTAAAAGCAATCCAAAAACTCCCTACTTACGATATTATAATGGGAGGAAGGCAAGCAATAGATGGTGATACTGCACAAGTAGGACCTCAATGTGCTGAAAAATTGAATATACCGCAAGTTACATATGTAGAAGAAGTTATTTCAATTACAAATGATGAGGTTGTTGCCAAACGACGATTGTCAAAAGGAGTTGAAACAGTTTCCTCACCTCTTCCATGCTTAATGACAGTACATGGTGCTTCTCCTGCTTGTAGATCTAAAGAAGCAAAACGTGTAATGCAATATAAATATGCTAGAACCAATTCTGAAATTCGTCGTGATGATGAATTTATGAAAACCCTTCATGCGAAAAGACCATATTTAACTATTCCAGAATGGGGAGTTGAAGACATTGATGCAGATGTAACTAAAATTGGACTTCCTGGTTCACCAACTAAGGTGAAAAGTATAGAAAGCATAGTCCTAACTGCGAGTGAAGCTAAGGTTTTATCAGAATCGGATTCAGATATCGAAATGATGATAAAAGAGTTAATAGAACACCATACAATTGGATAATAACTATTAAATTGAATTATAATGAAAAGTGTATTTGTTTATTGCGAAGTTGAAAATCATAAAGTTGCAGAAATAAGTCAAGAGTTATTATCAACAGGTAAAAAATTAGCAGCAAAATTAGGTTGTCGACTAGAAGCAATGGTCTTTGGGAGTAATTTTGACAATATTAGTTCTCAAATATCACCTTATGGTGTAGATAGAATTTTTACAGCTAATGATGATAGACTGGAACCATATAGAACCTTACCTCATTCAGCCATAGCAACTCATATATTAAAAAAAGAAGCTCCACAAATTGTACTGTTTGGAGCTACCTCAGTAGGGAGAGATTTAGCACCTAGACTAGCTTCAGCTCTTAATTGTGGGTTAACAGCTGATACTACAATATTAGATATTGGAGATCATTTTGTTAAAAAAGAAAAGAAAGAATATAAAGATTTGCTTTATGCGATTAGACCAGCTTTTGGTGGAAGTATCATGGCAAACATTATTAATTGGGATCAACATCCGCAAATGGCTACAGTAAGAGAAGGTGTCATGAAAAAAGAGATTTTTGATGATAACTATAAATCTGAAATAGTTGAAGTTGATGTTAATACTATTGTTAATGATGAAGATTTTGTTGTAAAAATAATCGAGCGACATATTGAAGAATCTGATGTAAACCTTAAAGAAGCTCCAATTATTGTTTCTGGTGGATATGGTGTTGGATCTAAAGAAAATTTTGAGCATTTAGAAGAATTGGCACTTTTACTTGGAGGTGAAGTAGGAGGTTCAAGAGCAGCTGTAGATGCTGGCTTTATAGATCACAATCGTCAGATTGGACAAACAGGAACAACAGTAAGACCAAAGTTATATATAGCAGCTGGAATCTCTGGAGCTATTCAACATACTGCTGGAATGCAAGATGCTTCAATGATTATTTCAATTAATAATGATCCAGAAGCTCCAATAAATAGTCTCGCAGACTATGTGATAAATGGAGATGTAGGAGTTGTAATTCCTAAGATGATTAAATTTTATAAAGCAAACGCTAAGTAGGCGTTTAATATATTGAGTTACTATAAAGCTCAAAACTTAAAAAAGTAAAAATGGATAATTTTTTTCACGATACACCAGACTTTAAATTTCATTTAACACATCCTCTTTTTCAAAAAGTTGTTGCTCTTAAAGAGAAGAATTTTACAGAATCTAAAGAATACGATTATGCACCATTAAATCACGAAGATGCAATCGATAATTACGAAAAAGTTTTAGATATAGTTGGAGATATTTGTGCAAATACTATTGCAACAAATGCGGAAGCTGTTGATTTAGAAGGACCACATATTGAAAATAATGAAGTGATTTATGCAAAGGGAACTTCAGAAGATTACAAAGCTTTATATGATGCAGGTTTAATAGGAATGGCGCTTCCAAGAAAATATGATGGATTAAATTTTCCAATGTTGCCTTATGTTATGGCTGCAGAAATGGTAGCTAGAGCAGATGCTGGTTTTGCAAATATTTGGGGACTACAGGATTGTGCTGAAACGATATACGAATTTGGTTCAGAAGAACAAAAAGACAAATATTTACCAAGATTTAATAGAGATGGAGCAACTGCAGCAATGGTGTTAACAGAACCAGATGCAGGATCAGATTTACAAGCCGTAAAACTTAAAGCAACCTTTGATGAAAAAGAAAATATTTGGAAATTAAATGGTGTAAAACGATTTATTACAAATGGAGATGCAGATATATCTTTAGTTCTAGCAAGATCAGAACCAAACACTTTGGATGCTAGAGGATTATCTATGTTTATTTACGATAGAAATGA
>Ga0316189_10005226_pt1 | contig 12445 bp, 10 predicted proteins | sample LowCovwburrow_MG_FD_204930 | JGI IMG/M metagenome (GOLD analysis project Ga0316189, IMG submission 204930) | Coastal sediment microbial communities from Maine, United States - Lowes Cove worm burrow | ecosystem: Environmental > Aquatic > Marine > Coastal > Sediment | place: USA: Maine... | reverse complement strand
GCCCTTTTCCGGTCAGCGTTTCCTTTATACCCAGACCATGCGCCACCTCATGGAACATAACATTCGAGAAAAAGGCATTAAACGTCACATGCTGGCGCTGATCTTCAGCGATCAATTCATCGGCTATTGGCATCAGGATTTTATCGAACTTGGCGCGCATCGCATTTTTCAGCTGCAAGCGCCGCGTGCCTTTGGCCAGCTGCACCTCTTCATCATTCGGCAGATTGATCGCGATGGTTTTTGAGCCGGCGTTTGAATGCCCGGCATAATAAACCACCTCATAGGCATTCAGGTCGCTGTCTGATCCGGGCACTTCGGCCTTATAGGCATCATCCACCGGCAGGCCGCGTTGTAGCTCGGGTAGGAAAGCAGCGTATTTCGCCAGTCGCTCGCTCCACTCAAGGTCTTTGACCAAAACGTAGGATTCGTATGCTGTGCGGTAGCCATATAGCTGGTCTTCATAGGTCTCAATGGCGCCGAGAACCAGCTCAATGGGGTTATTCTTCATATCCATCCAAGCAAAATCGCTAGGCTGATAATTATCAGACGTGATCGCATCAGCGCGCAGCAGCAGATATTCCTTGAACTCCGCGTCGGCCGCATGGGTCGCAGCTTCGCGCAGCAAAACCGCAGCGGCAGCTAACTGCTCAGCGAATTTCTCATGGTAGGGAACGACGACCAAACCGCCGTCAGCGTCCCGCTCGATGATCGAATATAGCCCGGCTTTATCCGGGTGATCAAAGGCTTCAAATTCTTCCTTGGTCATATCAGCTGGATAGAAATTGGCACCCAGCGGCTTTTCACCGTAGCCGAGCAGAAACGGCTTATCGCCGTCCAAGCGATCCCACGGGCCGTAATTTTCGGTGAAAAACTCTCTCAGGAAGGGATCGCCGCCAAAGTTAGGCGTATCGCTGTTATCGCCGTATGCTTGCAGCCAAAACAGATCATCCATAATCTTTGACGCATCAATCAAAAGGCCTACCATCGTCCGCTGGTTATCGCTCAGGTGCGACAGATCCGCCGTCAGCGTATAAGGCACATAAATATCAGCCCGGGCTTTCGCCTCATCCGACACCCAAAATGACGGAGCCGGATGCGCTGGAGCCTCAGCCTGCGGATCACCCGCATCAGGCGCTGCTGGCTCGCTTTCGCCGCAAGCGCCAAGCGCCAATAGCGCGGTCAGTGATACGCCTGTAAGAAGGTGCTTAATGGACTGTTGCATGATCGGTCTCCCCGTAATGAAATGCTTGATGAAGTAGCCCGCAGAGCAGGCTTGGTCAAAGTGATACAATAATCAAGCTAATGAGGGAACCCGCAATCCGTAGAAAAGATGGGTTTAGCTAGTCAGCGCTCTGCAAAAACTCTTGCAGATAGTGCGGGCGCTGAGCAACGGGCCAGCGGCTCGCAAACAGGCGATAATAGATCTTTGCGCGCTGAGAGTAGAAGGGATACCGCAGTCGATGATATTAAAAAGCGCTCGCTGGGCATAGAGTCAATAGTTGGTACTGATTCATATTGGGTTGAAAACCTTGAAATCCCCGTAGCGCGGCGGTTACGCGCTGTTGACCCGTTCCATGTCCAGTCGGGGACCAGTGACCATCTCCGGCCAGAAAATTGGCACTTGCAAACTGCTGCACTGCATTTACCGAGAGGCCTGCGCCCCGCATAAATACCCCTGCCAAACAATCCGCCTGCAACTCTGCAGCCGTACCTGAGGGCGTATTCTGCACGACGTGTCCCCACTCATGAGCAAGAATACCAACCGGAGCCCAGCTGCCAAATTGTTGACCCATGTTCAACATCCACTGCGGATCGATGATGACCGTCGCACTTTGACGATAGGCCATCGCTCCATTTAAACTATTATCACCGCAAACCCGAACATTGAGGCCCCAGAATGCATTTAACCGGCTCTGATGTGGCGTCGCGTCATTGACAGGATAACACGACTGGCCAGACTTGGCGCTTTCTGACCCTATTGTAGCGACTGGCTGCGCAAAGAATACCGAAACTAGCACGCCTATAACTGTTAAAAGACGCTGATAAGATTTCATTACAACTTTCTCCATATATTCAATCATTAAGAGATTATACCATATAAACTACTATTTTCAATATTGTTGGGTAAAGTGGCGAAAGGGACAACGGTTTCAATAAAAAAGGCCGGAGCGAACCCCGACCTTTCTGAGATTTATTAGCAGCCTTGAGCTCGCTTCATGGGATGGGTCGAAGACACATACCGGAAGCAGTTATACAGACTTCTTGAGCGCGCTTCATGGTGTGGGCTAAAGGCCCATTCCGGAAGCAAATAAAAGCTCGGCTGCTTATTTTACAGCGCGTGGCTCACGCTTTTCAGCGATACGAGCGGCCTTGCCACGACGGCTACGCAGATAATATAGCTTCGCGCGACGCACCTTACCACGACGAACAACCGTGATAGTGTCTACGTTCGGGCCGTATAGTGGGAACACACGCTCAACGCCCTCGCCGTAAGAAATCTTACGAACGGTGAAGTTTGACGAAATGCCCTTATTGGCACGGGCAATAACAACGCCCTCGAAGTCCTGCACACGCTCGCGCTGGCCTTCTTTGACTTTTACACCAACGCGCACAGTGTCGCCTGGTCCAAAAGTTGGAATCTCTTTGTTTTCGGTTTGCTTGGCAATTTGCTCTGCTTCAAGCTTCTGAATGATATTCATGACTCAGTCCTTTTTTTATGGTGCCAGCGACGATTCAGTCGCCTTTGCTGGCCGCTTTCTTCTGAACCTGCTCATAGGTCGACCAGAGGTCTGGCCGGCGTAAACGGGTCGTCTCTTCGGCTTTCGCCAACCGCCATTCGGCGATTTTTCCGTGATGCCCACTTGTGAGCACCTCCGGGATCTCTCGCCCCTCCCAAACCGTTGGTCTGGTATAGTGAGGGTATTCAAGAAGTCCCGACGTGAAACTTTCTTCATTCAGTGTTTCAGTTTTTCCCATCACACCGGGGATCAACCGCACCACTGCATCCAGCATGGCCATGGCCGCTGGCTCTCCGCCCGACAATATAAAGTCACCAAGGCTAACCTCGGTCACTCCGCGCGCTTCCAGTACCCGCTCGTCAACGCCCTCAAAGCGTCCGCACAGGACTGTAACGCCACCCGCTTCCAGCCACGCTTCGGCCATATCTTGATCGAAGCGTTTCCCGCGAGGGCTCATATAAACAATGGGCCTGCTCGCTGGACTATCTGCCCTTGCATGATCAATCGCATCGCCTAAAATGTCAGCGCGCATGACCATACCCGGACCGCCACCCGCTGGGGTATCGTCCACAGAGCGGTGCTTATCGCGCGAAAAATCTCGAATGTCCAGCGTTTTCAACGCCCAAAGACCAGCCTCTAAGCCTTTACCTGCTAGGGAATGCGCCAGATAGCCCGGGAACATATCAGGGAAAATCGTCAGGACCTCTGCGCGGAAGCCACAAGTCTCTGATTTTTCAGTATTTTCGGCACTACTCATCAGCGTCAGCCTTATCATCAGCTTCCATCTGGCTTTCAGGTGTTGCCATCGCCTGCACCTCCAGCCAGTGGCTCATATCGATGGTGAGCGAGCGACTTTTCAGATTAATTGTCGGAACCAAGCGCTTGCGAAAGGGAATCAGCGCGATCCGGCCCAGCCCCTTCACCGGTTTATCTAGGACCACATCTAGCAGGTCTTCGGCGCCGTAATTTTCAACCCCTTGGACCACGCCCAGCTTGCGGCCGCTGACATCCTTTGCGGTCAGCCCTACTAGATCCGCAAGGAAAAATTCATCCTCGTCATCGCTGGTCGGTAGCTGATCCCTTGGAACAAAAAGTTCGATACCATTCAAGGCCTGAGCATCTTCGGGCGAGGACACACCTTCAACCTTAACCGTGAACGCCTCTTTCAAGGGCCGCTGATAGCTCACGGTGATCGCATCGCCGTCGGCCCCTTGATACAAGGTCTCAAAATCGAATATCGTCTGCGGATCATCCATGTAACTGCGTAGTTTAACATCGCCCTTGACCCCATGGCTGCCACCGAATGCGCCCACACAAACCATATCGCCGACAACGCCGCGCGTATCCTTGCTATCATTGTGGTGTCTTGGTGCCATCATCTATTCCATATTACTCATTTGGGCCGCGTTTAGGTCGCCGTTTGCTGCGCGTATAAAAGACAGACACCGCCCAAACTGTGACAAGCGCAGCATGAGCGGTGTTTACGTCTTCAAGCCTAAAGGAAGATCAAAAGTGATCTTACTCTTTAGTTTCTTCCGCAGCTTCTTCAGGGGCAGCTTCCTCAGCAGGAGCAGCAGCCGCTTCAGCAGCCGCTTCAGCCGCAGCTGCAGCTTTGCCCGCACGCTCTTCAACGCGGTCCATAGCATTCTGGCCAGGCTTAGCTTTATTTGGATTGTTGCGAACTTTCTTTTCCAGAACGCCAGCAGCTTCTAGGAAGCGAGTGACACGGTCTGACGGCTGTGCGCCCTTATCCATCCAGCCTTTGATAGTGTCCAAGTCCATCTGGACGCGGTTTTCATCATCCTTGGCAAGCATGGGGTTATAGCTGCCCACTCTTTCAATATAACGGCCATCGCGCGCCATACGGCTGTCCGCAACAACAATGCGATAGTAAGGGCGGTTCTTAGCTCCACCACGAGAGAGACGAATTACAGTAGCCATTTTTGGCATCCTTTCAGTTTTTAAAGTTGGGCCAGACGACCCTATTTTTTCTTTATTTACGTTGGTTTACATCAGTTTATCAAAGCCCGGTGGCATACCACCCGGCGGCATCATCGGCATGCGCCCACCTTTGCCTTGGCGGGTCATTTTCTTCATCATCTTAGCCATTTGCAGGTGCATTTTCAGCAACTTGTTAACCTCAGGAACACTGGTCCCGGAGCCGGCTGCGATACGTTTTTTACGACTGGCATTAATCAGGGTAGGCTTAGTGCGCTCACCCGGCGTCATAGAATTAATAATAGCTTCTTGGCGGCGGAAGACACCGTCGTCCATCTGGGCGCTATTCACAGCTTGCTTCATCTTGCCCATACCCGGAAGCATGCCAAGAACGCCCTTCATGCCGCCTAGTTTGCTCATTTGGCGAAGTTGATCACGCAGGTCATTCAGGTCAAACTGACCCTTGGCCATCTTCTTGGCCATCCTGGCAGCATCTTCTTTTTCAAACGACTCGGATGCTTTCTCGACCAGCGAAACAACGTCACCCATGCCGAGAATCCGCCCGGCAACCCGTTCAGGGTGGAAGTCCTCAAGGGCGTCCATTTTTTCGCCCATACCAACAAGTTTGATTGGTTTGCCAGTAACGTGGCGCATCGACAAGGCAGCACCGCCGCGGCCATCCCCGTCCATCCGTGTTAAGACTACACCGGAAATCCCAATCTGCTGATCAAATTCTTTAGCGACATTAACCGCATCCTGACCCGTTAAACTGTCAGCTACCAACATCACTTCCTGCGGCATAGCTGCCATTTTAACAGCTTGCACCTCTGACATCAGGGCGGCATCCACATGCAGGCGACCCGCCGTATCCAGCATCACCACATCAAAGCCCTGCAGCTTGGCAGCCTGCATCGCGCGGTTAGTGATATCGACAGGCATTTGTCCGGCGATGATCGGCAGCGTTTTAACGCCTATTTGCTCGCCAAGAATTTTCAGCTGCTCTTGAGCGGCGGGACGACGCACATCCAGCGACGCCATCAATACTTTTTTCTTGTCTTTTTCAGTTAGTCGTTTGGCGATTTTAGCGGTTGAGGTGGTTTTACCCGAGCCCTGCAAACCGACCATCAAAATAGCGACCGGCGGAGTTCCTTCAACGCTGAGCCCTACGCTCTCGCTGCCCAGCATCTCAACCAGTTCATCCTTAACGATCTTGATAACTTGCTGTCCGGGAGTAACCGATTTTAGAACCTCTTGGCCGACGGCACGGGTTTTAACACGTTCAACAAAGCTTTTGACCACAGGAAGCGCGACATCTGCCTCCAGCAAGGCTATACGCACTTCACGCATGGCCGCGCTCACGTCCGCTTCTTTCAGCGCACCGCGGCGTTTCAGCCCGTCTAGTATCGTACCAAGCTTGTCTGACAAATTGTCGAACATAGCGACCAGAGTCCTTTCAACCGATATCCCGTTATTCTTGACAAAAAGCCCCAAACACTAATGCACCAGTGGGCGAAACTCGCTGACTGGTGGGCATCCTGGGACGCTATTTAATTGTCGATTCCATTAGGGAAACGCCGGATAGGTATCTCCGCTCGGTGATAAAGTCAAGTAAAACCGGAAGCTAAGACGCAAAGCGACCAATCCTTCCTATTCCTTCGATAATTTGCTAACCCTGTAACATCTGACGCTGCTAGAGAGGATATAGCATGACATCCCCGACCCTTGACGGCCAAACCGATTCTGGCCCCGCTTTATATCAAAAAATAGGCTTGGTATTAGGGCCAGTTGTGGCTGTCATTCTGTATTTGTTGCCGCCGCCTGACACTTTGACCCCAGATGGCTGGCTGGTCGTCGCCATTGCCGCCCTGATGGCGATATGGTGGGCAACCGAGGCCATCCCTGTTCCAGCAACCAGCATGCTGCCAATTGTGTTGATGCCACTCCTTGGAATCACCACACTCAAAGAAACAACACTGCCGTATGCATCCCCAATTATATTTCTTTTGCTGGGTGGATTCATTGTCGCGATGGGCATGCGGCGCTGGGACCTTCACAAACGTATAGCGCTGCATATCCTAACCCGGTCCGGTGATCATCCAGCGTCTTTAATCGGCGGTTTTATGGCGGCAAGTGCGCTGTTATCGATGTGGATTTCCAACACCGCCACCACCTTAATGATGGTGCCGATAGCGCTGAGCGTTTGTCATACAATTTTAGGTGACCGTATGAGGGGCCATATGTATCCAGTCGCCCTTTTAATCGGCTGTGCATGGGCATCCAGTATCGGCGGCCTTGGCACCATAATCGGTACGCCGCCTAATGCCTTTTTAGTGAGTTTTATGGCAGCAGAGACAGGAACAGAAATAGGGTTCTTGCAGTGGATGATGCTGGGGGTTCCGGTTGTCATTTTAATGGTACCGCTGGCGTGGTTTGTCTTGACCAAAATTGCTTTCAAGTTTGATGCTAGCGATATAAAGGGCGGCAGCCTAGTTGTCGGTGATGCCCTGAATGACATGGGCGAGATCACCGTCCCCGAGAAACGCGTTGCAACAATTTTCCTGATCATGGCGTTGGCCTGGTCGTTTAGACCAGCGCTCAACGATATTTCCATACTTGCCAACCTCAGTGACGTGGGCATCGCTGTCGCTGGCGCTATCGCGATGTTTATGGTCCCAAGCGGAAGTCGCCTTGAGGCAAATTCGATGCTGCTGACGTGGGAAGATGCGGTTCAGCTGCCGTGGGGCGTGATCTTATTGTTTGGAGGGGGTCTATCGCTCGCCGCCGCGATTAGCAGCACGGGTGTAGCAGCGTGGATTGGAAACGGACTATCTGGCTTAGCCACTTTGCACCTATTTGTATTGTCCCTTGGTATCGTCGGCACGGTCATATTTTTAACCGAGCTGACAAGCAATACAGCAACCACCGCAGCCCTTGTTCCCGTATTAGCCGCGGTAGCCGTGTCAGCGGATATGAATCCAATTTTACTGGCTGCACCGACAGCCATGGCAGCTAGCTGTGCCTTCATGCTGCCCGTCGCAACAGCACCAAATGCGGTGATCTACTCATCGGGATTTGTCCGCATTCCGCAAATGGCAAAGGCTGGTCTTTGGCTGAATATAATGGGTACATTTTTGATCAGCGCGCTCTGCTATTGGTTGGTGCCCGTGGTCTTTGTCACTGGTTAAGCCCTAGACGTTGAGCCAGCGCTGGCGCGTAGGATCATCATCTCGGACCTGATCGCGGGCTAGGAAGATTCTGTTGACCGCCATCAAGGGTGTCAAAAACGCTTGCCGCTCATGCTCACTGAACCTTGGTAGAGGATCCGACTGTGAGGCCTTCAAAGCTTTCTCTATCTGATCGGGGCGAACAGCTAAAGCAATATCATCGCATATCAACAATGCTTCCCTTTGCGAGGGCACATCGCCGTGCGCCCTAAGAGCCAGAACCAAGGCACGCCGCTGTTTGTCGCAGGAAAAGGCGATCCCCTGCTCGTTCAAGGATCGCCATAAGTTAATATGGCCTGGCATCATGCTCTCATTGCCCTCAAGAGCGCCTTGCAACTTTTGGCCAAACAAATCACTGACCAAGTCAACGCTCAACCCCTCGATGGTTCCAATATGCAAGTCCTTAGATAGGCCGTGCGCCTCAGCTTTCATAACAAACCGATTCCAATCCATCCGGGCTGGCTTGAAGTGCCCCGCAAACTCAGAGAAGGAGCGTGCCTCTCCCCGGCGCACCCGGAACGCGTACAAGCTCTCGACAAAGCGATCTTGTCGCCGCGCCATCAGAACAAGCCGAAATTGCAGGCGATCATCTCGCTTCAAAACGCTGATCGCTTTAAAAAGGCGCCGCTTCCCGGTGTAAAATGTATAGTCCGACTGCCCGGGCATCATGCCGCACAGATTTTCTTCGCTAATGATGGCATTGCCAATATCAAGCAATTCACGGCCAAGCCTTGATAGTCGGGCTCTGGCGAAAGGATCGAACCACCGTTTTGCATAAAGTCGTGGCAGAGCCCTTATGGGGCCAGGCTGGTCTAGCTGTGACCGATAAAGAAGGCTAATTCCCTGCTGGGTCAGCGAGTCCTTATTAGCTTTCAACAGGTGCTGAATAGCGGTTGATGCACAGCGATGGGCGCCGATATGAAGGGTCAAGAAAGTCATAACCGGACAATAGTCAAGGGAATCTAGCCCTGTAAAGCGTGAATCGGCTGGACTTGCCCCTATTGCTACAGATATACAGCAAGCCATGAATGAAACGCAGACATATCGCCCCTTTATCAAGATGCACGGCCTTGGCAATCATTTTGTGATTTTCGATGCCCGCAATCAAGATATCGTACTAAGCGCCGAACAAGTGCGGCACTTGGCAGATTCGAAGACTGGTATTGGCTGCAATCAATTGATCGTCGTGCGGGCTAGCGATCGCTGCGATGCGTATATGGAGATATGGAACACCGATGGAACCCGGTCTGGGGCCTGCGGCAATGCGGCTCGCTGCGTTGGCGATATTATCCTGAAGGAATCTAACAAGAGCGCAGTATTGATTGATACCGATAGCGGTTCCATCATGGCCACCAGATCAGGCGATATGATCAGCATCAATATGGGGCCCGCTCGGACCGATTGGGCAGCGATACCACTGGCAAGCAATATGAAAACCGAGGCGCTAGATATTACAGTAGGCCCCCTGTCAGCCCCGGGTGCTGTCAGTATGGGCAATCCCCATATGGTGTTTGTATGCGACGACGCTGAGGCAGTTGACCTGTCATCAATCGGACCCGAGATGGAGCACCATCCCCTTTTCCCAGAGCGCGCTAATGTGTCAATCGCCTCGCTCCAAGGTGATCATATCCGGCTGCGGGTTTGGGAGCGTGGTGTTGGTATCACCCAGGCATGTGGCACTGCTGCTTGTGCCGCGCTGGTAGCCGCCAACCGGAAAGGCCTGATTGGCAGGTCAGCTATCATTCGCTTGGACGGCGGCGAGCTTATGATAGAATGGCTAGAGGATGGCAGTGTATTGATGACCGGGCCCTATAGCTACGTCTTCACAGGTGAGGTGCTATTATGAGTAAATCTCCAGAAGTTATCACATACGGTTGTCGGCTGAATGCTTGGGAATCTGAGGTCATCAAGACCCACGCTGAGGGCGCTGGCTTAACAAACGCGGTGGTCTTTAACACCTGCGCCGTGACCGCCGAAGCAACCCGGCAAGCCCGGCAGGGAATTCGCAAGGTCAAACGCCTGAACCCCGATGCTAAGATTATCGTGACCGGATGCGCGGCGCAGATTGATCCAGCGATGTTTGATAAGATGACTGAGGTTGATCATGTGATTGGCAATCAAGAAAAGCTGGAATCAGACAGCTGGAAACAATTATCACTAGGCACCGAATCCCTGCCCAAAGTCCAAGTGAATGATATTTTCTCGGTGAAAGAAACCGCTGGTCATTTGATCGACGGCTTTGGCGACCGCGCTAGGGCCTTTGTGCAAATCCAAAACGGCTGTGATCACCGTTGTACCTTCTGTGTTATCCCTTATGGTCGCGGTAATAGCCGCTCTGTCCCTATGGGCGAAGCTGTGGATCAGATGAAGCGGTTGGTCGATAGCGGCTATAATGAGATTGTTCTAACCGGCGTTGATATCACCAGCTTTGGTGCTGATTTGCCAGGCAGGCCAACACTGGGCGTTTTGGTGCAAAAAATTCTGACGCTGATCCCTGATCTGCCTAGACTGCGGATTTCCAGTATCGATAGTATTGAGGTTGATGAACCTTTGATGGAGGCCATCACCAGCGAGCGACGCCTGATGCCACACCTGCATCTTAGCTTACAAGCCGGTGACAATATGATCCTGAAGCGGATGAAGCGGCGCCACTTGCGCGAAGATGCTATCGACTTTTGTAATGCTGTCAGCAAGGCCCGGCCCGATATGGTGTACGGCGCCGATATTATAGCGGGGTTCCCGACAGAGACTGAGGCAATGTTTGAAAATAGCCTAGACCTAGTAAAATCTTGTAATTTAAGATGGTTACATGTTTTTCCTTACAGCGAACGAGAAGGTACACCTGCCGCTAGAATCCCTAATAAAGTTCCCAAGGCTGTGCGAAAAGAGCGCGCGGCTAGACTTCGGGCGCTGGGGGAAAATCAAGTGCAAGACCTACTTTCAGCAAGCGACGGCAAGACAGCAAGCGTGCTGGTTGAGCGCCAGTTGGAAAATGGTTTCGGTCTTGGGCACAGCGAGCAATTTATCCCGGTGGTGGTTGAAAAGCCATGTAGTCCGGGCGATATCATGGAGGTGACACTAGCACCCCGCGACGCGAACAGCATGACCGGAAGATAGCAGGGCTGGCGGATAATAAGTAGATCGGGTTTAAAATGACTGACGAAAAAAAAGGCTGGTTTCAGCGCTGGCGCAAGAAAGATAAGACGGAAGCGCCCAACCAAGACCAAGGACCCAGCCAAGACGAAGGGCCCAGCCGAGATCAGGAGTCTGAAACACCTTTTGATTCTGAAAACTTGGAGGCTATCGCTGAAGCACCCGATGCAGACGTCCCCGAAACAGCTTTAACCAGCGAAACAGCTTCAACGAATGAAGCGGTTATAGCGAGTGAAATGGGGCTTGATAGCTCACTAGAGACTGAAAGTGCACCCAATCTAACAAGCCCACTTGATATTCCGGCACCGCTTGATAACGAGCTGCCAGCACCTAATGCGGTACCCGTCGAAGTTCCCTTAACGGCGCGCGAGCCGGAGATACCAAGCATTCCAAGCGAGCCAGAGATACAGCTTGCACCAGTGCCCGAGGTGCCCCTGACACCAGCGCCAGAACCTATTCCTGAACCGACACCAGGCCCCACTCCTGAGCCAAACCCTGAGCCTACACATGAGCCGGGACCCGAACGATCTTTGATAGACTCTGACGAAACAGCTAGTCCAGAAACAGCTGAGCAAAAAAAGGCCAACTGGTTCCAGCGTATGAAAGCTGGGCTGAGGCGGTCTAGCGGCGCTATATCTGAGGGCATTACTGGGATTTTCACAAAGCGCAAGCTGGACGATGAAACCCTGGAGGAGCTGGAAGACCTGCTGATCACCACTGATCTGGGCGTCTCGGTCGCGGCTAAAATCACCGCGGCACTGGCCAAAGATCGCTTTGACAAAGAAATCAGTGACGTTGAAGTGAAGAAGATATTGGCCGATGAGATCGAGGCAATGCTAGCCCCGGTCGCCAAGCCGTTGACGATCAACGCCGCCAATAAACCCCATGTAATTTTGATGGCCGGCGTCAATGGTGCTGGCAAGACCACAACAATCGGTAAGCTGGCCAAGAAATATCATGATGAGGGTAAAAAAGTGATGTTAGCGGCGGGTGATACTTTCCGCGCTGCGGCCGTGGAACAGCTGCAAATATGGGGCGACCGGGTCGGCGTTCCTGTGATCACTAAGGACATCGGTGCTGACGCTGCTGCGCTAGCGTTTGAGGCCGTGGAAAAAGCCATCAATGATAATGTTGATGTGTTGCTGATTGATACCGCTGGACGGCTTCAAAACCGCGATGAATTGATGGCAGAGCTTGCCAAAGTCGTCCGGGTGATCGGCAAGAAGTTGGACGGCGCCCCCCACGATACGGTGATTGTGCTTGATGCCACCACAGGTCAAAACGCAGTGCATCAGGTGGAAGTTTTCCAAAAGCTAGCCAATATCAGCGGCATCGTTATGACCAAGCTAGACGGCTCCGCTCGGGGCGGTGTCTTGGTGGCCTGCGCCGAGA
>Ga0316189_10005225_pt1 | contig 12446 bp, 11 predicted proteins | sample LowCovwburrow_MG_FD_204930 | JGI IMG/M metagenome (GOLD analysis project Ga0316189, IMG submission 204930) | Coastal sediment microbial communities from Maine, United States - Lowes Cove worm burrow | ecosystem: Environmental > Aquatic > Marine > Coastal > Sediment | place: USA: Maine... | reverse complement strand
TTCTCCGCCACCAGCAGGGTTTCCATGGTATTACAGGTGCCATAACGCTGGGTCTTGGCATTGAGCGCGATATCGAATGCCTTGCCGCAGTCCGCCTGATCGTCGACATAGACGTGGCAGATTCCGTCCAGGTGCTTGATCACCGGCACCCGGGCCTCGCTGGAGATTCGCTCGATCAGACCTTTCCCACCGCGGGGGATGATGACGTCCACATAGTCGGGCATGGTGATCATGGCGCCCACAGCGCTGCGGTCCGTGGTGGCCAACACCTGCACGGCGTCGGCCGGTAGACCCGCCTTCTCCAAGCCTCGGTGGATACAGTCGGCGATGGCCTGATTGGAGTGAAAGGCCTCCGAACCGCCGCGCAACACCGTGGCGTTACCGGATTTCAGGCACAAGGCCGCTGCATCGGCGGTGACATTGGGGCGGGATTCGTAAATGATGCCGATCACCCCCAGGGGCACCCGCATACGCCCCACCTGGATACCGCTGGGTCGGTAGTTCATGTCGAAGATTTCACCGATTGGGTCGGGCAGGGCGGCGATTTCGCGCAGCCCTTCTATCATGCCGTCGATCCGCTCAGGCGTCAGTTCCAGCCGGTCCAGTAGAGCGGCGGCGAGCCCCTTGGCGACACCTGCCTGCAGGTCTTTCCTGTTTTCCCCCATCAGCTTGTCACGGCTCTGGTCGATATCGTTCGCCATGGCCAGCAAGGCCGTATTCTTGACTCCGGTGCTGGCTGCGGCCAGGAGACGGGAGGCAACCCGTGCCCGCCGACCTAGCTGCTGCATATAATGGGAGATGTCTGTGATCTGTTCGAACATGGTCATTTCAAGCCTGTTGAATGCGGCAACTTTAACGAATTCTAACAAAATGGCGGCACCAGGGTGAGTTCAGGTCGACGCCTGATGCCCTATGGCCGGGACCCCCGCCATTCGGGTGACGATGTCCTGCAACAGCAGCCAGGGGTCGCTTGGATCCTGCCCCTTGATGGCTCGGTCGGTGCGACCACAGAGTTGGAGCAGTTGCTGCCAGCCGTGGGTGCCCATACGCCCCAGACCCTTGCTCACCAGGGGTTTTCGTTTCTCCCACAGATCCCGTCTTCCGGCCATGGCCTGTTGACTGGAGCGGCCGGACTCCACTTCGCGGGAGAGACTTGCCAGCAGGCGGATTTCACGACTAACTGCCCAGAGTACCACCGGTGCCGCGGTGCCCTCGCCCCGCAGTCCGTCGAGCACCCGGACGCAGCGGGCGGCCTGGCCCGCCAATGCACTGTCTACCAGCCCGTAAACGTCGAAACGGCTGCTATCCGCGACTGAACTGGCCAGCTGCTCCGGGCTGATGACTCCAGGACCGTGCAGAAGCAGCAGTTTATCGATTTCCTGGGCAGCGGCCAGCAGGTTGCCCTCGATACGCTCCGCCAGCATCGGTATTACCTCCGGGGCCGGGGTCAGCCCCAGGTTACGCATCCGATGCTCGAGCCAGGGCAGCAGGCGCGCGCCCTCTACCGGCCAGATCTGGACTACGACGCCAGCTTGGTCCAGGTGCTTGAACCATTTACTGCTGGTCTGACTGCGGTCCAGCTTGGGCATGGTGATCAGCAGCAGGGTATCGACGGGAGGTCGGTTGGCATATTCGCCCAGCGCCCGGGCGCCCTCTATGCCCGGTTTGCTGGAAGCCATGCGCAGGTCGATGATGCGCTGTTCAGCAAACAGGGAGAGGCTGTTGGCTTCCGCCATCAGCTGTGACCAATCGAATCTGGCATCCACCTCCAGAATGTCGCGGCCTGTGTAGCCCTGTTGTTTTGCCCGGGCACGGATGCAATCCGCGGCCTCGCGCAACTGCAGGGGTTCGTCGCCGCTGAGCAGATAGATCGGCGCCAGGGCCTTGCTCAGGTGTGTCGTGAGTTCATGGCTACGTACCCGCATTATTGAAGCTGGGTTTCGAGGCGACGGATGATCTGATCGGCCAGATCCCGCCGCATATCCCGCCGCAGGAAGTCCTCTTCCAGTTGCTTGCCCAGCACCCGATCCTCCGGATTGACGTAGGACTGCAAGAGACTCACCTGCTGTGAAGATACCAGCTCGGTACCGGAACCATCGACCAGCTCGAAGCGCAGGGCTTCATGAAGTTCATACTCCGCCACCTTGCCACTCTTATTCAGCGCCACCACCCGGCGGTCACTGCTGTAATCGCTGAGGCGCAGGATGGCATTCGCTTCCTTTCGTTCGTCGATGATCAGAATCCCCGCGCTTTTCAGTTGACTGGTCAGGGCATTGGTGAGTTCGTGCTCACGGCTTACGCCCTCGATAAAGAGCGGGCTGATCGAGGCCGGGAGTGAGTGGATTCCTCTCAGTTTAAAGCCACAGCCCTCGGTGACCAGGACAAGCAGCAGCACAGTGATAGGAAAAATAGTTTTCTGCGTCATTTTCAACCCTTCCGGGAAGCCTCCTGCTGGTCATTTGGCGACGATATTCACCAGCTTGTTAGGGACTACGATAATTTTTCGTACCGTTGCCTCTCCAATAAACTTACGGACGTTGGCATCGGACAGCGCCTGTTGTTCAATGCCTTCCCGGTCGCTGACAGCAGCGACCGGGATCTTGGCCCGTACCTTGCCGTTGACCTGCACTACATACTGGATGGTCTCCTGTACCAGCGCGGATTCGTCCGGTTGCGGCCACTGGGCATCCAGGATCTCATCTCCGTAATCCAGTTCACGCCACAACTGGTGGCTGACATGGGGGGCGATCGGTGCGAGCAGGCGCAGAACTATGCCGAATCCTTCACGCAGCAGGGCATGGTGGGCTTTGCTCTCATCCAGTTTGTAGAGGGTGTTCATGATCTTCATGGCGGCCGAGACCACGGTGTTGAACTGCTGGCGGTCGTAGTCAAAATTGGCCTGTTTCAGGGCCGCGTGGATCTCGCGGCGGGCCTCCTGCTGGGCGCCATTCAAGGTCTTGGGCTCCGCACAGTGGCCGTGCAGGGCCTGCCGCCGGTTCCAGGCCAGATTCCAAAGGCGCCGGACGAACCGATGAGCCCCCTCTACGCCTTCATCCGACCACTCCAGGGATTGATCCGGTGGCGACGTGAACATGGTGTAGAGGCGCACAGTATCGGCGCCGAAACGGTCCACCATCGACTGGGGATCCACTCCGTTGTTCTTGGACTTGGACATTTTTTCAACACCACCGATTGCCACCGGTCGGCCATCCTTTTTCAGCGTAGCCTTGGTCACCGCACCCTTGTCATCACGCTCCACATCCACATCGGTCGGATTGAACCAGGTGCTGCTGCCATCCGGTTCGGCACGATAATAGGTTTCCGCGATCACCATGCCCTGGGTCAACAGCCGGGCGAAGGGTTCGTTCGATTGGATCAATCCGGCGTCGCGCATCAGCTTGTGGTAGAAGCGGGCGTAGAGCAGGTGCAGGATGGCGTGCTCGATACCGCCGATGTAATGATCCACCGGCAGCCAGTAGTCGGCCCGCTGATCGAGCATGACCTCGCTGGCATCGGGACAGGCGTAGCGGGCGTAGTACCAGGAGGACTCCATAAAGGTGTCGAAGGTATCTGTCTCGCGCTCCGCTGCCCCTCCGCAGTCGGGGCAAGTGGTCTGGTACCAGGACTGCATCTTTTTTATGGGAGAGCCGCCGCTGGCATCGAATTCAACCTGCTCAGGCAGAACCACAGGCAGGTCCTTGAGTGGCACAGGCACTATGCCGCATTGCTCGCAATGGATCATGGGGATAGGGGCGCCCCAGTAGCGCTGGCGGGAGACCCCCCAGTCCCGCAGGCGGAAATTGGTCTGTTTTTCACCACGACCCCGCTGGCAGAGCTGGTCGGCGATTGCCTCGAAGGCCTGTTCGGAGGTCAGGCCGTCGAAGGCGCCGGAATTGGTCAGTATCCCTTTTTCGGTATAGGCGGCCTGTTCGATGCCGCACTCGGACCCGTCCGCAGAGATGATCACCTGTTTGATAGGAACCTGGTATCTCTTGGCGAATTCCCAGTCGCGCTGGTCGTGTCCGGGGACCGCCATCACCGCACCGGTGCCATAGCCCATCAGCACGAAATTGGCGGCGAAAATCGGCACCGGCTCACCGGTGATCGGGTGGAGCGCGTTGATACCCAGGCGCATGCCCCGTTTCTCCATGGTCTCGATGTCGGCCTCGGAGGTTCCGCCTCGGTTGCATTCATGGATAAAGGACTGCAGTTCGGCATTTTGTTCCGCCGCCTTCAGCGCCAGGGGATGCTCTGCCGCTACCGCCATATAAGTGACGCCCATCAGGGTGTCCGGGCGGGTGGTGTAGATGGTGAGTCGCTGTTCGGAACCCTCGATGCCGAAGTGCATCTGCACCCCCTCAGAACGGCCGATCCAGTTGCGCTGCATGGTGCGTACCTGATCAGGCCAATCTTCCAGATGGTCCAATTCTGCCAGCAGTTCCTCTGCGTAGGCGGTAATCTTGACGAACCATTGAGGGATCTCACGGCGTTCAACCAGGGCGCCCGAACGCCAGCCCCGGCCGTCGATCACCTGTTCGTTGGCCAGTACGGTCTGATCCACAGGATCCCAGTTGACCACAGCGTTTTGACGGTAGACCAGGCCCTTCTTGTACAATTCGGTGAACAGCCACTGTTCCCATTTATAATAGTCCGGTCGGCAGGTGGCCAGCTCCCGGTCCCAATCGTAGCCAAATCCGAGCTGTCGGAGCTGCCCTTCCATGTATTCGATGTTCGAGTAGGTCCACTTGGCCGGCGGCATCTTATTCTTGATTGCCGCCCCCTCCGCCGGCAGGCCGAAGGCGTCCCAACCCATGGGCTGCAGCACATTTTTCCCCTGCATCCGCTGGTAGCGGGAGACTACATCGCCGATGGTGTAGTTGCGGACATGGCCCATGTGCAGCTTGCCGCTGGGATAAGGAAACATGGAGAGGCAGTAGTACTTCTCCCGGTCGGGATCTTCGGTTACCTTGAAGGTGCGGTTTTTTGTCCAGTGGGCCTGGGCATCGGCTTCTATTTCGGCCGCGTTGTAACTCTCTTGCATAATTGACTTCGGGTGGAAAACGGAATCGCCAGAGGATACCCCAGCTGACGGGATACATGAAGGACCGAAAGCGCGATTGATGCCCCTTGTGTTCCTGCCAGCTTGGTACAAACTTAGTCGTAGAGATGAGCCTTGTCCCGCAAATGGGTAGCAGAAGGAGTAAAACATGGAACCGGAAGAGAAACGTGATCCCATCAGTCGCATGTCGGACGCCTACGAGACGATGCTCGAGCGGGTGGATGAAATGCTGGAGAAGGCGGAAAAGAGCGCCATTCCAAGCCTGAGAAAATCGCTGGAGCAGGCGCGGGAAAAGGCCGTGGAGCTAAACGAATTGACTCGGGAGGAGGCGGAGAAGCTGTCGGATTATCTGGAGCGGGACATGAAGGATGCGGCACTGCGCCTGTCAGAAACGGGACAGGAGTTGCGCAACTGGTGGCGGTTCGACGTCAAGCTGGTCGAACAAAGATTGCTGGAGATGTTCGCGAGCGTGGCGGATAAGACCCGAGTGGAACTTGACCGGTTTGCCGAACAGGCCCGGGAGGCCTCTTTTTACCATACCGGCGAGGTCACTGGCCCGGGGACGCTGGTTTGTGCTGAATGCGGTAAGGAGCTGCATTTTCACAAGGCGGGCCACATACCGCCCTGTCCCGGTTGCCGGGGTACAAGATACCGGCGTCAGAAGGCAGATTGAAGAGCAGCGTTCAGGCATCAAAAAACCCGCTGCGGCGGGTTTTTTGATGCCTGCTGGGAGCCGGGCAAGCTATTTGATCTTGGCTTCCTTGTACATCACATGCTTGCGGATTTTCGGATCAAATTTTTTGATCTCCATTTTCCCCGGCATGTTCCGTTTGTTCTTGGTCGTGGTGTAGAAGTGTCCGGTCCCAGCACTGGATACGAGTCTTATCTTGTCACGCATGGTCTAATCCTCCTCAGACCTTTTCACCGCGGGCACGCAGTTCAGACAGAACCTTGTCTATACCCTTTTTGTCAATGATACGCATTCCGTTGGAGGAGACGCGCAACCGCACCCAGCGGCTCTCGTTCTCAACCCAGAAGCGATGATAATGCAGATTAGGCAGGAAGCGGCGCTTGGTCTTATTGTGGGCATGGGATACGTTGTTTCCCGATACCGGGCGTTTGCCTGTTACCTGACATACTCTGGACATTGCTGAATCCTCAAAAATCGTTTCGGCCGGATACGGGTAGTGTCGACCGAAAAATCAATCACTCGCTCTTTTGGCGGCAGCGAAAGAGGCGGATTTATAGCAGAATGGCCGGGTAGTTACAACCTTTTTTGGCCTGGGAGCACCGATTACATCAGACCTCGTTCCGCCAGTGAGGTTATCTCTCCGGCGCCGACCACGACATGGTCCAGGACCCGCACATCGATCAAAGACAGGGCGTCCTTGAGGCGTTGGGTGATGCGCAGATCCGCCTGGCTCGGTTCGGCAACGCCTGACGGATGGTTGTGTGCCAGGATCAGGGCTGCAGCATTATGCAATAATGCACGCCGAACTACCTCCCTGGGATGAACGTTGGCACCGTCGATGCTGCCCTGGAAAAGCTCCTCGTACTCGATCACCCGGTGACGATTATCCAGAAACAGGCAGGCGAACACCTCGTAGGGATAATCGGAGAGTCGGGTCTGGAGATATGCGCGGGTCTGATCCGGGCTGGTGAGCACATCCGTTCTTGCCAGACCCTCCCGCAGATGGCGTCTGGCCATCTCCAGCACGGCCTGGAGCTGTGCATATTTTGCTAACCCCAGTCCCCGACTGGCGCAGAACCGGTTTTGCTCGGCGGCCAGAAGATGACGCAGGCTGCCGTGCTCGGTGAGCAGGTCGCGGGCCAGATCCACCGCGCTCTTTCCTGGCACGCCGGTGCGCAGGAAGATGGCGAGAAGCTCCGCATCCGAGAGGGAGCCGGGGCCCCTGGAAAGTAGCTTTTCCCGCGGCCGTTCAGACGCAGGCCAGTCGGTAATGGCCATGATTTGCTCCCTCGCTGGCCTGTGGTTCATCCCTGATTGTTGAGAAGATAGCGCATGAATCGCTCAAGGGCCAGAATCACGCTCCTTTTCGCCCGCCGGACATTCGGTTACTCTTCGTCCCGGGAATGGTAATCGGGTAACCGGATCAGATGTCTGAACTGATCGGAAAACGTCTGTTGCTTGGGGTGACGGGGGGTATAGCCGCATACAAGTCGGCCGAGTTGGTCCGGCTGTTGCTTAAGGCAGGTGCCGAGGTGCAGGTCGTGATGACCGCGGCGGCGGCGCAATTCATAACCCCATTGACCCTGCAGGCACTGTCAGGCCGGCCGGTACGCCAGGAGTTGTTTGATTCTGCCCATGAGGCGGCCATGGGTCATATCGAGCTGGCGCGCTGGGCGGATTTGGTGCTGGTGGCGCCGGCGAGCGGCGATTTCATCGCCCGCCTGGCTGCCGGGATGGCCGATGATCTGCTGTCGACCATCTGCCTGGCAAGCAGCGTGCCTGTTGTACTGGCACCGGCTATGAATCATCAAATGTGGTCCAATCCCGCGACCCGGGACAATACCGCGCTCCTGGCGTGTCGTGGAATCCAGCTTTGGGGGCCGGCAGCGGGCGATCAGGCCTGCGGTGAGCAGGGTCCCGGGCGTATGCTGGAGCCCCAGGAATTATTGCGGTGCCTGGTCGAAAAACTGGTGACCGGGGACCTCAAGGGGGTGCGGGTGTTGCTTACCGCTGGTCCGACCAGGGAGCCGATCGACCCGGTCCGTTACCTCAGCAATCGAAGCTCCGGCAAGATGGGTTATGCCCTGGCCCGGGCCTTTGCAGCAAAGGGGGCGGAAGTGACCCTGGTCAGCGGACCGGTTCTGCTGCCTACCCCCGCCGGCGTTCGGCGTGTCGACATCGAAACCGCGCTGCAGATGGAGGCTGCGGTCATGGCGAGGGTGGAGGATTGCGATCTGTTCGTGGCCTGTGCGGCGGTGGCGGACTATCGGCCCCTGGCAGTTGCCCGGCAGAAGCTCAAGAAGCAGCGGGAGAGCATGGATATTAAGCTGACACGTAACCCCGATATCCTGACCGCGGTGGCGGCGCTGCCGCGACCACCGTTTACCCTGGGATTTGCTGCTGAAACCGAGCGACCTATCGAGCAGGCGGAGCAAAAGCGACGGGTTAAAGGGGTGAAAATCATGGCCGCCAATCTTGTAGGCGCTGCGGAGGGGGGTTTTGAAAGAGATGAGAATGCGCTGACACTGCTGTGGGAAGGAGGGAGGAGAAAGGAGCTGCCCATGATGCAGAAGGACCGCTTGGCAGATGCGCTGGTGACGGAGATTGTGGAGATTTATGGAAAAGCAGATTCAACTGAAGATTCTTGATCACCGTCTCGGCGATGAATTCCCTCTCCCCGGTTATGCCACAGCCGGCGCGGCGGGGATGGACCTGCGGGCGATGCTCAATACCGCGCTGGAGCTGGCGCCGGGTGACACCCATCTGATTCCCTCGGGTATCGCGATTCACATTGAGGATCCCCAACTGGCGGCTGTAATCCTGCCCCGTTCGGGACTGGGCCACAAACATGGGATTGTACTCGGTAATCTGGTTGGCCTGATCGACTCCGATTATCAGGGGCAACTGTTTGTTTCCTGCTGGAACCGAGGTCAGGATTCTTTTCGCATAGAGGTTGGCGAACGAATTGCACAACTGGTGATTCTGCCGGTGGTAAGAGCGAGCTTTGACGTGGTGGATGAGTTTGCCGAATCTCAGCGTGGAGAAGGAGGCTTCGGTCACTCCGGACGCCACTGAACGCCAAAACAACCTCGATCAGGGAGGCAATCGGGAACGAACCTGTATGCGTATACTGAAAAAAAACGGCTCCCAGGGTGAGCTCAAGAAATCGACAAAGCGGCCCGCCGGCATTGCCGGAATAGGCAATTTCGCCGTCACGACCGTCCTGATGGTCGCTGTCGTTCTGATGCTTTCCGGCGGCATAATCCACTACCGGTACCAGCAGGCGATGCATGGTGCGGACGTCTTGCAGGCCAGGACCATGGCCGAAGGCGTTGCTGGTCGCCTGGCCGATCAAATCGCCCTCTACTCGTCCGTGATATCCCGATTTGCGGACGATCCTCGATTGGTTCAACTGCTCGCCGCTGAGCACTGGAAGGATCTGCAGCAATGGGAACAGAGGCTCTCCAACTTGTTGCCCAAGGCGCTGGCGGTAGGCATCTATCCTGTGGACTGGGATGGCGCGGGTCCTGACCCGAGGTTGTCTCTGAGTTTCGCCTCCCTGGAAATGCTGAAACAGGTCGAACGTCAGGGCGAGGCCACTGCTGCCGAGGTGCATAAGGTCGGTACAGACCAGCAACACATCGCGCTGGCGGCGCCAATCACCCAGTCGCTAGATGGCAAGGTGACAGGGGTGCTGTTGCTGGCACTTCCCTTTGAGCTCCTGGAACAGGCGATTCAGGGTAGCGGCGACGCCCCGGGTTTTATCGGGCTGCAGCAACTGAGCGCGTCGAAAGCCGTATCTCTGGTGACCTATCCGCGCCAGCAGACGCCGGCCGCGGATATGGATGGCGAGATCGCGGTCTCCGGCACCATCTGGCGGGCAGTCTACTGGGGCAGTGCAGGCACCGCTGGCTGGAAGGGGCTCGCGATGTTGTTGCAGGTGCTGGGTGTGGCCCTCGCACTGATCGGTCTGCTGGTGTACCTGTTGTCTAAGCGGCTGGGGCGGGTGCTCAGTGAACGTTTCAGTCTGTCGCAGGCGGCCCTGCTGCAGGCCGAACGAGTAACAAAGGAGCAGGCTGGCGTCGCTTCCGAAGCGGTGGAGGCGACACCGCAGGCAGCGGTCCGGCCATCGCCTGCAGCGGAAGAATCGGTAGCGGTGAAACAGATCCCGCCGGAGAGCATATTTCGGGCCTACGATATTCGCGGGGTAGTTGGTGAAGCCTTGACCGAGGACGGAGTCTTCTCGATTGGGCAGGCGATCGGCACTGCTGCCTTTGCGCAGGAAGAACAGACTGTCATTATTGGGCGTGATGCCCGTGAATCCAGCCGGAAACTGAGCGATGCCCTGGCTCGGGGACTGACCGCCAGCGGTCGCGATGTAGTGGATCTTGGAGAGGTGCCGACACCGGTTCTCTATTTTGCCACACACTTCCTCGGTGCCAGTTCAGGGGTCATCGTGACCGGAAGCCACAATCCCCCGGAATACAATGGACTGAAAGTCGTGATCGGCCGCGAAACCCTGTCCCTGGAGCGGATTCAGGAACTGCGACGTCTTATACTGGAAGATGGCCTGCTGCAGGGTGAGGGCAGCGTACAGGAACTCGATCTGATAGCCGACTATATCGACCGCGTCAGCTCAGATGTGCAGCTGCTGCGGCCCCTGAAGTTGGTCGTGGATTGTGGTAATGGCGTCGCGTCGCTGGTCGCTCCGGCGTTGTTTCAGGCGCTTGGCTGTGAGGTGACAGCGCTGTTCTGCGAGCTGGACGGACGCTTTCCCAATCATCACCCGGATCCGGCTGATCCGGAGAACATGCAGGCACTGATCCAGGCGGTGAGAGAGCGCGGGGCGGACCTGGGGGTGGCCTTTGATGGAGATGGAGACCGGCTTGGGGTGGTGGATTCGAGTGGTAAGATCATCTGGCCGGACCGCTTGCTGATGCTGTTGGCCAGGGATGTCCTGTTGCGGCAACCCGGTGCAGATGTGATTTACGACATCAAGTCGAGCCGGCATCTGGCAGGGGAGATACTGACCTACGGTGGTCGGCCCATCATGTGGAAGTCGGGCCACTCCCTGATCGAGGCCAAACTGAGGGAGACCGGCGCCCTGCTGGCGGGGGAGATGAGTGGCCACATCTTTTTCCGGGAGCGCTGGTATGGTTTCGACGATGCGCTATACTCCTGCGCCCGGCTGCTGGAGGTATTGTCGGCGGAAGTGCTCAGTTCGGCGGAGCTGTTCGCGCAATTGCCGGAAAGTGTCAGCACCCCAGAGCTCTACCTGGCCCTACCGGAAGAAGAGAGTGTTGCCCTGGTGCAGCGGTTTATCGATCAGGGGCAGTTTGCGGATGCAAAGCTGATCACTATCGATGGCATCAGGGTTGAATTTGTGGATGGGTGGGGGCTGCTAAGATCCTCCAACACGACTCCGGCGATTATGTTCCGCTTCGAAGCGGACAGCACGGAGGCAATGGAGCGGATCCAGGGCGTGTTCCGTCAACAGTTGCTTGCGCTGGAGCCCAGCCTGGAACTGCCGTTTTGACCGCCTGCACGAACTCAAGTCAAGGAATCAAGAACAGGTTATGAGTCTGACACCCAAGGCGGCGCACAATGTTGCCCACGTGCTTACCGAATCCCTGCCCTATATTCAACGCTTTCGCGGCAGGACTATCGTCATCAAATATGGTGGCAACGCCATGACCGAGGAGGTATTGAAACGGGGTTTTGCCCGGGACGTGGTGTTGATGAAACTGGTCGGGATCAATCCTGTCGTGGTGCATGGTGGTGGACCCCAGATCGGTAATCTTCTGCAGCGGCTGGGTAAGCAGAGTGAGTTCGTGCAGGGGATGCGGGTCACTGACAGCGAGACCATGGACGTGGTGGAGATGGTGCTGGGCGGCCTGGTCAACAAGGAGATCGTCAATCTGATCAATCGCCATGGTGGGTCGGCAGTAGGACTTACCGGCAAGGATGGGGATCTGATACGCGCGCGTAAAATAGTGGTGAAAAGGCGTGGGCCGGAGATCGAGGTTCCGGAAATTATCGATGTCGGCCATGTTGGGGAGGTGGAGAGTATTGACGCCTCAGTAGTCGATATGTTGGTGCGTGGCAATTTTATCCCCGTGATCGCCCCGATCGGGGTTGGGCGGGACGGTCGTTCTTACAATATCAATGCTGACCTGGTGGCGGGCAAGGTGGCAGAGGTGTTGCAGGCGGAAAAGCTGATCCTGCTCACCAATACCGAGGGATTGCTGGACGGTGACGGGAATCTGCTCACCGGCCTTACCACGGAAAGGGTGGATGAACTGATCGACGATGGCACCATCCATGGTGGTATGCTGCCTAAGATAACCTGCGCCCTGGACGCGGTTAAGGCGGGTGTCAATGCCTCTCATATTATCGACGGACGGGTTGAACATGCAGTACTGCTCGAGCTTTTCACCGATGAAGGCGTCGGTACTTTGATTCGCCGCCGCTGATGAATAAAAAAACTTCACGCAAACTGATCATTCTCGAGGCACTGGCGGCCGAACTGGAGAAGAACCCGGGGGAGAGGATCACCACTGCAGCGCTGGCCCGGGCTGCCGGCGTGTCGGAGGCGGCCCTTTATCGCCATTTTGCCAGTAAGGCGAAAATGTTCGAAGGGTTGATCAGTTTTGCCGAAGAGACCATCTTTGCCCGTATCAATAAAATCCTGGAGAG
>Ga0316189_10005223_pt1 | contig 12447 bp, 11 predicted proteins | sample LowCovwburrow_MG_FD_204930 | JGI IMG/M metagenome (GOLD analysis project Ga0316189, IMG submission 204930) | Coastal sediment microbial communities from Maine, United States - Lowes Cove worm burrow | ecosystem: Environmental > Aquatic > Marine > Coastal > Sediment | place: USA: Maine... | reverse complement strand
GAGCGCTGCTGCGGCCGGATTGAATGTCCGCAGGCGTACCCGGTTAAACGAGCCTGCGGCCCCGGCCTGAGCCAGGCACCGGTCCACGATGGTGACGGCCAAGCCTCGGCGGCGATACTCGCTGCGTACGTACACGTGCCGCAGGCGGGCGGCCGAGCCATCACCGAGGTATGGGTCGATGCTCAATCCGCCCATTCCTACCAGTCGCTCCCCGTCAAACACCAGAAAGAACACCTCACCGGGCCGATCAAAGCGGTCTCGTCCGTCGAGCCAAGCTTCTCGAGTCCTGGCCACAAACGGGTGCCCTTGGGCGTCGGCCTCGGCCTCCATTTCGGCATACCCCCAGTCGACCCGCAATCCGGGCTCCAGATCGGGGCGTCCCCTCCAGTCCACCAATTCAAACTGGCTCACGGTAAACCTACTGGGGCCGGATCAGGTCGAATCGATCTCGGGTGGTGGCGTACGAATTGCCAGCCATGCGCCCCACGGCGTCAAGCTGATCAAATCTGATACGGGTTCCGTCGAGCACCTCGTCGTCCACATTGAATCCCACGATTTCCCCGAATACGACGGCGTGTCGCATGGGGTCGTCGCCTAACTCGACGATCTGCTGCAACCGACACTCGAAGCTGGCTTTAGCTTCGGCCACTCGGGGCGCCTTCACCAACACCGACGGTTCTGGCGTCAACCCGGCGAAATCGAACTCGCTGGCTTGCGGGTCTAACTCGGCGGCGCTGGCGTTCATTCCTTCAGCCACCGCCATATCCACCAGGTTGCAGGTGAATTCTCCGGTGGCCCGTACATTTACCAAACTGTCTTTTTCGTGCCCGTCGCTGATCCCTGCCGAGAAAATCACCACCGGCGGGTTGGAGGCGACGGCCTGAAAAAACGAATACGGCGCCAGATTGTGATGTCCGTCCACCGAAGTGGTGGCCACCCAACCGATGGGGCGCGGCACCACCAAACCGGTGAGCAGCTTGTAGCACTCGGTGTGATCAAGATCTGAGGCCGGGAAATGAGTCATGGCCGCCAAGTCTAGGCTCCCTGCGGCTCGCCGCCCCAACTGTGATACATAGCGAGAAGCTGATCGAGTAGCTCAGGAGTTGCAGCCGCCACCGGAGCTCGTCGGGCGTTCACGTCGAACATCAACAGGTCGCGCCCGTGGGCGTCGACCACCGATACCTCCGACTCGTAACACACCAAAGCGGCCGCGAGATAATCCCACACCCCGTGGGCACCGTCAACGTCGACGTAGCCGTCGAAGCTTCCCGTAGCCACCGCACACAAGTCGAGGGCAATCGCTCCGTAGGTGCGGTATTGGGCCCAGCCCCCATGAAACGGGGGTAGACCGTTGAGGGCCACGATTGCTTCGTCGAGACGCATACATTGGCTGGGGGCGATCGCCGCCCCTTCAGCTTCCACCCCTTCGCCGCGCACCGCCCGGTATCGGTCACCGGTGGCCAGGTTCACCACGTCGGCCACCAACGGGCCTTGATCATCAACCGCGCACAAACTGGTGGCATACCAGGGCAAACCCCGAGAAGCGTTGGTGGATCCGTCGATTGGATCGACCACCACCACGATCTCGCCGTCGCCCGTCACCCCCGACTCTTCGCTCAACACCGCGTAGCCTGCATCATGTAATCGTCGCCGCACGATCCTGTCAGCCACCACATCATGGGTATACTGATCGGGCCGACCACCCGAATGACCCCAGTCGTCGAGCTTGGCCAACGCTTCAGCCATCTCTTCGATCACATCTTCGAACACCCCCAATATCCGCTGTGGGGCCGCAGGATTTATCGACACAAGGCCTAACCTATCATTGTTCGCAGGAGGACTTTAGTGGCGATCATCGACATCCCCGGATATGTTGCCGATTTGAAAGATCATGCTATGGACCATCGGTTCCATGTGCACGACGAGCGACACTTTATCGAAACATATTCCATGCGCCAGGTATGGGAGGTAGACATCCACCCCGAGGAAGGATGTGGCGGGCCGCTCGATGTGAATCTGGCCATTGAACTCGACCCTCGCACCCTGCTGGGATTTGAAGACAAGATCCTCGATATGCCCGAAGACGCCGACCCACCCAGTGGTTTCTCGGTGCCTCTGCTTCTGAACTGGAGCCTGCCACCCCTGAACGACCCGCCCGACCTGCTGGTGTTGGCCACCGAACTCGCGGGTATCGGGGGTGCCGATCTTCCACTACGAGTGTCGGCCATCGACTCCACGGCCGAAGTGACCGACGCCCCTGAACGGAGCCTGTCGCTCACGGCCCGGGTGGAACTCGGTCTCGACGCCATGTTTTTGCACCGCGAAAACCTGTGCGATATCTTCGACCGCTGTTTTGAGGTCAGCGAATTCATTCTGCTCGCCGCCCCCAAATGGCTCGGCGAGCTCTAGCCATCCGTCCCCAAAGGCGCCGCCGTTGGTCGGTTGTGATCAGTCCGTCGCGTGGAGGCGGTCACGAAGCAGAGCGTGAAGAACGTGGCCGGTTGGACAATATCGACATTTCCACCTCGGCGCGTGCCTCGAACCCGATGGCCTGGTACAGGTTGTGAGCAGGATGATTGTCGAATCGCACATGGAGCATTGCCTCAGACCCTCGATCACGGATCTGGTGGGCTACGGCCAGTGTCAAGCGCCCAGCCAAACCTTGCCGACGCGCTGAGGGGTCAACGCACACCGCCGAAACCTCAGTCCACCCGGGCAAACGCAAACGCTCGCCGGCCATGGCTACCAGCTTGCCTTCTTGTCGGATTCCCAAGTATCGGCCCATTTCCACCGTGCGAGCGAGAAACGGCCCCGGCTCAGTACGGGCGGTGAGATCCACCATTTCTTCAGCGTCGTCAGGCCCCAGTTCCACGATGCCGTCGAGATCGACCTTGTCGAGCTTTTGGGCGACGTATTGGGTCACCGGCCACCGTTTCAAATACCGCCAGCTGTCGGGTGCCTCAGGGCTCCTACGGCGGGCCAACACCACATACCCTCTTTCTCCGGCAAGTTCACCGAGCCCGTCCCACGCTTGGGGCTCGACGTCGTCGGCCACTGCCGCGAATACGGAAATTTCGGGATCGTATTGGGCGGCCTGACCCCCGTCGGCCCGTTGGGCGATGGCCTGATGGGGCCCGTTGAGGGCGTACCATGCCGGGTTGTCCAGTTCGATGGTAGTCACGTCGCTACTGTAGTAGACGGCCACTGGCTCACACCCAACTGACGCTCCCGACAAGTTCACCCGGCTATTCGTTCTCTCCACGTCGCAGTGGCGTGGTGCTGGCCTCGGCCTACCGGCCCCCCGAGACGTTCACCAACGACCCGGTCACATACGACGCCGCCGGCGACGCCAACCACATCACCAGTTCGGCCACTTCCTCGACCTTGCCGCCCCGCTGCATGGGCACATTGGGCGCCAACCGCTCGATGCGTTCAGGCGACCCCGCTGCAGCATGAATTTCGGTGTCAATCAGGCCTGGCCGCACACAGTTCACGCGGATGCCTTCGGTGGCCACTTCTTTCGACAACCCGATGGTGAGGGTGTCGATCGCTCCTTTGGATGCGGCGTAGTCAATGAACTCGTTGGGGTTGCCCAGGTAGGAGGCAGCCGAGCCGACGTTCACGATCACTCCCCCGCTTCCCCCATGACGAGTGGACATTACCTTGACGGCTTCGCGGGCACACAAGAACGGCCCCACCACGTTTACCGCCATCATCCGCTGGATCCGTTCCGCCGAATACTCATCCAGGCGGGCCAACTCGGCGGCAATTCCGGCGTTGTTGATCAACCCTGACGGTGCTCCCAAAGTGTCGGCCGTTTCGGCAAACAATCTCAGCACATCAGTTTCCTCGGCCACATCACCTTGAACCGCTACTGCTCGCCGTCCCGCCATCTCACACCGGGCCACCACGTCGGCGGCGGCCTCAGCGTCATTGCGGTAGTTGACGGCCACATCCCAGCCTTGGCGGGCCGCCAGTTCACATACGGCTGCACCAATTCCACGGCTGCCTCCGGTCACGATCAGTACACCAGTCATAGGCGGTTAAGCTTAGACCTATCGCCGAGAACCCGCTCAACATCACCTATCCGGCCGAGCTACCAATTTCGGCGCGCCACGACGAGCTGCTTGCCACGATCGAAGCCAACCAGGTTGTGGTGGTAGCGGGCGAAACCGGATCAGGCAAGAGCACCCAGCTCCCCAAACTCTGTTTGGAACTCGGCCGCGGCCAAGACCAATGGATCGGCCACACCCAACCCCGTCGCCTCGCGGCGCGTACAATCGCCGAACGAGTGGCTGACGAGCTTGACACCACAATCGGCGGTGCAGTGGGGTACGCCGTGCGGTTCACCGACAAGGTGGGGGCCAACACCCGTCTCAAACTGATGACCGACGGCATCTTGTTGGCCGAGCTTTCCCGAGACCGCAAACTGAGCCGTTACGACACCATCATCATCGATGAGGCGCACGAACGCAGCCTCAACATCGACTTTATTCTCGGTTACCTCGCCCAGCTCCTGCCGCGCCGCCGGGACCTCAAGGTGATTGTCACCTCGGCCACGATCGACACCGAGCGGTTCTCTGAACATTTTAACAATGCCCCCATCATTGAGGTGTCGGGCCGAACCTATCCAGTAGATGTGCGTTATGAGCCGATGGAAGATGGCGACCAAGCGGACGCCATCGCCGACGCCGCTCAGAAGTTGTGGCGCGAAACCGACGGCGACATCCTGGTGTTTTGCAGCGGTGAACGTGAGATCCGCGACGCGATCGAAACCCTGGCCGAGCTCCGTCTCCCGGGCGCTGAACTCCTCCCCCTCTACGCCCGGTTGTCGGCCAACGAACAGCACCGAGTGTTTGCCGCTCACCGCCAGCGGCGTATCGTGGTGGCCACCAACGTCGCCGAAACGTCGCTGACGGTGCCCGGCGTGCGCTCCATCATCGACACGGGCACCGCTCGTATCTCTCGCTACAGCGCCCGCACGAAGGTGCAGCGCCTGCCAATCGAAGCCATTTCGCAGGCCTCAGCTAATCAGCGATCCGGCCGAGCGGGCCGGGTAGCCCCCGGTATCTGTATCCGCCTGTACGGCGAAGACGACTTCCTCAGCCGCCCCGAGTTCACCGAACCCGAGATCCAGCGTACCAACCTGGCATCGGTGATCTTGCAGATGGCGTCGCTGGGCCTCGGCAATATCGACCAGTTTCCATTCGTCGACCGCCCCGACAGTCGGGCGATCAAAGACGGCATCAACCTGCTCCATGAGCTGCACGCCCTCAACCCCGACCGGGAAGGAACCCGGAAATGGCTGACTCCTACCGGGCGAAAACTGGCCAAACTGCCCATCGACCCTCGTTATGGTCGCATGCTGCTCGAAGCGGCCAACAACAACTGTGTGGAAGAGGTGATGATCATCGTCTCGGGATTGTCGATCCAAGACCCCCGAGAACGCCCCGCCGACCAGCGTGAAGCCGCCGCCGATTCTCATCGCCGGTTCGCTCACGACAGCGGCTCGGATTTCCTGGCCTACCTCAATCTCTGGGAATACCTCAACAACGAACGCAAGGCCCGATCACGGAACCAGTTCCGTCGGATGTGCCGCCGCGAGTTTTTGCATTATCACCGGGTGGTGGAATGGACCGACATCCACCGCCAGCTCCGGCAGGTGGCTCGCGAGCTCGATATTAGATCCACTCGAGGTGGTGGCCCGGACGCCATTCACCGTTCGATTCTCGCCGGCCTGCTTTCCCATATCGGGGTGAAGGACACCAAAAGCGAACAGGAAAACAAGGCCCAAACAAAGGGGCAGCGTAATCCGCGCCAGCGACGGCGCCTGACGGAATACATCGGCGCCCGCAATAGCCGGTTTGCCATTGCTCCTGGTTCTTCTGCTGGCACCCCAGAGTGGACGATGGCCGGCGAGCTGGTGGAAACCAACCGGCTGTGGGCGCGCACCGTGGCCGAGATCGACCCTGAATGGGCCGAGCACTTGGCCCAGCACCTGGCCCGTTACTCCTACTCCGAACCAACTTGGGACCCGAAACGAGGCGCCGCGTTCACCAAAGAGCGGGTGACGCTTTTTGGGCTCACCCTCGCCGCCGACCGCACCCGGCCGTTGGCTAACGTCGACCCTGAAGCGGCCCGCGACATGTTCATCCACCATGCCCTGGTGTTGGGAGAGATCGAGGCCAAATGGTCGCATTCGTTCCTGGCCCACAACGCCAAGCTGGTGGAGGAACTCGAACTGCTCGAAGCCCGTTCACGGCGTCGCGACCTTTTGGCTGACACTGAGCGGCGGTTTGGGTTTTATGACCAACGCCTCCCCGAACGAATTACCAACCGTGACCGATTTGATTCATGGTGGATCAAGCACCGCAATCAACACCCCGACCTGCTGAATATGACGTCGGCGGTGCTGCTCACCGAAGAGGCTGACACCGTCGACACCGACTCGTTTCCCGACTCCTGGGTGGTGGACGGCCACGACCTCGAGGTGGTATACGAGTTCGATCCCGACAGTCACCTCGACGGAGCCAGCGTGTTGGTGCCAGTAGAAATCCTCAACCAGCTACGGCCGGAACCCTTTACCTGGGGTGTTCCCGGTTACCGGGCCGAGCTGATCACCGCCATGGTACGAGCCCTACCCAAAGCGATCCGCAAACAGTTCGTGCCGGTAAACGAAACCACGGCCAACGTGATGGCCGCCACGGCCGATGTCGCTACCAACCCCGAACTTTCCCAACGCGACATTCGACACGCCGTGGCCGACGTGTTGGGCCGATCGGTCGGTGAGGTGATTGCCCCCGATACGTTCGATTGGAGCAAGGTCCAAGGCCATCTTCAACCCACGTTCCGGGTGGTCGACCGCGACTACGCCCTACTGGCTGAAGGCAAAAGCCTGGTAGCGCTCCAACAGCAGCTGGATGCCCAGATGCGGGCCACGCTAGCTGAGGCGGTGGCCGCCGACCAGGGGCTTGAACGCCAGGGTGTCGTCAGCTGGGATTTTGGCACGTTACCGACTGTGGTAGAGACTTCAGCGCCCCAGGGTGCCCCTACCGCCGGGGGCATCAAAGCTTACCCGGCGGTTGTCGATGAGGGGGATTCGGTAGCGATCCGCCTGTTGGCCAACGAGGCCGAGCAACACGATGCCATGTGGGACGGGGTGCGCCGACTGCTACGCATCGCGTTGCCTCGCCCGGTGCGCACGCTCGACGCTCTTGTTCCCCAAACCACCAAACTCAAGCTGGTCAATGCCCACGTGCAATCAAAAGCCGAGTGGTACAACGACGCTATCGACGTCGCCCTCGATGCCATCATCGCCAGACATGGTGGTCCACCGTGGCACGAAGCCGGTTTCGAGGCCTTGGTGCAACAAGGTCGGGCCGAATTTGCTGATCACCTGGCTGAAGCCGCCGAAGGCCTCGTGAATCTGGTGGACGCCCTCGCCGAGATCCACCATCGGCTTGATACCCGCATTGGGTCTTCCACCACGTATGCGGTATCGGTCGACGATATCCGTGCCCACCTTCAGCGACTGGCCTACCCGGGGTTCATGGTCGGCGTGGGTTTGGAACGCCTCGATGATGTACACCGTTACCTTTTGGGTATCAGCCGCCGACTCGACAACCTGGTAAAACACCCCCAGCTCGATCTGCAGAACACCGCAACAGTGCGCAAGCTCGACAATGAATTCGCCGAGGTGGTCCATCGCCTCCACACCGGAGGAGGCACGACCATCGTCACCGACTCTCCCGCCACCAGCCCCAGCCTCGCTCTCGGATACGATCCCAACGCGGTTGAGGATCTGACCTGGCTGCTCGAGGAACTACGCGTCGCGCTTTTCGCTCAGCAACTCGGCACCAAAGGCCGAGCCAGTGAGAAACGAGTACGGTCGGCGCTCAACCGGTTGCGCCCCTAACGACGCATTCGAAGCTTCGCCTAGTTTACGGGGCGGCGGCCCGGGCCTGCTTGGCCGGGATCCCCGGACACACCAAAATATTGCCTGCTTCGACATCGACCAAACCGGCATCGATCAGGTGTTCGGCCATCGTTGACGCGTCGACCGGCTTCATCTGGTGTTTGTGAAGATGATCGCTATGGGATTCCTTGCGGGGTTTTGTGTTCCGCTCATGATCGGGGTGATCAAAGTCTTCGTCCACCAGCACCACGCGCCCCCCAGGGGCCAGCACCCGGGCAATTTCGGTGGCGGCCACCGAAAGGTTGTGCCAGTGATGCACCGAATTCACCGCCCAGACGGCGTTGGCGGCCCCATCAGCCACCGGAATCTTTTCCGCGGTTCCGTCCATCACCTGCAGCCGCGACCGACCTCGTTGACCCAGACGCCGCAAGGTAAGGATACGTCGCATGAACGGGGTGGGTTCCACTGCCACTACTTCCGCGCCGCGACCGACCGCGAGTACCGCGGCCGGGCCCATTCCGGCTCCCAGGTCTACCACCAGCTCACCAGCCTGCGGATCAACGAGATCGACAATATGATCGTTGGCTTTGTTCGACCACATCCGATTGAAGTTTCGGGTGTATCGCACCATCGCCTTCAGGCCACGATCGTGATGGTGTCCATGGCCGTGGCCGTCACCGTGGTGGTTCCCGTGACCGTGGGACTCTCCCTCGTCTGAGGAGCCGTGAGGCTTAGCTGGGGAGTCGGGCAAAAAGTTCCACTTTCGCTTCTTCAAACTCTTCATCGCTGATCGTGCCCGCAGCCTTGCGACTGTGCAGGTCTTCGATCAGGGTAAGCAGATCAGCAGCGGAGAGTTCCCCTTTGCCGGTGATCACCGGTGTGCCTTCTTCGATGAGGATCTCTGGGCCGTCGACGCTGGTGGCTTCGACTACCTCATCGGCTCGCTTCTCTCGTCTATTTGCTCGCTTGTTCGCAGCGCGCTCTTTTTTTGCCTTGTCGCGCTGGAGTTTAGCGAAGCTCGATCGTTGTTTAGCCATGGCGAGCCTCTTCCTTGTATGTATCTACGCATCGTGTATTCACTTCTGCCCAAAACGCGGACAGGTACTACTCAGGGTAGAGTCTGAGTAACGAATCGCTACCTTGCGTGACTATTTCGATGAGCATTTGCGATGTTAACTACGTCACAAAGTGCCTCGACGAAGCGTTGAAGCTGGCCGTCGCCTACGGCCAAACTTACCGCAAGAAACCCACGCCTGGCAATATAGAATCCTCGCTCCAGCAACCCATGAAACAGCAGCTCCCCCGCTACCTCGTCGGCATCAACCAGGTCTCCTGGGGCATCGATCGGGCCGTCGACGGCGTGGATCGCCATGATCGACCCCCAGCCGGTCACCGTGAACCCATTTCCTGCCACCTGGTCTTGAAGCTGGCTCTGCAACCGTTCTCCGCGGTCGTACAGTCCTTCTAAGGTTCCTGGCGTCAACATCACCTCGAGAGCAGCCACCCCCGCCGTCATCGTCATAGCGTTGTTGTTGAACGTACCCCCATGGGTCAGTCCACCGCCGGGAGCAAACGGAGACATCGTTTCCTGGCTGCCGCCAAACGCTCCGAACGTCATCCCACCACCCAAGTACTTTCCCAGGGTGGTGATATCGGGTGTGATGCCGAGGCGCCCTTGTGCCCCACCGGTGCCCATGCGCGAGGTCATCACCTCATCGAAGATCAGCAGCACCCCATGCTGGTGACACAATTCCCGCAACCCGGCCAAGAATTCACTCGTACCCCGGATACAACCCCCGGCTCCCATCATCGGTTCCACCAGCACACACGCAATGTCAGCTCCGTCTCGAGCAAAGGCTCGCTCGACCGACTCAAGATGGTTGTACTCGCCCCGCACATAGTCGAACGGAGCCTGAAGGCCCGCACCAGTTGCGCCGAAGTACAGCAAGCCGCCGTGATAGGCACCGTCGAAAACCATCACCTTGTTTCGGCCGGTACGAAAGCGGGCCAGGTTGATGGCCATCAGATTGGCTTCGGTGCCCGAGTTGGTAAACCGAACCTGATCCATTGATGCAAACCGTTCGGTCACCAGTTCGGCGAGACGATGCTCGTCGCTGGCGATCGCTCCCATCGACCAGCCCCGCTCCAGCACCGATTCCACCGCCGCTCGGATAGCGGGAGGATTATGTCCAAGCAGACCTGCCGTGTAGTCGCCCAAAAGGTCGAGGTATTGGTGCCCGTCGACATCCTCAAGCCAGCAGTCGTAGGCGCGGGCGACCCGGAAGGGAAACGGAGCAAAGTCCAACACCGATCGAGTCGACCCCGAAGGCAGCACTCGTGCGGCTGCCGCGGCCTGGGCCGCGCTGTTGGGCCGCCGGTCGGCGTAACGAGCGTGGGCTTGTGCCACTGCATCGGAAGGAAGACCGGACGGAAGCGATGAGGATGAGGAGGCCATATCTGTAGATTGGCCGATTTGGTGCGCCGTCGCCTACTTCACCCGCTGGTGGACCATCCCGGCACTCTTGGCGGTTAGAAAATGATCGGAGCTCGGCTGAGGGGGTACAGTCACAAAATGCTACCCACACTCCAATTCGGCGCCACCGGCCACGCAAGTACCCGTCTGATCTTCGGGGCCGCCGCCCTGGGGGCGATGTCCCAAGATCGAGCCGACCAGACCCTGGCTCAGGTCCACGCCGCGGGGATCAACCATATCGACACCGCCTCAGGTTACGGCGAATCTGAGGTTCGGCTTGCCCCCTGGCTCAGCCAACACCGTAACGAGGTGTTCCTCGCCACCAAGGCTCGGACGCGCCAAGGGACCGATACCCGGGCTGAGTTGGAGCAGAGCCTCACCCGCTTGGGGGTGGATCACGTCGACCTCATCCAACTCCACAACCTGGTAGAACCCGAGGAGTGGGAGGTGGCCCACGGCCCTGGGGGTGCGGTGGAAGCACTCCAGCAGGCCCGCGAAGAAGGCCTGTGCCGCTTTATCGGAGTCACCGGCCACGGGCTGCGCATCGCCGAAATGCACCTGCGTAGTCTCGAACGGTTCCCGTTCGACTCGGTGCTGGTGCCATTCAACTATTCGCTCCTCCAGTTCCCCACCTATGCCGCCGACGTGGAGCGTCTCCGGCAGCGGTGCGCAGCCGAGAATGTGGCGGTACAAACTATCAAGTCGATCGCTCGGCGTCGCTGGCCTTCTACCTACGAAGGCAAGAAGTTCTCATGGTATGAGCCATTGGAAGATCCTGCTGCCATCACCCGAGCCGTCCAGTACGTGCTCGGTCAACCCGACCTGTTCCTCAACACATCCTCCGACGCCCGCCGCCTCCAAGCCATCGTGGCCGCCGCATCGGGGCCGATTTCGGCCCCCGCCGACCCCCTGATGGCCCATGACCAAGCCGAGCACCAATGTGCCCCACTATTTGACGGCGCCGAACTTGAGCGCATCTGACCTCACCGCGTACCCTCACTCCAGCAGGTCCCCCTAACTCATTTTTTCTAACCTATTTTGTCTAGCGGAAAGCCAATACCTCATGTTGATCGTTGCCGGAACACTCACCATCGAACCAGCTCATCGGGATGAGATGTTGGAGGCCGTGCGCCCAATGGTTGAGACCACGCGAAAAGAGGCCGGTTGCCGGGAGTACACCTTTACTGCCGATCCCTACGAGCCAAGTGTCGTGCATCTTTTTGAGCTGTGGGATTCCCAAACCGCCCTCGATCAACATTTCGCCTCGGACCATATGGCGTCCTGGCGCGAACGGTCGGCGAAGCTCCCTATTACGGGGCGTGACATCTCGAAGTTTGAGATCTCGTCGATTGGCCCGGTGCGCTAGGGTTACCCCATGACTGAGGACAATTCCCACCTGAACCTGCTCACCAATGAGTTCTGGGTTCGCCCCATGCACCAGATCGAGGCTGACCTCTCCCAGTTGCGGACCGAAGCCCCGTTGGTCTTCATGCCCGAACCCGAGGTTTCCGAGGACTTCCCCTTACCTCAAGGGCCGGGGGCATGGATCCTCAGCCGCTACGCCGACATCCTTGAAGTGTCGAAAAACCCGGAGATCTTCTCCTCGGCGAACGGGATCACGGTCAACGATTCCCCACCTGAGTTCAACGAATACTTCGGATCCATGATTGCCATGGACGACCCTCGCCACGCTCGCCTGCGGCGTCTCGTTTCTCCTGGGTTCACCCCCCGGATGTTGGCCCGGTTGGAAGAATCGGTGCAGACAGTAGCGAAAGAGATCGTCGACGATGTGGCCGAACGAGGAGAAGTGGATTTCGTGGTTGATGTGGCCGCGTCCCTGCCACTCAAGATCGTGTGTGACCTCATGGGTATCCCACGATCACAGTTCGAGTTTGTTTTTGAACGCACCAACACCATCCTCGGCGCCAACGATCCCGAATACGTGGATGACATTAACAATGTGTTGGTGGCCCTTCTAACCGCCGGTGGCGAACTGGCGGCGTTGATGGACGACGTAGCGGAACAAAAAAAGGGCGGAGACGGCACCGATCTCACTTCC
>Ga0316189_10005222_pt1 | contig 12449 bp, 16 predicted proteins | sample LowCovwburrow_MG_FD_204930 | JGI IMG/M metagenome (GOLD analysis project Ga0316189, IMG submission 204930) | Coastal sediment microbial communities from Maine, United States - Lowes Cove worm burrow | ecosystem: Environmental > Aquatic > Marine > Coastal > Sediment | place: USA: Maine... | reverse complement strand
AGGAAAGGGCTGTACGAGATAATTGATGGAATGTGGAGATTTTCTGCTTGTAAGGATTTGACAAACCGCGAAATACCGTGTAGAATTGTAATAGCAGATGATGAAGATGTATTGAGTTTGCAGATCCTGCTGAACTCGATTGGCTACGACACGGAACCGCTGGAGTACGCAAAGCAATTACAGGCGATCGTCGATAGGCACGAAGCAGCGGGGTGCCCAGTCACTCACGCCGAACTCGCACGAATGTGTTGCAAATCGACTGGGTGGGTGGCTGCGAGACTCAAACTGAACAAACTCACGAAGAAAGTCAAAGATGCTCTGAAGGACAAGAAGATCTCATTGGGACACGCCGCAATCCTCGCGAGGATTCAAAACAGCAGATACCAAAACCAGATGCTGCCATCCGCCAAAGAGATGCCGGTTCGGGCTTTTGAACTGGAGGTGGGAAAATTTCTGAACGAGATTTCGGTGGGCCGGGCGAATTACTCAAGGTCGGCACAGGTCGGTGGCATTCGCTGCTATGTGAGATCAAAGAAGCAACTGATGAACGAACTGGATTCGCTGGAGTACATAACCAGTAGAATCGTTAAAGACAACATAACCAATCCAATCGACGCTGCAACGCTGATGTTGGAATGGTGTTTGAGCATGAATCAGGAATTTAGGGAAAACGTTGAAGATTCTGCCAAGAACTATTTGACAAAGGAGCGAGAGCGTGATATAATTGTAAGTAGGAGATACAAGGAACTCGAAGGAATTGAGGAACAACTGCGTTTACGAAATTTAGAGAAACTGGAGAAATTGAAGCATGTCAAAGAACGAATTAGCGACCCTGGGAAATGTATTCACGACAGCGATTGCGACCTCGAAGGGAACCAATCTGGCAGCGGCTCAAGCACTGAGCACGAAGGTTAATTATCTTCGCCGGATCAAACTCTACAACGGTGGCAAGGATGTGAAAGCGAAGCGGATCGATGACGGTCACTTCGGTGTTTACATGAGCAAGGACCAGATCAAGGGTTTGGGCGACAGCATTGATTTGCTGCCGATCCTGGTCGGTGTCAAGGCTGTTGAATTCAAGTCCCCACCCATCGAATCGTTCGATGCGGAGTCTGCGGAATTCAAGGACATTTCAACGCGAGCGTTGAAGAAAGGATCTGGCTGTCAAGCCGGTCCGCGTTTCTTGGTGTTCGAACGAACGACCAAGGAATTTTACGAACTGTTCTGTGGGAACAAGTCGGAACAGCGGGAAGCCGCAAACATCATCACCTACCTGCCTGTCACGCAGGAAATGATTGATGCCGATCCTCCGCAGACGAAAGAAACGGAAGTCCGCACGTATCCGAAACCATTCACCTTCAGTTCTCGGCTTGCCGAGAACGCCGAGGGAACGTGGTTCGCACCGAAGACCGAAGATTGCTTGACACCGTTTGATGGTCTCTTCACTGAAGAGCAGTTGATTGCGGCGATCGCTTTGTTCGAGAACACGGGCGACGGTTCGGAAGAAGTGAAGACGGAAGACGCACCTAAGCGTCGAAGTCGATAATTGATCTACGTCTGCCGGGGACTTGCGCAGTGAACGCTCAGTCTCAAACGACGGTTGCTCGACCCACAGAAGATGTGGTCCACATCGTGCCCGGAGACGTGCTTTTTAGAAAGACAAAACATGAAGAACAAAGCATTGATTGCAGCCGTCCTGGTTGCACTGCTTGGGTTACTGTGCATATCGAAAGCAGATGCACGCGAAGTTGAGATTCCTCAAGGTTCAATCTCGGGGATCAATCTCTCACAATACTCTCCACAACAAGCAAAGACCTTGGATGATACGTTGTATTATTTCTGGGCTATTGCTCACAACCAAGCAGAGTATGAACGAGCAGCGGCGAGTCGCGGCACGCGAATTCTCGGGAGCATGACGGAACAGCGAACCGAGTTTAACACCCGGACCCCTGGAGGGGACTGGTATCGATCCTATGGTGGTGACATCCGAGGGCGAATCGATAACACGAGTCGCACACGTTTGTATGAACAAAGGACTGGCGGACTTCCCGCATGGATCTATAATCCGTACGCACGTTAAGGAAAGCAAATGACAAGGAAGCAAAAGCGAAAGGGAGAAGACCCAGGATACAAACCACGTAACTTAGAACCTCGAAACGATGGTCAAGCGGACATAATCAAATCGGTTATGCGAAACTCGATCACCTTCGTTACAGGTCCAGCAGGAACCGGCAAGACACACGTCGCTGTCGGTCTTGCTGTTCGTGGGATGCGAAATGGTATCTTTGAACGAATTATCGTTACCCGACCCTTGGTTTCAGTCGGCAAAGATATGGGGTATCTCCCTGGTGGTATCGAAGACAAAGTTGGACCGTACGTACAACCGTGCTTCGACGAACTTCAGTATTACCTTTCCACCGCTATGATCAGACAAATGATCAACGACGGTGCGATCGAAATAGTTCCACTGAGCATGATGCGAGGTCGAACTTTCAGAAACTGCTTCATCATTCTAGACGAAGCACAGAACGCAGTTCACACAGAAATCAAAAGCCTACTCACCCGAATCGGCGAGGATAGCCGTATGGTGTTGGCTGGCGACACAGACCAGTCGGACCTTCCCGAAGGACAACGGGGAGCGTTTCTTGAGGCTTCTGAAAGGTTGGAAGGGATGAACGGCATCGCTTCGATCGCGATGACAGAAGAGCACATTGTCCGTCACTCACTCATTGGTGGAATCATCCGGAGGTTATGGTAATGGCAGTAAAACTAGCCATCTTCAACAGTCGATCAAATTGGCGTCTCGATAAAACTGTCGTGCCACTCACTTGGAAGGGCTTCTCGGATACAGTTGATCCGGAGATGAAGCGAAACGAAATCGATGGTATCGTCTATCGACTTTACTTCGATACTCCTGAACCTGACAACCTATATGGTTGCCTTGTGTTCGTCGAGGACATCGGACGAAAGCAGGTCAAGATGGGAATCATCGATCAGCGGCATACGGACTACGTGCAGGTCAGCGGTGGTCACGTCCAAGGGATGAAACGAAACCTTGTCTTTACAGTACTGGTGTTCACATAATGCAAGAAGTGCCAAAAGAACTCCTCCCGGAAAATGTCAACGTCGTCGACCATTACCCACGGTTGTGGGGATGGTTGTGCCGGGGTATGTGGGGACTCGTCCAATGGTGTGAGCAGTACGTTGATGCTCATATGTGGGGTTGCCCTACTGATCAATTTCGAGCCGCTGCCGATCGTATCAACAAGTTCTGCGATGAAGCAGACGCTGAGAAGATTGCCGGTGGATACCACATTGACTATTCCAAGAATCGTCGAACCAATCTAAAGACGCAAATCGGCGAAGACCAACCGGAGATAACATGAACCTCATTGGATGCACCTTTTTCAGCGGCGAGATAAATGACAAGCCAGGGACGACCTATACGCCATTCCATTGTGAAGGTGTGTCGGAGGTCCGGACGAAGAGTCATATCCAATCTCGCGAAGTCATTTACGAAGTCGTCTTTGAGACACCGTTTGAACACCCTGACTACATCGTTCAGGCAGTGTCATTTGATAAGGACGCTTTGTACTTGAAGCAACCCGGCTTATCGCCACATTATGACATCGTCGTCGACACGCAATACAGGGACCGTGTTGTTCTTAAAGCCAAGCAAGGATTGAACCGTGCCTTCACGGTTCGGGTAATGGGGTAACAACATGGCTAGTGCATCAGTACTTGGTGTGTCAACGTCTACGTTAGGCGATGAGATGACGTACGGTGAACCACCAACCTTTGGAGCGACGTACGTCGTAACTGCGTCCCACGCAATATCGTTCGTCACGCTTGGTGAAGCCAATGTGATCTACGGAGATTACACACCTGATCCGAATCCTCATATTTTGTTCCGTCAAGATGTTGGTGTTCTGCATGTGTTCTCTCCTGGGATTATCGAGCGACTTCTGTTGGAAGCGAAGACATTTGATATCACTCATGAGATCATCGCTGGCGATCGTTCGATTGTCCGCTACTTAGAGCGACAGTCGTCAAGTACGTTTCCAGCAAACGGTCAACCTCTGTCCGCGATCCAGGACATCGGAGCATTTGAACTTGGTGATCCACCTTCGGGTGGAACTTGGGACATTGTCTTCACGATGCAGAATGGGGATCTTGTCACTGTTACCAACCAATGGACTGACGCCCATGCAGATGTTCAGACCAACGTTGACACGGTGATGGCTGGTGAGATCGTTGGGTATGCAGCCGGTGATATCGTAGTGACTGATCCTTCGTTGATCGACGATCCGTATCGATTGTCTTTCACGGGCAATTCTGTGAAGTTCTTGCACTGGGAAAATGTTTCGACCGTGAACAACCTGACTGGAACTGCGAATGATTTTGGACCGGTGACCGTTGTTCAATACGGACATCCAGCAAGGTATGGATGGTCAGTTCTGCTGGCACTTGGTGTGATCAACACACTGCCGACAGATCAGATGGGTGTCGTTCCGAGTTCGTTCGATGTGAACCCTGTTGGTTCGCGAGCGGACTTCCCACCACAATGGGTGGTGCGTGCGTTGGCCGACGAGATGGCTTTCGTGGAAGACAATATTGAATTGAAAAATCAACTCTTCGCAGAGTTGGGTATTTCTTAGAAAGGGAAAACATGATCGCTGCCGAATTGGTTTCGCTTTCACAGATACTACCAAGATTTCATAGCGTAGCGGAGCAGGTCACCGGGACAAATCCTGCTTCGTTTCTTCAAAAGGCTAAGCGTCCGCAGTCCCAAGACGCTTACATCCTTTCTTACTTCAAGATCTTTTCATCTCACGATGCAGACCCCTCCGACATCAAGTCGCTGAGGGGTTTGCTTCATGTTGGGATGGTCTGTGCTGGATACCCAGACGACTTGGAAGAGATCTCCACGACTCCTCACGGACTCCGTATGCTCGCCGCACCTCCGTCACGTAATGCCGGGGCTATTCTCTTCGCGGGCGACGTAGAGCAGTGGTCCGGGGCTATACAGTCGGCTTCTCGGGACCAATGGAGAGCATCAGTCCGTGAATGGGCAGCGGCTTGCTACGCTCAATTCGCAAAGCACAATCTAAAGGAACTGCTGGATGTAGATCCTCCGAAAAAGGTAAATGGATACTTGACATATGAGTGAAAGTGTGGTATACTTTAAGTATGAGCAAAATAGTAGAAACAAAATGGCTGGCTGAAGTCCGTGGTCGTCTTAAGCGATACCCCGTGATCTTGGAGTACGATGATAACAGTCGTATCAAGGTTGTGGATTCTCCGTTCTGTATGAAGGACGAGATTAAAGCAATGCAAGGTGCTCGCTGCGAATTCGTAGACGGGCAATTTTCGCATTGGCATTTCGCAGACTCCGCGCGAAACCAATTCCAACTCCGTTGGCTGGAAGGCGAGAATCCTTACGAGTGGTACGAGCGAGATCTGATCGAGCACGACTACCCAACATACGGGAATAATGGCTTCCATTACGAGTTGATGGAGCACCAACGGCTGATGACTAACAACTGGCTCACCTACCACTACCACATCTGGGGTGCTGGTATGGGTGTCGGTAAGACAGGCTCAGCGATCGCCGGGATGATGATGTCCGGCAAGAAAGGCTTCTGGTGGGTTGGTCCTAAGTCATCTCTCTACGGTATCCGACATGAATTCTTCTGCTGGGGAATGCCTGAGGGGATCGTCACAGAGATGATGTCTTACGAAGGGATGATGAAGAAGATGCGAACTTGGAAGTCGGGTGACCCGGCTCCCATCGGCGTAGTCTTCGATGAGTCACATCGCCTGAAGACGCCATCGGCTCAGAGGACCGGGGCAGCACAATCCTTGGCGGACGCCATACGCAAAGAGTACGGGAACGAAGGCTACGTCTTGCTGATGACTGGCACACCGTCACCAAAGAACCCTGCTGACTGGTGGGCACAAGCCGAGATTGCATGTCCTGGTTACTTGAAGGAAGGCGACCGGAACAAGTTCGAGAAGAGATTGGGCTTCTTCCGAGCACGACACAACCAACTGTCTGGGCAGCATTACAGCACCCTGACCGCTTGGAGAGACAACGAAGAACGATGCCTGCACTGTGGTAAGTTCCTGAAGGAAGGGAACCACCTGACGAAGTGTGGGCCGATCATGGCTGACGACGATCCTGACATCGAGTTGCACGGCTACGAGAAGTCGATCAATGAGGTTGCGTTGCTCTTCGAGCGATGCCAGGGATTGGTCACCATCGTTCACAAGAAAGATTGCTTGGATCTTCCTGACAAGATCTACAAGAAGATACACCTGGAACCTAGCAAGTCCTTGCTGAGAGTTGCTTCCGTTATTTCGAAAGCCGCTGTCAGTGCCATTGTTGGTCTCTCACACATTCGAGAACTAAGCGATGGCTTCCAATACCGGGAAGTGGACGATGGGTTCCAGGAATGCGACATCTGCGAAGACGGCACTATTGTCGAACACTTCCTACCAACTGATCCAGATGCTTCGATTCAGATGACAGATATGCTGTCTGAAAGTTTCGTGGCGGACTTGGAGTCAAGGACGGTTAAGTGTCACAAGTGTCACGGTAAGCAGAAGGTGAAGAAAACTAAGAGGATTACGAAGGAAGTTCCTTGCCCGAAGGTCGATGCTGTGGTAGACTTACTAGAGCAGGAATTCGATCAAGGCCGAATCGTATTCTTCGCGGGCTTCAAAGGATCGCTTGATCGTTTGGTTGCAACCTGTCAGAAGGAAGGCTGGGACACAATGCGTGTCGATGGCAGCGGCTGGCGGATCGAACAACTGGTCGGCAAACCTACTGCGAAGTCAAAAGCGGAAGTGAAGATAATCAAGTTGGAGAACCCAATGGATTATTGGATCAACAACCCGGACCGTAGAATCGCGTTCGTGGCACATCCAAAGTCCGGAGGTATCTCGCTCACCTTGTGCGAACAGCAAGGTAGACCGGGAGCCCGACTTGCTTGCTTCTACTCGAATGATTTTGATCCAGCAAGCCGCATACAAGCGGAAGACCGAATCCATCGTAAGGGTATGGAAGGTGATGCAACGATTGTTGACTTGTTCCACCTCCCAACAGATGAGCGAGTGCTGTCGGTTCTGCAACAGAACCGCAAACTTGAACTCATGACGATGGGTGACTTTGAGGCAGATTATGCACAAGTTGATGGAGAATAAGCGAGCATGGACAAGAGGTCTGAAGGTCAACGTGATGGAGTTGATTGACGGACGCCAAGCCAAGTTCAGCATTTACCGAAAGAACGCCGACTGGGAATACCAGTACGCACTTCAAGATGGGCATCTCTTAGACGACCGTATCTTAGGGATGTTGAACGTGCTGGTCGAAGACAAAGACTGGGACAAGGTGACACTGCATTGTGTTGCTGCGGGCCGGGACTATAACCCGACAAACGATTATGGAATGGACTCCGAACTGTTTCTTACGGACATCGAGACTGATGAAGGATTCCTTGATGATGACTTGCTGGTGACGTACGCTGAACTCTTTCAGTTCATGTTACCGCCTTCGTACATCAAGGGTTCCTATGCGATCTGTTTACCTAACCAATTCAAAGCCGGATGTTCAACTGTTGCACCCGGCACTCAAATCACGACGCCGTTCAAAGAAAGGATCGGTATTGTTGTCAAACCCCTGATGGAAGCGCACTCACCTATACTTGGTGGTCGACTCATCGGAGTGGTTTATAACCCGAAGTATGAGGCACTGTAATGCATGAGGAAGAACGTGAACGACAAGAAGACAGACAACGAGACCGTGAACGACGAGATGCTTACTTATCGGCTCAGCGTCGTCGTGAAAGAGAAGAGTACGAAGAAGCACTTGGACCGTCATGTAGACTTGCGGATGCCCTTGAGTACTGCCGTGAGTTATATGGAGAAACTGAAGAAGGTTGGTTTCAAGACTGACGGCGACCGGTATTTCCCGGATGAGATCGAATCGATTCAACTGTATGAACTTGACGAAGACGGTAACCCACGGAGCATGGAATGAAATTATCACCAGAGGATGTACAAGGGATTAAGATTCTGCTTGAGCAGGGTGTCTTAACGAAAGCGGCAATTTCGCGACAATATGGATGTAGTCGAGGAACGGTAGTCGACATCTCATCTGGTCGTATTCACAAGGACATCAAACCAGGGAAACCGATCGAAGCGGGCAAGGTTGTGCCGAAGGCTTTGGGACGTGGTAATGTTCTCGTAATTGGCGACCTGCATCAGCCGTTTACCCTCGCGGGGTATTTGGACTTTTGCATCGAACAGCGAGATCGATTCAATTGCAAGACGATCATCTTCATTGGAGATGTTATCGACAACCACTACTCATCCTATCACGAATCAGATCCGGATGGCTTGAGTGGAGGTGATGAACTCGATGTTGCTATTCGCAAGTTGAAGCCTTGGGTTGACGCATTTCCGAAAGCCTATGTGGTCATCGGAAACCACGACAGGATGGTTATGAGAAAAGCCTTCTCTGGTGGCATCCCGAAGAAATGGATTCGCGAATACAAAGACGTGCTTGAAGCACCGAAGTGGCAATTCGTGGACGAAGTAGTGATCGACAATGTGCAGTACCTGCATGGTGAAGGGGGAACTGCCCGATCGAAAGCGAACAGCGATAAGTTCTCAACCGTGCAAGGACATTTGCACACGCAGTCATACGTCGACAACCAGTTCGGTCGAGACTGGCGTGGGTTTGGAATGCAAGTTGGTTGCGGCATCGATCGAGTGACGTACGCGATGGCGTATGCTAAGAACGGACCGAAACCGGCAATCGGATGTGGTGTCGTGCTTGACCAAGGAAGTCTGGCAATTCAAATTATGGCTGACCTTAACGAAGAAAGATTTCAATAGTGGCATACATCATTGAAGGTACAGAATACCCGGTCATTTACATCGCCAATTACCGTGTTGGAAGCACGGCAACAGCGGCGACATTGATGGACATGGGTGCTCGACAAGTTAACCATCACCACGGATTACCTTCACTTGAGGACGCCTACATTCCATCTGCTTTGACGGTGCAAACTGTCCGTCACCATGCGGACGTGATCACATCACTTTGGTTCAAGCAAGGGATGAGGTGTGAGATCGAAGAACTGATCGATAACATCCTCGCAGGTGAGAACGACTACCTTCGACCTCACACCTTTTACGATCGTTACCCTTGCAACTTTCCTTTGCGGTACGAGAACCTTCAATTCGAGTTTGACAACCTGTGCGTGATTGCTGGGTTGCCTGAAACGACCTTGAAGGTGAAGCCCAGTCAGCGACCAGCAAAACACGACTGGCGGGAAGTGATCAACAATGTCCAAGCGGAAAGGATCTATTCGCACTACCAGAAGGAAATGGACCACTACGGTTACGGACCATTTGGAAACCTTCCGAAAGAGGATCAAGAGAAACTCGACGAGATCCTCCGTAAATCAAATCTCAGAAACAGAGGTAACTAGAATGGCTTTGTACCATCGTGACTTGAAATTCATCTATCTGTTTGAGCCGCACACTGCGAGTCGTGCGATCCTCGAACATTTGCCGAAGTACGTTCAAGGAACAGCAAAGATCAACCACCATCACATCGGCATCCAAGAGATGACGAACTGGCGGAAGAGTATCTTGAAACCGAAGGACGCACTTGAGGCTCGCGTGGTCTGCACCGTCCGCAATCCGTTGGACACATTGCTAACTCGCTGGCGGGTGGGTGCATTCAAGGACGTGTCCTTTCGACGCTTCTTCGACAATCAGAAAGACAACCCGCAAATCGTGAACCCAGCCATGGGTTTGTATTTGGAAGCCGAATACTTTTGTTGGTACGAAGACCTGGAAGCCGATCTCAGGTGGATGTTCAACCGCGACGAACTAACACTTGGTTGGGATGACCGACACAAAACCAAAGGCAAAGAAGAGTGGTACACGTACTATGAGAAAGACATGGTCGACTACTTATGTGACCTTTACAAAGCCTACCTGAAACGCTTTGGTTACAATATTGAGTTCACAGACGGTCGACCTGTCTGTCACTTGGACACAGACATTCGGGCACAACTATGTCAGAAACTGATTTAATCGTTGCCGATGAGTTTTACGATGTCTTCATGGCACCGATGAAACGAGTCTACTTAGACGAAGATTTCAACTGTCGAGGTCACATAACCCCGGAGTCAGTAAACTCTCTTGCTAAATCAATTGAGGAAGAAAAACTGAAAGCACCCATCGTCCTGCAACCTATGTCGGATCTTGAAAACCCAGTGGAGGGTTTCGATTACCGAGTTGTCGCAGGTCACCGGCGCTTCAAAGCCTTCCAAAAATTAGGGCGAGATCGCATACCCTCATTCATTCGGTTCGGAGAAGATGCAAGGAAGGTCTACTTCGAAAATTTTATCGAGAATGCGGAACGCGAGAACCTCACGATGATTGCAGAGGCTCGCTGGCTTCGGGCAACTTACACTGGGAAGGTCCACTACGGCAGGATCTCAAACGAGATTGGGAAAGACCCTACTTGGGTTCGCACCCGGTTTCTGATGTTGGAATTACCTGATTGGATATTGGAACGGGTCGAGAAGAAAGATCTCGGTCCAGCGGATGTGCAGGCGATTGTGGCAAGCCCCGACCCATCGGGACGCGCACAGCACATCCTAAAAGCCAAGAAGGAAGGCACCTACCGGACGTTGATGAAACGACGACCGAAGAAGATAGACATTCAGCGATTGATGAAGGACATGTTGCAGGAAGGGTTCGGAGTAGAACTGGTCCGTATCTTCGGGTGGACAATTGGAGAAATCCCAGATGAAGAATTGGAGGAATCACTGAAATGGTTGAGAACGAAAAAGGCATGGCTGCGGGGGTGATCCCATCCAAGATGGCTGTCGGCGATAGCGTCTTGGTGGAAACAGACGACTACATGTTCAACATCATTCGCGAAAGTGAAAATTGGTTCGTGGAGTCGGGAAGTAAGTTGGTGCGGAATAACAACATGGTTGTAGGGATCGCATCGATTCCGGAAGGCAGTCACCTCATTCGGCACGACCTTATTGCCAAAAACGAGAGAATGCAGTTGACAACACCTTATGGAACGGCTATAATTACAAAGCCGGTAATCTCGGCGATTTTCAAAGGCAATGGATATGAGGTGAGCGTGTGGGACTGAATTCGCACAAAGCGTTGTTAAGTGGTTCGAAGCAACTCCTGTTCTTGGATAGTGAGACTTGCGGACTTCACTCAATCATGACTCTCTTCCAATTCCAAGTGGAAGACGGCGACATTGTTCTGTGGGAGATCTGGAAGCGACCTGTATCAGAAACGTTGGAGATGCTCGATGCGGTTGCCGAACAGGTCGTGGTCGGGTTCAACTTGGCGTTTGACTGGTTTCACATTGTCAAGATCAAGACCATCTGGGAACAACTGCCGGGCGACTGGATTCCAGAGGAACACATCGAAGAGATCGCGATGATCGAAGCGAAGGGGCAGGACGCGAACTGCTTCAAGCCATACAGTGCCATGGACTTGCTCCTGCACTCACGTAAGGGACCGTACCAGAGTTTAATGGCTCGCAAGCCGATTCGCATTCGCAAGGTGCCACTGGCTCCCGTGGAATGGAACGGGCAGACGATTCCTATGGCATACGCTGTGGCGAATCACCTGGAGCAGACCATCGAGTTTGAAGGAATCAACTTCGCTCGTACGTCGAACAAAGATGCACCGCGATGGACCGTGGTCGATCGCAAAGACGGGGACGGATTACCAGACAAGACACTGGCTGACATCGAACTGAAGTTTCACCCCGATGGGTCGCTAAAGTCGTTGGCAGAACACGCACTGAAGATGCCACCGAAGTATGTTCACTCGGACATTGAGTTGGATCACATCTTCCGTCCGTACGAATTGGGTTACGCACCAACAGCATTGGCTGTTTCGTCACCTGAAGAAGATTGGAAAGTCAAAGTTAAGGCCGACAACAAAGAAGGGTACGTGATCAAGTATGCTTGGCCCGCTGTAATCAAATACCACATCGATCACTGGCATAACAATGCTCCAGCACGTGAATACGCTAACGACGATATCGTATACACTCGCGGTCTGTATTACCATTTTGGTGAGCCGGAGCACGGGGACAATGATTCCATCCTATCTTGCATGGTGCCTGCTATTAGGTGGCACGGGTTCACTATTGATCAACCTGGGATTACTGAACTGCGAGAAGAAGCAACAAAAGTTGTCGCAGCCTCACCGATCAATACGAACAAGCCGAGTGCGGTCCGAGAGTACATCGGAGCGAAACTAAACTCAACTGAGAAGATGTTGGATGAATCGACCGACAAGGCGACCTTGACAAAGATCGCAGCACTGTGGTTGGAAGAAGATGAGACATGTTTGGAATGCCTTGGTGAAGGCTGCGGTATTTG
>Ga0316189_10005221_pt1 | contig 12450 bp, 10 predicted proteins | sample LowCovwburrow_MG_FD_204930 | JGI IMG/M metagenome (GOLD analysis project Ga0316189, IMG submission 204930) | Coastal sediment microbial communities from Maine, United States - Lowes Cove worm burrow | ecosystem: Environmental > Aquatic > Marine > Coastal > Sediment | place: USA: Maine... | reverse complement strand
TCTTCCACTTCTTCGTAAGTCTGGCCGAGGATGCCGCAGCGATCCATCCAGTCCATGATGTCGCGGCCGCGGTAGCGCCGCGGCATCCGCACGTGCTCGCTGACGGCGATGGTAACGTCGTATCCCGTACGCGAGAGTTCGTCAGCAAATTGCATACCCGTGGCCGACGCGCCGACGACCAGTACGCCGCCGGGCTTGATGTTGGCGGCCGACACATAGTCAAACGGGGTCAACTGGGTGATGTGGCCCGGCAGGTCTCTCGCGAACGCGGGAACCGTGGGTTTGTTGGCGGCGCCACTGGCAATAACAACAGCTTTGGCTGTCCATACGCCTCGCTCTGTCTCGACACGATAGAGGGCATCGCTTTTGCTCACAGAGGTCACCGCGGTATTAGTAAGCAGCGGCGAAGTCGAACTCCGTGCATATGCTTCGATGAAGCTGACCAGCTCCGCGGTGCCCATATAACCGTGCGGATCATCGCCGTTGTAATGGAAGCCAGGAAGGCGTGTTTGCCAATTGGGAGTCAGCAGCGTGAGTGAGTCCCAGCTGCGCTCACGCCAGGCGTTCGCAACTTCGCCGCGCTCGAGCACGACATGGCCAATGTCGTGCTCCGCCAACAGATGGCCCGCAGCCAGGCCGGAGTGACCGGCGCCAATGACAACAACGTCAACGGCGCCGGCACAGCGGTCTTTGATGTGAGCAAGATGGCTCACTGGTTTACCACAACGTTAACGTTAGTCGGATTCGTGATGATGTCGAACACGGCGGAACGTTTCTGCGATTGCGCGACCAATGCGGCGATGTCTTCAGCGGAGGCGTCAGCGTCGATCTGGTAGCGAACGGTAATGCTGCTGAAGCCATTGCGAACGTCTGGGTCGATACCGAGAATGCCCTGGATGTCCATGTCAGCTTCGATCGTTGCTGTTACGGAGTTGAGCTTGATATCGCGATGGGTTGCTACCGAGGCAATACCCGCTGTCAGGCATCCGGCCAGCCCGACGAGGACAAACTCAACGGGTGTCGAACCTTTGTCTTCAGATGCGAAAATCTCCGGGTGGTCCGTGTCGTACTTGTACTCTCTGACATGGCTTTGCTCTTCACCGAGGCCAAAAAAGCGCTCAACCCTGGATTCGGTGTGGGTGCCGCTCTTCCATTCGCTGGCTGCGCGCCAGATAAAACGAGCGGCCTCCGGGGCGGCCGTCAGTGCTTCGCGAGCGCCGAGCAGGGCCGCTACGTTTACGCCATTGTCTACTGCTGTTTCGAGGTCATTCATGGTCTTTCTCCTGTTGCCGGGCAGCACCATTGCCGCCGTCTGGAGCGCATAGTGGTGATCGGCGCCGATTTTGGCTTGACCGTTTGATGACCGTTTGATGACCTTTTTATTCCTGCGTAAAATCAATGACCTACGAGCCGACGAGTAAACCGGGGCAAGGTCAGCTAGACTCCGATACCCATGAGTGGCATTGACGAGAACGCGGTTTTTGAACGAGTGATGCGACCGCATCTCGAGCGGCTGCACCGGCTCGCCTGGCGCCTGACCGGCAGCAAGGCTGAAGCAGAAGACCTGCTCCAGGAGCTGCTCATCAAGGCCTACGACAAGATCGACCAGCTGCTGCGAATCGAGGAACCAGGCTCATGGTTGAGCCGCGTTATGTATAACCTCTTCGTCGACAACCACCGCCGCTTCAAAAGGCAGCGTATGCGGATGGTCGATGAGGGCCAGCTGCCCGGCGGCATTGCGGACCTGCCCGGCACGGAAAACCCCGAAAAAGACCAGCAACGGCTGCAGCAGATGGAAAGCCTCGATGCGGCCCTGTCACAGCTAAGTGACGAGCACCGGCTGGTGGTGCTGCTACACGACACCGAGGGCTATAAACTCACTGAAATTCAAGAGCTTACGGGATTACCAGTCGGTACGGTCAAATCCCGCCTGCACCGCGCCCGGGCGCGGCTCAAGGATTTGCTGATTGCCGATGGAACCTTTTCCTGACAAGGGTCGTTCTAGGGTACGAGTAGGAAGACAACGATGAATGAGCAACACGACAAACAACTGCTGGATCTGTTGAGAGACTACCCGGCGCCGGATGCGCCGGCCGGTTTCTACGACCAGGCGATCGCGCGCGCAGCTGAGCAAAGCATAAAGCGGCAGCGCAAGCGCTGGTTGCTGACTGGCTTCGGTTCCGCCGTTGCTGCATCGCTTGCGATCTGGGTCATGAGTGGCGTGCTGTTTACGACACCGTCACTGCCACAGGCAGAGGCGACCATCCCGGGTATTACGATGGCGCTCGAAGAGCCCAGAACCGTGAACCTGGTATTCGCGTCGGCCAACGCGCTGGACGGAGCAACGCTGACTGTTCTGTTGCCGGATGGCATCGAACTTGCGGGCTTCCCCGGACAGAAGGAAATCAGCTGGGAGACCAGCCTTGCGGCCGGCAAGAATCGCTTGCCACTTAAACTAATTGCACTGACGCCAGCCGGCGGTGAAATACTTGCCCGCTTGCAGCACAATGACCGTGACAGGGAGTTCCGGTTACGTATAGACGTATCCTGAGGGAGTAGCAGATATGAACGCATTCAAGATTTTTACAGTGGCAACGGCACTTAGCTGTCTGGCACTGTTTCCGGTCGCCGCGAGAGCGGATGACGAACTGGACGACCTCGACGTGACCATGGACGTGTTCGACGACGAGATCGAGTTTGACGACTCCATGTCAATGATGCGCGGTCCCGAAGACGATGACGTCGATGAAGACGACTGGGAAGACGAAGAAGACTCCGACGACGACGGCGAAGACGACCGCGATTACGATGAGGAGTCAGAAGACGAACAGGGCGACGAATTCGAGGACGAATTCGAAGATGAGGACGATGGCTTCGAAAGCGACGATGACGACTTCGAAGAAGAAGAGATGGACGACGAAGACGACTTCGAGGACGAAGAAGACATCGACGAGGATGAGTTCGAAGAAGACGATGACGACGACGACATGGATGATGACGATGACGTTGTCTGATTTATGCTGATTTAGGGCCCGCTGGGGCAATTTTTATGCGCCACGTCATGTTTTTGGGCGCGGCAAGCCGGTAGTCTTGCAAGTCTACATAATGCAAGCGATTGCCCGGGCCCCTCAGCAATGCACGAAAACTCGAAAAATTCCGTCCTGACTGCGGCATTCGCGCTCGGCGTAATACTGTTCACAACCCTTCTTGCGTCGCCAGCGGCCGCGATGAACACGGCCCAGGACTATTTCGACGACGGCAATCGCCTGTTCCGCAGTGATCTCTATTGGGCGGCGTTGTTGCGCTACCAGCAGGCCGCAGATGCTGGCCTCGACACGCCGCTGCTGCACTACAACACCGGCGTTGCCCACTACCGCGCAGGGCAGCACCTGCGCGCGCGCGAAGAGCTGCTGCAGGCGCTTGGCTCCAATAAGCTGCGCGACGTGGCTCACTACAACCTTGGCCTGAACGCGTTTGCTCTCGGTCAGCACGAGGAAGCCCTGCGCTGGTTCCGCCTGGCACGTGACCAGCAAAACAACGAACAGCTGGCCGAGTACGCTGTGGTCGCAATTTCGCGAATCCGTGACCTGCAGAAACCGGACCCCATCGAGTTGCGGGTCGCCGAACGGCAGCGTGAAGACGAGAGAAAATTTGCTTACCTGGAATTTCGCACACGCATCGGCTTTGGCACAGACGACAACCCATACCGTACGCCGTCCCAGAACTACATCGACTTCTCCGATCCTAATCTGCCGCTGATTACGCCTGAAGTGCAAAGCGGTACGTTCATACCGGTAAGCCTCAGCGCCAAGTACAACGTGAACAGCTTCAAGTACGAAGGCTTTTACGGCGCCTATCGACTCGCGGGGCGCTATTACACGGACAAGTTGCTGGAGAATGCCAACGAGTACCTGCACGAGTTCAGCTTCGGCAACGAGTATCGGCGCAAGCAAAAGAACCGCGAAAGAGCAGTCTACAGCGCGTTCAAGATTGCGCAGCACGACGAAGTTTACTATGACCCCGACGACGGTATTCCGCGCAGCGTTGGTGGTGAACCCATCGACAACCGCATGAACTACCTGCGTTATGGTCCGGAGCTACGGGCCCGCCAGGCTCACAAAAAACTGGCCTACGGCATCAAGATCAAGGGCCAGCTCTGGAACTACGAAGAAACAGGGGTCGTGCCTGAGTACGACCATGAGTACTTCGAGTTCGGGCTGCATACCCAGTACAAGTTCACCAGGACGTCGCTACTGCGGGTCGAGGTGGAAAAGTACAGCCGGCGCTATGGTGACCGGCCGTCCTATGACCTGGACGGCGCACAGCGCGTTGGCAACCCCAACGTTCGCTATGACTACGTGTCAGCGACGTTAACCGCAAGGCAGCGTCTGTTCGATAGCATGTGGTTCGGCATCGATTACGAACGCAGCGAGCGCACCGACCGTTACCTGGGCTACAACAACTACACCCGTGACAGCTACGGCTTTGAATTCCACTGGCGTCCGCACCCGCGCTTCGAACTGGAGGTCGGCGGCTTCTATCGCATTTACGATTACCCGAACGCGTTTGCCTTCAACAACCCGATAGCAGGAAGGAAAACCTACGAATCAGCATTCAGCAACGTCATTGCAACCTTCGACATGACGCCTACGCTGAGTCTTGTCGCAGAGGGCAGCTATCGGGGCGCAGCGTCCACCGATACACGCCTGGCATACGATCGCAACCAGTACGTGCTCGGTATCCGCTGGCAACCCGACTAGGGTTTTATTCGTCGCCCATGTCGATGCGACGTATCGCCTTGGCGTTATAGACGCGGCTGGTGTCACAGCTCAACGTGTCGCCCATAAGCTCGTTCCTCTTCATCCAGCCACCGCCATTACCGTATTTCTCCCAGGCACTGCCTGCCGCGGCATGCGAGTCGTAGGCCGTGACCATCTTGAAGTCCATGTCCATCGACCCATCGCCGAAGGCCGGGAACATCAACCACATACCGTTGGCATACTTCTGTTCGGTCGTGTAGTCGGCCCACTTGCTCAAGCCGCCCATCATCGTCTCAAAGTCGGAATCGTCGCTAACGTTACAGTCGCTGAAATACACTACCGACGTGTCCGGCGCTGTCTCGGATCCTGTGGCTTTTATTTCAGTAACGGCAAAACCGGAGTGTGTATTGCAGGTAAACACATCAAACAGTGCCGCTGCGGTTTCGCCGCCTTCGGCGAGCCACATATCAAGACCCTGGCCCATGGCGTTGCCGTCGGACCAGTAACCAAGCCAGCCGATATCGAACGTTTCCATGCCATGGTAATGCGGCGTCAGCGCCATCGCGCCGTAAGTAGTAACGTCCTTGTCGTCCAGGAATTTATTGAACTTCGCGATAGCTTTATCGAGATCTGCAGGGCCTTTGCCTTCGTTGTAGTTGCAGGTAAAGGTCTCGACCGGCGACACGCGCATGCCAGCGTCGTCGTCCTGGGCAAAAGCGCCCGACCATGTGAGAGTGAGCACGAGCGCCGACGCGCCCGCAATAGCGGTTCTTATTGTCATTGTTAACCCCTGTTTCTTGTTGTTTTACGGCGTCTTGTGCGCCGAATGCCGCTCAGTATAGCAGCACGGGCCAATTACCAGCTTTTCAGCGGAAATTGCATGGGTGCCGCTGGAGCAGCGGCTGTCAGCTCCGCCCCGCGTTCGAAACAACGGATTGCTCACGATCGACTTCTAATTCGTTTCCACGCACTTGTGACCCTTTAATAGCAAGCCGCATGCGGCCATCTTTGTTACTATTTCGCGCTTCGCCCTGCCGCTCACAAACCCCAATGGATGTCACCCCGATACTTGAATCGCTGAACGACGCACAGCGCGCCGCTGTGACGGCGGCAGCCGAGCCGACGCTGGTCATTGCCGGTGCCGGCAGCGGCAAGACGCGCGTGCTGGTGCATCGGGCCGCCTGGCTGATTGACGTCGAGGGCATATCACCGCAAAGCCTGTTGGCCGTGACGTTTACCAACAAGGCGGCCGCCGAAATGCGCGGCCGCATCGAAGCGCTGCTCGATATTCCGGTCAACCACCTGTGGATCGGAACCTTCCACGGACTCGCTCATCGCCTGTTGCGTCGTCACTGGCGGGAAGCCGGGCTGCCGCAGAATTTCCAGATCATCGATTCGGACGATCAGCTGCGACTCATCAAGCGCCTGCTGAAAGGTCTCGAGGTCGATGACAGTCGCTGGGTGCCGCGTGAGATTCAGTACTTCATCAATGCGCAGAAAGACGAAGGCCTGCGGCCAAAACACCTCGACGACGACAACGACCCGAACCGCAGGCAAATGATCTCGCTGTACGCTGCCTATGAAGAAGTGTGTGAGCGCGGCGGCCTCGTCGACTTCGCCGAGTTGTTGTTGCGGGCGCATGAGCTATGGCGCGACAACGAAGAGTTGCTGGCACATTATCAGCGACGCTTCAGTCACCTGCTGGTCGACGAGTTCCAGGATACCAATGCGATTCAGTACGCATGGCTCCGCTTGCTCGCCGGCAAATCCGCAATACCGTTTGTCGTCGGCGACGATGACCAGTCAATTTACCGCTGGCGCGGCGCACGCGTTGAACACATCAATCGTTTTCAGAAAGACTTCCCCGGCACGCGGGTGGTCAAACTCGAACAGAATTATCGCTCGACGCAAACCATCCTGAACGCGGCGAACGCGGTCATTGCCAACAACTCAGAGCGCATGGGCAAGAACCTCTGGACCGAGGGTGCGACCGGTGAGCCGATTCGCGTCTACTCCGCGTACAACGAACGCGACGAAGCGGACTTCATCATTGGGCGACTGCGTGACTGGTCCGACCAGGGCAACGCCCGCGCGGACGCCGCGCTGCTGTATCGCTCAAACGCGCAGTCGCGTGTACTTGAAGAGGCGCTTATCAACGCACGCATTCCTTACCGCGTGTACGGCGGGCTGCGATTCTTCGAGCGTGCCGAGATCAAGGATGCGCTCGCCTATCTGCGCCTGATCTCCAACCGCAACGATGACAGCTCGTTCGAGCGCATCGTTAACCGGCCGACACGCGGCATAGGTGCACGCACGGTCGACATCATGCGCAGCTACGCGCGCGCCAACGCCTGCTCCATGTGGCGCGCAGCGGGCGCGGTTGCCAGCGACCAGCTCGCGGGGCGGGCCGCCAACGCCGTCAATGCCTTCATGAGCCTGATCGAAAAGCTCGCTCGCGAAACGGCAGGGCTGGAGTTACACGACCAGGTCGACCACGTTATTCACAGCAGCGGCCTGCTCGAGTTCTTCAAGAAAGACAAGGGCGAGAAAGGCGAAACCCGGGTCGAGAACCTGTTCGAACTGGTGAGCGCCGCCAAGGGCTTCGAGCCGGACCCGGCAGAAGAAATGTCTCCTCTCGATGAATTCCTGTCGCATGCCGCACTCGAGGCCGGCGAGGGACAGGCCGACGCGTGGGAGGACTGTGTGCAGCTCATGACCATGCACTCGGCAAAAGGGCTCGAATTTCCACTCGTGTTCCTGTGCGGCATGGAGGACGGGTTGTTTCCGCACCAGCGATCCATCGCCGATCCGCAGGGCCTCGAAGAAGAGCGGCGCCTTTGTTATGTCGGCATCACGAGAGCCAAGCAGACACTCTACATAACGCATGCGGAACAACGTCGCCTGCACGGCATGGACAACTTTGCACAGGCATCCCGCTTCATCGCCGAGATTCCGGCGGAACACATCGAGGAAATCCGGCCGCGCGTGCAGGTGTCGCGCCCGATGCAAACCTCGAGAACGCGCAGCGGCGGTGGCTCCATTGCCAAGGGCTCAGAGATGGGCATTCGGCTCGGCCAGCAAGTACGGCACAAAAAATTCGGCGATGGCGTGATCCTGAATTGCGAAGGCCAGGGCGCGCATGCTCGCGTTGAGGTTAATTTTGAAGGTGCAGGCACGAAATGGCTGGTGTTGAGCTATGCGAATCTTGACCTCATGTGAACTAAGGTTGACACTCGGTTCCGAGGTTGACCCACAACAATGAAAATACTCATTCTCGGAGCAGGTCAGGTTGGGTCTTCGGCGGCGTATCACTTGTCGCGCGAAGAGGCCAACGAAGTCACGATCGTTGATATGCGGCCTGATGTCCTGCGTGAGCTCCAGGACCGGCTCGACATACGCACGGTGGTCGGCCATGCCGCTTATCCTGAGGTGCTTAAACGCGCTGGCGCAAACGATGCCGATATCGTTATTGCACTGACAGATACCGACGAGACCAACATCGTTGCCTGCCAGGTGGCATACACGCTGTTCCATACGCCTACCAAGATCGCGCGCATCCGTGCTGCCGATTACATGAACGCCAATAAGCTGTTCGTGCAGGAGGCCATCCCCATCGATGTGCGTATCAGCCCCGAACAGCTGGTGTGCGAGTACATCGAACAGCTCATTCTCTATCCAGGTGCGTCACAAGTTCTGAAGTTTGCGGACGGCCGCGTGCGCCTCGTTGGCGTCAAAGCCGACCGGGATGGCCTGCTGGTCGGGCAGGAGATCGCGACCCTCAAGGAACACATTCCTAATACTGAAGGCCGCATTGCTGCGATCTATCGCTCGGGCAAGGCCATGCTTCCCAAGGGCGACACCATCATCCAGGAAGGCGATGAGGTTTTCTTCATCGCCGATCGCAAGGACATCCGCATTTTCATCAATGAAATGCGTGGGCTTGAAGATCCGGTGCGTCGCGTTGTTATCGCCGGTGGCGGCAACATTGGTGTGCGACTCGCACTGGCACTGGAGCAGACCAACCAGGTCAAAATTATTGAGCGCGATCCCAAACGGGCCCGCGTCATTTCCGAGCAACTGAACAAAGCTATCGTGCTCGTCGGCGACGCTGCCGATGAAGAGCTGCTGCTGGAAGAAAACATCGACAGCGTGGACGTGTTCTGCGCACTCACCAACTCGGAAGAGGCCAACATCCTTAGCTCGATGTTGTCCAAGCGTCTCGGCGCACACAAAGTTATGGCGCTGATCAATCGCGCCTCCTATGTCGATCTCGTTGAGGCCGGCAGCATCGACATCGCCATCTCACCGCAGCAGGTAACCATCGGTTCCTTGCTTGCGCACGTTCGGCGCGGCGACGTCGTCAAGGTGCACTCGCTGCGTCGCGGCGCAGCAGAAGCAATGGAGGCTATCGCCCATGGCACGAAGGAAGAGTCCAGGGTTGTCGGGCGCGCCATCGAGGACGTCGATCTTCCCAAGGGCACAGCCATCGTGGCCCTGGTCCGCGGTGACCAGGTCATCATCGCGCATCATGACACCGTTATTGAAACGGATGACCACGTCATCATGTTCATGACAGACCGGCGCAAGATCGACAAGCTGGAGTCACTTTTCCAGGTCGATGTGTCGTTTGTCTGACAGACAACTATGAACTGGACTGTCGTACAACGCATTCTTGGTTTGCTGCTGATGATCTTCAGCGTGACGATGCTGCCGCCTATCATCGTCAGCTTTATCTACAACGACCAGGCCTGGTTATCATTTGTTGAAGGCTTTGCGCTGACGCTGTTTGCGGGAATATTGCTGTGGGCGCCCGTGCATCGGGTGCGAAAAGAGCTGCGGCTGCGGGACGGCTTCCTTGTGGTCGCCGCATTCTGGACCGTACTGGGAACCTTCGGTGCGGCGCCGCTGTATTTCGCCGACTCGCTGACAATGTCTTTCACAGATGCCGTGTTCGAGTCGATGTCAGGCCTGACGACGACCGGCGCGACGGTTCTTTCCGGCCTCGACGAATTGCCAAAATCCCTGTTGTTCTATCGCCAGCAACTGCAGTGGCTTGGCGGCATGGGTATTATCGTTTTGGCGGTCGCGGTGCTGCCCATGCTCGGCGTTGGCGGCATGCAGCTGTACCGGGCCGAAACGCCAGGGCCGGTTAAAGACACAAAGCTGACACCGCGCATCACCGAGACAGCCAAAGCACTGTGGTATGTGTACCTCGCGTTTACGATCGCATGCGCGGTCGCTTACGCCGCTGCGGGCATGGGTTGGTTTGACGCCATCTGCCACGCGTTTTCGACAGTTGCCATTGGTGGCTTCTCACCGCACGACGCCAGCATCGGCTATTTCGACAGCGCTGCTATTGATGTTGTCGCAATATTCTTCATGTTCGTGGCGGGCATAAATTTTTCGCTGCACTTTTTTGCGTGGCGCTACGTGTCGGTCAGGCACTACTCACAGGACCCCGAGTTTCGTGCTTATTCCTTCATGCTGATTGTCGTGTCAGTGCTGGTGTGCGGTGGGCTGCTGAGCCATTACGGTTTCGAGAACGCGGACCGAACCATCATCAACGGGGTGTTCCAGGCGGTGTCGATAGCGACGACGACTGGCTTTACGACTGACAACTTTTCGGCGTGGCCGGCAGGCATTCCAGTGCTGCTCATTTTCGCGAGTTTCGTTGGCGGATCGGCCGGGTCAACCGCTGGCGGCATAAAAGTCATTCGCTGGTTGCTGGTCTACAAACAGGGCGTACGCGAAATTGTTCGGCTGGTACATCCGAGCGCGGAGATCCCGGTCAAGCTCGGCAACAAGGCGGTCCAGTATCGAGTTGTGGACGCCGTCTGGGGTTTCTTCTCTATCTACATCATCGTCTTTGGCATCATGCTGTTGCTCATGATGGCCACCGGGCTCGACCAGGTCACGGCCTTCTCCGCAGTGGCCGCAACGCTGAATAATCTCGGTCCGGGCCTTGGCGATGTGTCCTCCGGCTTTATGACGGTCAGCGACACCGGCAAGTGGATTTCGATTGCTGGTATGTTGCTTGGTCGCCTGGAGATCTTCACCCTGCTGGTCCTTATCACGCCGACCTTCTGGCGGCACTAGGTCGCGGCTTGGGCGCGTTCGACCGCATCAGCACACTTGTAGGCAGGGCAACCTCGTGGCTGACGCTCGCCATGGTCATCGTCATGTTTGTCGTTGTGGTCATGCGCTACGCGTTCGATTTTGGCTTCATCTGGTTACAGGAGTCGGTTACCTGGATGCATGCGGTCGTGTTCATGCTGGGTGCCGCATACACGCTGCATGACGAAGAGCATGTGCGCGTCGATGTGTTCTACGGCGGAGCCAGCGACAATCGCAAAGCTTGGGTGAATTTGCTGGGCGTGCTCGTGTTTCTGCTGCCGCTGTGCGCATTCCTCGCCTACGAGGCGTGGGATTTCGTGACGGCATCGTGGTCGATCAAAGAATCTTCCAGGGAGTCGGGGGGGCTGCCATACCCTTTCCTGCCCATTCTTAAAACCACGCTATTGCTGATGCCATTGATGGTTGCGATGCAGGGTCTATCGATGCTGTTGCGCTCGGTCGCGACGATAAGGGGCCGCTAGCAATGGAATGGGTGGCACTGTTGCTCTTCCTCGGCGTCATCGTCCTGTTGCTGGCGGGTTTCCCGGTCGCGTTTACGCTGGGCGGAACCGCGCTGCTGTTTGCTGCCGTCGGTACGTTCGCGGGCGTATTCAATGATGCGCTGCTGATGGGCCTGCCGAACCGGCTGTTCGGCATCATGAACAACGAGACCCTGGTGGCCGTGCCGTTGTTCGTGTTCATGGGCGTCACGCTGGAACGGGCCCGCATCGCCGAGGAGCTGCTCGAGACCCTGTCGAGCCTGTTTGGCTCGGTGCGCGGCGGTCTCGGTATTTCGGTGACGGTCGTTGGCATGTTGCTGGCCGCCAGCACCGGCATTGTTGGTGCCACGGTGGTTACGATGGGCCTGTTGTCGCTGCCAACTATGCTCAAGCGTGGTTATTCACCGGAGGTCGCCACCGGCACCATTTGTGCGTCGGGCACGCTGGGCCAGATTATTCCGCCATCGATCATCCTCGTCATGCTCGGCGACGTCATGACCTCGGCGTACCAGCAGGCACAGCTCGAGATGGGCATTTTCTCACCGAAGACGGTGTCGGTTGGCGACCTGTTTGCCGGTGCGCTGATTCCGGGGCTGATGCTGGTTTGCCTGTATATCGGCTACCTGCTGATCGTGGCGTTGCTGAAGCCGGAAACAATGCCGGCGCACGAAAAGAAAGAAGGCGACGCCGTATCGCTGCTCGACTTTCTGCGTGCGCTCGGCCCGCCGCTGTTGCTGATCTTCGCCGTGCTTGGATCGATACTCGGTGGCTACGCAACACCAACCGAGGCGGCCGGTGTTGGCGGCATGGGGGCCCTGCTGCTCGCGTTGTCGAAACGCGAGCTGTCGCTGCAGCGTTTGCGCGAAGTTATGCGCTCGACGCTGAAGATCAGCAGCATGGTATTCATGATCCTCATCGGCGCTTCCGTGTTCTCGCTGGTGTTCCGCGGCTACGGCGGTGATGACGCCGTACATTCGGTACTCGAAGCGCTACCCGGCGGTGTGGTTGGTGCGGTCATCGTCGTGATGCTGGTCATGTTTCTGCTCGGCTTCGTGCTCGACTTTATCGAGATCACG
>Ga0316189_10005220_pt1 | contig 12451 bp, 10 predicted proteins | sample LowCovwburrow_MG_FD_204930 | JGI IMG/M metagenome (GOLD analysis project Ga0316189, IMG submission 204930) | Coastal sediment microbial communities from Maine, United States - Lowes Cove worm burrow | ecosystem: Environmental > Aquatic > Marine > Coastal > Sediment | place: USA: Maine... | reverse complement strand
AAGATTATCCAATATCTGTTGTCGCAATTTTAAAAACACTTCTTTTCTATCTTTCGGTAATTCACTTAAATATTCTTTTGGTGTTACTGCTGTTGATTGCATAATATTATATTTTAAAAAGTAATCTAAGTTACTGAAATTTCTTTTTAATTTTATCAACGATAGTCTGCGCCAATTTCTCTTTACTTTCAACGGTCCAGCCTGCAACATGGGGTGTTAAGAGAACATTATTAGCTTTTATCAAGTATTTAAAAGCTTCTGGCATTTTTGAAGAAAACAGGTTTTCAAATGATGATTTTTCGTACTCCAAAACATCTAATCCTGCTCCTAAAATTTTTCCTGACTTTAAGGCATCAACTAAATCTTGTGTGACCACGCTTTTACCTCTAGCCGTGTTTAATACCCAAAAAGGCTTTTTAAACTGTTTAATAAACTTACTATTCACCATATTCAATGTTAAAGGTGTCTCAGGAGTATGTAGGCTAATTACGTCGGCATTAGATTGTAACTCTTCAAGGGAAACCTGCTTGGCGTTAGCGTCACCTATATTTTGCTTAATATCGTAACACAATACAGTTACCTCAAAACCTCTGAGCTTCTTGGCAAATGCTTTTCCCATATTGCCATAGCCTATAATACCTATCGTTTTCCCATCAAGTTCAATACCCCTATTCACTTCCCGCAACCATTGTCCATCTTTCACCTCTTGATTTGCATTAATGAAATTGTTGAACAGAGATAGTAGCATTCCCAAAGTATGTTCTCCAACGGCATTTCTATTTCCTTCTGGTGCAGATATTAATTGAACGCCTTTTTCTTTAGCATACTCACAGTCAATATTCTCTAGTCCTGCACCAACACGGCCAATAAATTTAAGGTTCTTGCCCTTATCAAAGAATTGCTTGTCAATTGTAATGCGACTTCTAATAATTACACCTTCATAACCTTCTATTTTAGCTTCAATGTCTTCTTTTGAAGATATATAATCTTCGTCATTACTGAATCCTAAATCATTGAGTTGATTGATTAAAAGCCCGTGGTTTGTATCGATGTGCAGTATTTTCATCTATTTATAAAGGTCTTGACTATGCTTGACCTGACAGTAGGGTTAAATTTTTGGATAAAACTTTTGCGTTTTGTTATGAATTACATTTCCTGTATGTGCTGTAGACAATTTTTCAAAAAGTAAAACATGAACCTCTTCATCATTCTTGGTTTGCGGATTATGTTCTACCCCTTTAGGTACAACAATAATTTCTCCTTCATTAACAACTTCAGTTCGATCTCTAAATTGCATATATAGAGTGCCTTTTACAACATGAAAAAGTTCATCCTCATCGTCGTGACTATGCCATAAAAACTCTCCTTTTAGCTTTGCTAAAATTACTTGCATATCGTCAACAATAGCAATTTGATGAGGGTGCCAATTTTTGTTAAACTTTAAAAATTTGTCTTTGATGTTTATTGCTTGCATTTTGTAAAAATACAAAAGCATTTTATTAAATATGGAGAATCAATTTTGCTATCCAGAAATAAATCAAGATTCCAAAAATATCATTGCTGGTTGTAATAAAAGGTCCAGTGGCAATTGCAGGGTCTATGCCTCTTTTATCTAAAAATAAAGGGACAAATGTACCAATAAGCCCCGCTACAATAATTACAATAACGAGCGATACAGAAATAGCTAAGGCAGTATAAATATCATTTTTATAAATCCACACAAAAAGAAATAAAAACGTAGCTAGAATAATTCCATTTAATGCCGCTAGTAACATTTCTTTAATTAAGCGATTATTAACGCTTCCCCTTACATCATCGTTAGCTAACCCTTGCACAATAATTGCACTAGATTGCACGCCCACATTACCAGCCATTGCAGCTATTAAAGGTGTGAAAAAGAACAATACCGCATAGTCTTTAAGCATGTGCTCAAAATCTCCCATAATGAGTGCTGCACCAACTCCCCCAATTAATCCCAAAAACAACCATGGTAAACGTGCCCTTGTTAGTTCAATTATACTATCATCAGCCTCTACGCCTTGCGTAATACCCGCAGCCAACTGATAATCTTTTTCAGCTTCTTCTTTAATAACGTCAACAATATCATCAATTGTAATCCTGCCTAAAAGCTTGTAATTATCGTCTACTACCGGAATTGCTTCTAAATCATACTTTTGCATAATTCTAGCAACATCTTCGGCTTCTTCATTAACGTGAACAGAATCTACTTTTGGAATATAAACACTGGTAATATGTGCTCTGGGATTAGCAACCAATAAATCTTTTAAGGATAATCGTCCCAAAAGTTTTTCATTGTCATCAACCACATAAATGGAATGTACGCGGGTAACATTTTCGGCTTGTGCACGCATTTCTTTCACGCACTGCGTAACCGTCCAATTTTCATTAACGCTAACAAGCTCCTTCGCCATGAGTCCACCTGCAGTATTCTCATCATAAGCCAGGAGTTCTTCAATTTCTGCCTTATGTTCTTCATCAATAATTTGGGAAATTACAGCTTCCTGTCGTTCATCAGGAAGTTCTGAAATCATATCAGCAGCATCATCGGTATCTAATTCTTCAATTTCTTCGGCAATCTCTTTAGCTGATAAATTTTGAAGTATTTTTTCTCGAGTGTCATCATCAAGTTCGACAAGAATGTCTGAAGTCTTCTCACTATCTAACAACTTAATAACATAAGTTGCTTGTTCTACATTAAGTTCTTCTAAAATCTCTGCAACATCGGCATAATGGAACTCAATTAAAAATTCTAGGATGTCTTCATCTTTCCTAGAATCAATTAAATGCTCTACTTTTTCAATAAGCTCATCGCTTATTTGAAATTGGATATTATCATTATTTTCTTCCACTAGATTTTATAACTAATCAGCGTCATTCTCAATGAGCATCGTAAGATTAATAAAATCTTGAACACTCAATTGCTCTGGACGTTTGCCAAAGATAACATTTGCTCTTAAATTATCGCTTAAATTGAATATTTTTAAACTATTCCTGAGCGTTTTTCTTCGCTGCTGAAAACCGGTTTTAACAACTTTAAAAAAAAGTTTTTCATCACATGGTAATGTGAAATTTTCCTTTCTTGTTAATCGTAAAACTCCAGAATTCACTTTTGGTGGTGGGTTAAACACTCCTGGTGGAACGGTAAATAAATATTCTGCTCTATAAAATGCCTGGGTCAAAACTGACAGAATACCATAGACTTTACTTCCTTCATTCTCACAAATACGTTGAGCCACTTCTTTTTGAAACATCCCAGAGAATTCTGGAATTTGAGCCCTCATTTCAAGTGTCTTAAATACGATTTGGGTTGAAATATTATACGGGAAATTGCCAATAATAGCGAAAGGACCGTCGCCAAAAACCTCGCTTAAGTCGTACTTTAAAAAGTTTTGCTCTATAATTCTAGGAGCTAGATTCAAATAATTTGCCTGCAAATATTCTACCGATTCTGAATCAATCTCAATAACATAAGTAGTGACGTCCTTTTCAAGCAAATATTTAGTAAGAACACCCATGCCAGGTCCAATTTCCAAAATATTGGAATATCCCTTTAGCGATAATGTATCGGCTATTTTTTTTGCAATATTTTCATCATGCAAAAAATGCTGCCCTAAATATTTTTTTGCTTTAACAGACATCCTTGTTTATACGTTACTGAATATTCGTCAATTATTTCGAGCTCCGTCCGGAATGCCAGAACCTGATCTGCGAATCTTTTAAGCCCATCTGCTTTTAACTTTTCTGCATCTTCTTTGTAATATTTGTCTAATGCCTGTCTAGATTTAGCTCGATATTGAACCGCGTATGTTATGTTTCCTGAATCTTCCTCTACTAACACTTTTGTAAGCGTGGCCTCTGTAAATTTACCAGTAGCCAAAACCTGCAGAATATGCTCTTTTATCCATACAAACCATTCGTCATTAACGCTTTTATCTACACTTAAAGTGACGTTGTAAATTACCATTTTATTGTGCTTATTATTTCTTGTGAATAGATTAACCTTATTTAATAACTTGGCAAGATAAGTGACTAATTAAATGTTTTTGCAAATAACAGGAGTTCTTTGCCATCATCAAAGGGAATTATCCTTTTTTCTAAGGTTAACCCAAGTTTTTCAAGCAATTTTATGGAGTTATTATTTATTGGATCGGTAATTGCTGTTATTTTTTCAAGATTAAATTTGTGCTCAGCTAAGGTCATAATTGCAATTGATGCCTCAAAACCATAACCTCTGCCTTCATAAGCAGGCAAAAATCCAAAGCCAATATCTACATGTTCAAGTTCTTTTCGCTTAACTAGACCCACTGTCCCAATGGGTTTATTAGCATGATCCTTTAATAATACTTTGTAAAACCCAAATCCAAATTCTTTATAGCTTTTTAAGATTCCATTCTTTAAATTTTCTTCCGAATCCTTTAAGGTTTTAATCTCTCTGTCACCGATATATTTTAGCCAATGTGGTGTATTCATCAACTCTAAAAAAAATGGTGCATCAATTAATGTGACTTTAGAAATTATAAGTCTTTTGGTTTCTGCTATTATCATAATAGCTAATTTAGGGCATCACCACGTAATGTCCTAAATTTTTTCCTGGCTTCAACAAAGTAAATACTATCGGCATAATTAAAGATAATTTGTTCGTAAAGTTCTTTTGCCTTTTCAGGTTGTTGAAAATGGTTATAATACAATTCAGCCAAACCAAAATAAGCATCATCAGCTAAAATATCCTTGCTATAATTGTCGATAATTGACAAATAATTTTGTTCTGCCTTTGTATATTCTTCCTCCTTTTCAAATAATTTAGCTTGTTGGTATAAGGCCTGATCAACAATAGACTCTGTTTTGTGGTTCTGTAATATTACATCCAGCAAATTTATGGCTTCGGTTGTTTTGTTTTGAAAAGCCAATAAATCTGCTTTTGCATACAATTTAAGGGCGGTTTGGGTTGAGTCTTCATATTTATTATCAGAAATTAAAAGCTTTAAATCTAAGGCATCATTTGCTATAAGCTGTGATGTTGACGCTTTTAAAATTTTTAATTGTGATTCTGCCCACTTAAAATCACCTTTGTAATAGCTTGCCTTTGCAACCCTAAACCTAGCTTCCTGAGATATCATGCTGTTTTTTAAACTAGATTGTATTTGAGAAAAATAGATTAAGGCTTCGTTAAATTTTTCTTGAAACACCAAAATATCACCCAGCTGCAACTTTATTCTAGCCTCCTGCATTCTTGGCAATCGTGTTTTTAAAGCTTCTTTAAGGAACACCGTGGCCTTGATTGGGTCATTCAAATAGAAAGCAATAAAATATCCATAAGATAATTGCAAATTGATGGTCTGTGGATTTCTGCCATATTGCTCGATCAGGTCATTATATTTGCCATCAATCTTTTTATAATCAGTTTGTTCAGAATTTGCTATTTCTAGTTCTAATAAATTTTTATGCGCTTCTAAAACAGTTGGTAAATCAATGGCGTTTTCAATCAGGTACATTAGTATTTCGCTTGCAATTTCAACATCATTATCTTCAATAGTAATTCTAGCCAAATCTGTAATACCTAGTAAAGATTCTTGCTCACGCTTATAAATAGCTTTTTCTTGTGCAAATGCCTTAGAATACTGTTTTTGCTGAATAAATAACCAGCTTAATAGCTGATTCCATATAACGTTTGGTTGTACCTGAATTTTTCGAAGCAATACCTTTCTCAAAAGTATGTTATTCTCATCTTCTCCAGATTCAGTAATATATTGACTAAAAGCTCTCTTTGCCTGATTTAAGTAGGTCAAATTCTTCTCAATAAAATTAACATAACTTCTAAACATTTTCTCCACCTTTCCTTGTTCACCATAAATTCTTGCCAATTGAATATGATAATTAGATTCAGGCCTAAGTTCCATTGCCTTTTCATAAACCAAAGCTGCCCTATCAATTAAGGCATGCTCTTCAAATCGTCTTGCAACATAATAGGCATAAATGGCATCGTCCTCAATCTGCAAAATGGCCTGATTGTAATAATCTTCGGCTTTATCATGCTCCCCCATTAATTCATAATTATAACCTAATTCAACCAAAAATTGAGGGTTTTTATTAGGACCAATTTGATTAAGGAGTAATTTCTCAGCCTGTTGATACCGCTCAAGTTGTTGGTGTATTTCTATAATCTTTAGTAAATAATTAGTATTTCCTTTTTTTGCTTCATAAAGTTTTTGATAAGAAATCAGTGCTTTTTCAAACTCTCCCCGATCAAAATAATCTTTGGCTATCAATTCATTTTGAGAAATGGCTGATAAACAAAACAAAAAAGTAATTATATAAAATATAGGCTTCATAAGGTGGTAAATATAGCAAATGTGAGGATTAGATATTGTGAATGTTTTGATAAAAAAATGCCTGAACCGAAGTTCAGGCATAACCATCCAAAATAAATGTGCTATTAATCATAATTCATAAAATGATTCAATTATCCTGCTGTGGTCTTTTAAATGTCTTTATTTGAAAATATTTCGATTTGGGTTAATATTAATTAGCTTTCAACTTAAAACTACCTTAACTACCAGTACGACAAGTGTAACTAATAGAATAATTCTTTTAAAATTTTTCATAACTGTTGGTTAAATAGATTTGGTAGCACTAACTTCCGTAATTTTATTGAAAAATCAAAGAAATATTGTCAAAAATCGTCAAACAACATGATTTTTTTGCATTATATCGATCAAAATGTTAAATTTTAACATTTAAAAAAATAATTGATTTAGAATTTAATCGATGACCGTAAAGCCAGTATAAGGCACTAAAACCTCAGGAATTTTGATGCCTTTATCCGTTTGGTAATTTTCTAATAGACCTGCCAAAACCCTAGGCAAAGCCAATGAACTTCCATTTAGAGTATGCGCAAGCTCACTTTTACCCTTTTCATTTTTAAAACGTAATTTAAGTCGATTAGCTTGAAATGTTTCAAAATTAGACACCGAAGATATCTCTAACCATCTGTCTTGAGCTGTTGAAAACACTTCGAAATCGTATGTCAATGCAGATGTAAAACCTAAATCACCACCACACAATCTTAAAATTCTATAAGGCAATTTTAAATCTACCAAAATAGTTTTAACATGGGCAACCATATCATTAAGTGCTTGATATGACCTATTTGGGTGTTCTACCCGTAATATTTCAACTTTATCAAATTGATGCAATCTATTTAAGCCTCTCACATGTGCACCATAACTTCCAGCTTCACGACGAAAGCAAGGTGTGTAGGCTGTTATTGCTTTTGGTAATTCATTTTCAGAAAGCAAATCTCCCCGAAACAAATTTGTGGCAGGCACTTCAGCCGTAGGAATCAAATATAAATTATCCCCATTACCATTTACATGATACATTTGCCCTTCTTTATCGGGTAATTGTCCAGTTCCAAAACCTGATGCTTCATTTACCAAATGTGGAACTTGAACTTCATTATAACCGGCAGCCGTATTTTTATCTAAAAAATAGTTTATCAGCGCGCGTTGTAATTTCGCCCCTTTTCCCTTATAAACAGGAAATCCTGCTCCAGTAATTTTATTGCCAAGTTCAAAATCTATGATGTCATACTTTTTGGCCAACTCCCAGTGCGGTAATGCTTTTGGACCTAAAACTGGAATAACGCCGTCCCTAAATACCTCTTCGTTATCTTCATCAGTATTTCCAGCTGGAACAGAATCATGGGGAACATTCGGGATTTTATAAAGTAATTCCTCTAATTCTTGAGTTTTTGAGTTAAGCTGCTCGGTAAATTGTTTTGTGTTTTCTTTTAATCCCGCGGTCTTTTCCTTTAAAAGATTCGCTTTTTGTCCTTCCCCAGATTTAAACAACATGCCTATTTCTTTAGACAATGCGTTAGATTCTGCCAAGATATTATCTAACTTCGTTTGATATGCTCTTCTTTCCTCATCCAAAGTAATCACATCAGCTATCATTTTCTTCGCATCAATATTGCGTTTAGCCAAACGTGCAATTACCAAATCTTGATTGTCTCTAATAAACGGTACTTGTAACATCGATTAAAAATTTAAGGAACAAATTTAAGGAATTAGATAGATCTTTAATCTTGTTTTCGAGGTAAAATCCAATCGTTGTGTTTAAACACATTCCATTTTGCTGTTGCCATATCCGTTTCTGGATTTATTAACCGCTGAAATGGTTTTCCATTGACCTGAACCCTGCAATCAACATACACAGATACGTCTTTGCCCTTAGCTCCAAAGGATTGCTTCAAATATTGCGAAAATTGCCAAATAACATCAGGCTTGGTGGAGACGGCGTTCATTTGCTTTTTTGTTAAATAATCTTCTAGTTGAATTTGTATAACCTCTCCGCTAGACTTATCTATTACTTTATAAAAAGTGCTGCCTGACTTAGACCGTAGCATCATTCGCCAAGACATCCTATGCCCTTCTTCTGTCCAAAGCACCTCACTGTTTATTACCCAATGACGAAGTGGTAAAAGTATCTGTATGCAAAAATAAAGTAGAAATAGGGGCAATAAAAAGATCCTATTCTTTGGAACTACAATATCTTCATTATTATAATACTTCTTCTTCCTTAAAAATATATCCTTGATAGTTTTGGGCTCAAAAAAGAATAAACAAAGGGCTAAAGACAAGAATGGGAAAATACCAATCTGAAATACTATTGAATTGAATATATGGAAGAAAATAGCTGCAAAAAAGGCATACTTCCTAGTCGGTTTCCATAGTAAAAGAGGTACTACCAGTAAATCGAATATTATTCCTAAATAGGCTATAAAATAGTGCAGCCATTTTTGCTGTAAAATATCTCCAATCAAATAATAATTAGCTTTACTCTGCATCAAAATATCAACTACAGAGGTATCTAACCAATCAGGATATATTTTTGCTAATGATGCGTAAGTATAAACAATCCACATTTGTAAAATAAAAATCAAAGTGCACCACTGTGGCATAGAATTTCTTTGTATCGATGGATTCAACTTTGCATCAATAGACAAGTATCTATTAGCAGGCACAATAGCCATGAATGCACTCAGAAAAATCAACAAAAAGTAATGATTGTTATATGATGATTTTTGCATAATGTATGTAGCTGTCCACATAACAGTAAATGCAATTATGCTAAACCTGTATTTATAGCCCACCATTACTAATAACCCAAAAACCCCCATAATAATGTAATACAAGTACATCCATTGACCCGGAAGCGGCTGTAACCATTCAAAACCAATAAAGGTGAAGGTAAATTGTGGTTCAATTAAAACACGATCGACCCATCCTGTAAATATTGCTCCAACCGATTCCAAAAAAATAAGCAAGCCGAAAAAGACCCTAAAAACTGTGAGAGCACTATTATCAATCTGCTTAAATAATAGGTTACTAATCATTGAAACGATTTATATAGTCCAAAGATATTGTCTTGTCTCTGTGCAATTGTGCTTTTAAAGATTCAATCGATTCAAATTTTTCTTCGTCCCTTAAACGATGCAACAAATGAATTTCAATTTTCTCATAATAGATGTCTTTATCAAAATCGAAAAAATGAACTTCAATAGACTGTTGTTCGCCATTAAACGTGGGATTTGTGCCAATATTCATCATACCAAAAACATTAACATTGTGAACATAAGATTTTACGATATAAGACCCGTTTTTTGGAATTAGTTTATAAGTCTCTTCAATTTGCAAATTTGCGGTTGGAAATCCAATTTGTTTTCCTAAGCGCTTTCCCTCAACCACTTTACCCGTAAGCATAAAATTATATCCTAAAAATGCATTAGCCGATTTAACATCACCCTCTATTAGAGCTTGTCTTATTTTTGTTGAACTTACAGTAACCTCATCTATATCTTGAGCAGATATTTCTATGATATTAAAATCATAGGTCTCACCAAATTCCCTTAAATCATTAATATTTGCCGTTCTGTTTCTTCCAAAATGATGATCATATCCAACAATTATGTATTTAACATGAAGTTTATTAACTAAAATATCCCGAACAAATTCCAACGCAGTTAATCTAGAAAAGTCTTTAGTAAATTTTTTTACAACTAAGTGATCAACCCCAAGGTTTTCCAACAGCTTAGACTTTTCATCCAAAGTATTAATAAGCTTGATATTGGCATCTTCCTGCAGCACCATCCTCGGATGCGGGAAAAAAGTAAACACAATGGCCTGCAAATCTTTCTTCTTAGCAATATTTACAAGACGTTTGATTATTTTTTGATGACCAATATGAACCCCATCAAATGTCCCAATGGTTACAACCGAATTATTGTTTGAATAAGACTCTAAAGTGGTTTTTATTTTCAACAGCTTAATTTTGCACAAAACTATGGATAAAAAAAGAAACTCAAAAGTAGGGTGTTTGAAAGTTTAACTGTTATATAAAGACAAATGAGGAAGTGCTTTTAACAAAACAAAATTTATATTCTCGTTTTAGTAACAATAAAAATTATTAATTTAGTTTAATATATGAATTGCCCAAATCTAAATAAACCCCATAAATTATGATGTTAAAAACGCGTAGCAACCTGTTAGTTGTATTCCTTTTTATAGGATTCACGGCAGTTAGCCAAAATGTTGATTGGAAAAAAACAAGCAACATAAGCAATCAAGAAGTGTCAAAATTCCATCTTGATAAAAATAAAGTGCAGTTTTTTGAGCTTAACTCTGATGCCTTTAAAAAAAGCCTTGAATCTGCGCCTTTAAGAGAAAACAATACTAAAAAGTCTTCTACCGTTATTCGTATTCCGGGATTTGAAGGAAAACTTGAAGCCTTCCAAATTTATGAGGCCTCAGTTTTTTCGCCTGAATTAGCAGTAAAATACCCCAACATTAAATCTTATATAGGATATAGTACAACAAATTCTGGAGCTACCTTAAGAATGAGTATATCACCAAAGGGTGTACAAACCATGATTTCTTATCCCGATAAACCTTCACTGTTTATGCAACCCGTATCTCATCGATCTAACAGTTATGTGCTGTATGATAAAAGTGATCGAGGGGATTATCAAGATAAATTTGAATGCAAAACTATAAATGAATTACATAAGTCGTATGGCAATAATCAAATTACAGGTAGAGACGCCAATGACCAAACACTCCGTAAATTTAGAATAGCAATATCGGTTAATGGTGAATACACGACTTACCATGGTGGGACAGTCCCTGGTGCTTTAGCGGCAATCAATGCTACTATGACCCGGGTTAATGCTGTTTTTGAAACCGATATGGCCGTTACTTTTGAACTCGTAGATGCCACTCAACTTATATTTACAGATGCTGTTACCGATCCTTATTCTAATTTAAATAATTGGAATCTTGAATTACAAAATACTTTGACTGACACTATTGGGAATACTGCTTATGATATTGGGCATATGTTTGGCGCTTCTGGTGGAGGTGGCAATGCTGGTTGTATAGGTTGTGTTTGTGTGGACGATACGGCCTCTACTACAGATCAAAATAAAGGATCTGGTATTACTTCCCCTGCAGATGGCATTCCTGAAGGGGATAACTTCGATATTGATTATGTGGCTCATGAAATTGGCCACCAAATGGGTGCCACCCATACATTCTCTCATACTACTGAAGGATCCGGAACAAATGCTGAACCAGGAAGTGGGACAACTATAATGGGGTACGCAGGTATTACAGGTGCCAATAATGTACAACAACATAGCGATGACTATTTTCATTATCATAGTATTAAGCAAATTCTAGATAATTTAGTTTCAAAAACGTGTTGGGTGGGAACTTCAATATCAAACAATCCCCCGGTAGCTGATGCAGGTAATGACTTTACAATCCCACAAGGAACAGCTTATGTTTTAAAAGGGTCGGCAACAGATGCTGATGGAGGAGACTCACTTACTTATTGTTGGGAGCAAACCGATAGTGGTCAAGTAACTAACACCTCTTTTGGTCCTACTTTAACATCAGGCTCAATGAATAGATCATTGATTCCATCCAATGATTCAGATAGATACATTCCAAAAATTAGCCGTGTTATTGCTGGGCAACTCACGCAAACCAATCCAACAATTAACAGTGATTGGGAAACTGTCGCAACCCTAAGTAGAACAATGAACTGGGCTTTAACGGTAAGAGATAGGGCACCAACAACAACTGGATTAAATGGCCAAACCAGTTATGACCTAATGCAAATAATTGTTGATGGTAATTCAGGCCCCTTTGTAGTCACCTCACAATCTACAAGCGAAACTTGGGATTTAGGTTCTAATCAAAATATAACTTGGGATGTGGCTGGAACAGATTCTGCTCCGGTCAATGCATCAACCGTAAATATTAAGCTTTCTACAGATGGGGGTTTAACATATCCTTTTACCCTGGCAACTAATGTTCCTAACGATGGCTCACATAATATTACAGTTCCAGCGACGGGTGGAGACACC
>Ga0316189_10005219_pt1 | contig 12451 bp, 7 predicted proteins | sample LowCovwburrow_MG_FD_204930 | JGI IMG/M metagenome (GOLD analysis project Ga0316189, IMG submission 204930) | Coastal sediment microbial communities from Maine, United States - Lowes Cove worm burrow | ecosystem: Environmental > Aquatic > Marine > Coastal > Sediment | place: USA: Maine... | reverse complement strand
GCAACGTCGTCACCGAAATCGAGTTGGCGGACCAGGTCGGGCTCAATGTCTACGGACTCGGCGAGCACCACCGCGTCGACATGGCGGCCTCCGCTCCCGCCATCACTCTCGCAGCAGCGGCGGCGCGGACCGAGCGGATCCGGCTCAGCTCGGCGGTCATCGTGCTGAGCTCTGCCGACCCTGTACGGACGTTCCAGGACTTCTCCACACTCGACCTCATCTCATCCGGCCGAGCCGAGCTGCTCGTCGGACGAGGTTCGTTCATCGAGTCGTTCCCGCTGTTCGGGCAATCGCTCGACGACTACAACGAGCTATTCGCCGAGAAACTCGACCTCCTCGTGCAGATCCGCGACAACGAGCGGGTCACGTGGAGCGGCGAGTTCCGATCGCCGCTCGACGACCAGCCGATCTACCCACGACCCCATCAGGATGCCCTTCCCATCTGGGTCGGCGTCGGAGGCACCCCGGCCTCGATCGTGCGCGCAGCCAAGATGGGCCTACCGGTCGCCCTGGCCATCATCGGCGGCGATCCGGTCCGCTTCCGTGCCCTCGCCAACCTCTACCGCAGAACCCTCGCCGAGTCCGGCTTCGACCCCGATTCGATCCCGCTCGCCGTGCACGGCCTCGGGCACATCGCCGACAGCAACGATGAGGCCGCCGAGCAGGTCTACGCCTCGTTCACGGCGAACATGAACCGCATCGGGCGTGAACGTGGCTGGTCGCCGCTGACGAGGGAACAATTCGATTGGATGCGCAGCCCCGAGGGCTCGCTCGTCCTCGGCGACCCGGAAACGGTCGCCGCGAAGATCCTGCGATGGAAGGACGTGCTCGGTATCGACCGATTCATGCTGCACACCGCCGGCACCGTCCCCCACGAAACGGCCCTCCACTCGATCGAGATGCTCGGAACCAAGGTGTCAGAGATCGTGAGAGGGATGTCGGGGTAGCACGCGCTCGGCCACATCGTCGTCCTCCGAGCCCCCAGAGCCCCTCCGCTGCGCTCCGACCTGACGGCCGGTGCTCGCACCTCCCCTACTCCGTGGGAGAGGCGAAGACAGGCCTCGTCCCCGGTAGGGTGAGCCACCCCAGGAGGTCCCCTTTTGCACAACACGCCAACCCTGAGTCACGCTGATGCGCTCGTTCTCGTCGACGCCATCCGAATCGAACTGGAGCGGCGGGACAAGGGGGCAGCAGTGGCGGTTGTCGACGCACACGGCGAACTCCTGGCGTTCCTCCGGACCGACGGGTGCAAGCTGCCGTCGATCACCATCGCCATGAACAAGGCCTACACCGCAGCGCGCGAGCAAGACGAGTCGCTCGCGATCGGCACGCGTTCGCGAGCCGAAGGCTTCCCGATGACGAACTTCGGCGAACTCCGGTACGTGTCGTGGGGCGGAGGATTCCCCCTCGTCGCGCACGGCACCGTCGTCGGTGGCGTCGGCGTCTCAGGACTCCCCGAGGCCGAGGACATGGAGATCGCGCTCCACGGCATCGCCGCCTTCGAACGAGCCCTCACCGAACAGGGCGACTGACCGCTGCGCCGCAGCGCGCCGGAGGGGAAACCTGTTCGTCCTTCCGATATTTGCAGATCGGGCAATACCTTTTCCCGAACGAACCGCCTCGACCCTAAGTTCATCGGAAGTGGTTGGACACCGCTTGGGTGTGAGGAACCATGACGAACCAACGACAACACCATCGGGAGCGAGACGGGCTCTATCACCCAGGACTCGACCATGACTCCTGCGGCATCGGCTTCGTCGCCGATATCAAGGGCCGCAAGAGTCGCAGCATCATCGAACAGGGCCTCACCGCGCTCACCAACCTGACCCACCGCGGTGCCGTTGGGGCCGATCCGCTGGCCGGTGACGGTGCAGGCATGCTGCTCCAGATCCCCGACCGTCTGTTCCGCTCGGAGATGGCCGAACAGGGCATCGATCTGCCGCCCGAGGGCGAATACGGCGTCGGCATGATCTTCTTCCCCCAGGACCCCATCGACCGGGTCGTCTGCGAGAACCTCCTCCGCGAATTGGTGATCCGCGAAGGGCAGGTCGTGCTTGGCTGGCGCGACGTCCCCGTCGACTCGTCCTGCCTCGGAGAGAGCGTCACCGCCATCGAACCGGTAATCCGCCAACTCTTCATCGGCCGGGGCGAAGCCACCACCGACGCCGACACATTCGAGCGCAAGCTCTACGTGATCCGCAAGCAGGCCCACACCCAGATGGCCGCCCGGGCACCCTGGGTCATTCAGGACGGCACGTTCTACATCCCCACCATGTCGGTCCGCACCATCACCTACAAGGGCATGGTGCTCGCCGAGAATCTGTCGGTGTACTACCGGGATCTCGCCGACGAACGAACAGAGTCGGCCCTCGCTCTCATCCACCAGCGTTTCTCCACCAACACCTCACCTTCATGGCGCCTCGCCCACCCGTTCCGGCTCCTCTGCCACAACGGAGAGATCAACACGATCCAGGGGAACATCAACTGGATGATGGCCCGCCGCGAGAACATGTCGTCCGACATCCTCGGCGACGACCTCGAGAAGCTCTGGCCCCTCATCGGCGACGGAGCTTCCGACTCGGCCACGTTCGACAACGCCCTCGAACTCCTCCTCGCAGGCGGCTACTCGCTCGGGCACGCCATGATGCTGCTCATCCCCGAGGCCTGGGCTGACAACCCGTTGATGGATGCCGATCGGAAGGCGTTCTACGAGTACCACGCGGCGCTCATGGAGCCATGGGACGGGCCGGCTGCCGTGGCGTTCACCGATGGCCGTCAGATCGGTGCCACCCTGGACCGCAACGGCCTGAGGCCCGGTCGCTACATCATCACCGACGACGACCTCATCGTGATGTCGTCCGAGATGGGGGTCCTCGACATCCCCGACGAGAGGATCGTCGAGAAGTGGCGACTCCAGCCCGGCAAGATGCTGCTCATCGACCTCGAAGAGGGTCGCATCATTGAGGACGAGGAACTCAAGGACTCGCTATCGGGTGCCAAGCCGTACCAGCGGTGGCTGGACGAAACACAAATCAACATTGCCGATTTGCCACCCGAGGTCGCTTCGATGAAGCCGGACGCCGAGACGTTACGCAAAGCCCAGAAGGCTTTCGGCTACACCAAGGAGGACATCGAGTTCTTCCTCAAGCCGATGGCGTCCCAGGGTCAGGACCCGATCGGGTCGATGGGTCGCGACACGCCGCCCGCCGTACTGTCCGACCGGCCCAAGCTCCTCTACGACTACTTCAAGGAGCGCTTCGCCCAGGTCACGAATCCGCCAATCGACCCGATTCGCGAGAAGACGGTGATGTCGCTCGTATCCCTCATCGGCCCGAGGCCGAATCTGCTCGACCTCGAAATGGGCGGCACGCAGAAGCGCCTCGAGGTGTACCACCCGATCCTCACCAACGTGGGCCTCGAACGTGTGCGGCGGATCGAGAACCACGTCGATGACGCGTTCCGAACCCGCAAGCTCAGCATCTGCTACCCGGCCGACGAAGGCGTCGAAGGTATTCGCCCGGCGCTGGACCGACTCTGTGCCCGCGCCACTCAGACCGTGAAGGACGGGCGCAACATCCTGATCCTGTCGGACCGCTGCCAGGCCATCGACCGCATCGCCATCCCCGCGCTCCTCGCAACGGCGGCGGTCCACCACCACCTGATCCGTGAGGGCCTCCGCACGGAGGTTGGCCTCGTCGTCGAGACCGGGGAGGCTCGCCAGGTACACGACTTCTGCCTCCTTGGTGGATACGGCGCAGAGGCGATCAACCCCTACCTCGCCATCGACACGATCCAATCACTCGTCGACGAGATCCCCGGCAACCCGACACCGGCCGAGGCCCGAGACACCTACGTCGAGGCCATCAAGAAGGGCATGCTGAAGGTGATGTCCAAGATGGGCATCTCGACGTTCCAGTCCTACTGCGGCGCGCAGATCTTTGACGCCGTCGGCCTCAATTCGGTGTTCATCGACGACTACTTCACCGGAACCCCGTCGGCCATCGAAGGCATTGGCCTCGAGGAGATCGCCGCCGAGACGGTACGCCGCCACGAGATCGCATTCGGCAAGAAGACGTACACCACCCAATCCCTCGACGTCGGCGGCGATTACGCCTTCCGGGTCACCGGCGAGGAACACGTCTGGAACCCCGAGACCATCTCGACCCTCCAGCACGCCGTCCGCTCCAGCGACTACGCGCTGTTCCAGAAATACACGGGGATGGTCAACGATCAGACCCGCAAGCTGAAGAACCTGCGCGGCCTCTTCACGCTCGACCTCCTCGACCAACCGATCCCCCTTGATGAGGTGGAACCGGCATCGGAGATCGTCAAGCGATTCGCGACCGGGGCGATGTCGTTCGGTTCGATCTCGTGGGAGGCACACACCAACCTCGCGATCGCCATGAACCGGATGGGAGCCAAGTCGAACACCGGAGAGGGCGGCGAAGAACGGAGCCGCTACGTCCCGCTCGAGAACGGCGACTCGATGCGCTCGGCCGTCAAGCAGGTGGCCTCAGGACGGTTTGGCGTCACCACCGAGTACCTCGTCAACGCTGACGACATCCAGATCAAGATGGCCCAGGGAGCGAAACCCGGCGAGGGCGGTCAACTGCCGGGCCACAAGGTCAACGCATGGATTGCCGAAGTGCGCCACTCGACTCCCGGTGTCGGCCTCATCTCTCCCCCGCCCCATCACGACATCTACTCGATCGAGGACCTGAAGCAACTCATTCACGACCTCAAGAACGTGAACCCGGGAGCGCGCATCAGCGTCAAGCTCGTCTCGGAGGTCGGTGTCGGAACCATCGCCGCCGGCGTCGCAAAGGCCCACGCCGACCACGTCCTCATCTCGGGGAACGAGGGCGGAACCGGAGCCAGTCCGCTCACATCGGTCATGCAGGCAGGCTCCCACTGGGAGATCGGCCTGGCCGAGGCACACCAGACGCTCGTCGAGAACCACCTCCGTGGCCGCATTGCCGTCCAGACCGATGGCGGGATCCGCACCGGTCGCGACGTCGTCGTTGCGGCCCTCCTCGGAGCAGACGAGGTGGGCTTCGGCACCGGAGCCCTCATCTCCGAGGGCTGCATCATGATGCGCAAGTGCCACCTCAACACGTGCCCGGTCGGCGTCGCCACGCAGGACCCCGAACTGCGCAAGCTCTTTCCAGGTGAGCCCGAGCACGTCGTCAACTTCTTCATGTTCATCGCAGAGGAGACACGCGAGATCATGGCCCAGATGGGTTTCCGGACATACTCCGAGATGATCGGCCAGAGCGACCGTGTGGGCGTCAACGGCGCGGTCGACCACTGGAAGGCCGAGGGACTCGACTTCTCCAGGGTGCTGTTCAAGCCGGACCCGGCTCCCGGGGTCGCCATCAGCAACACCGACTCCCAGGACCACGGCCTCGAGATTGCGCTCGACAACCACCTCATCGAGCAGGCGAGGCCGGCGCTGGAGAGCGGCGAACCGGTCACGATCGAATCGCCAATCGCCAATACGAACCTTTCCGTCGGAGCGATGCTCTCGGGCGAGGTTGCACGGCGCTATGGCCACGATGGGCTCAAGCCGGGAACGATCCAGGTGAAGCTCAAGGGGACGGCCGGCCAGAGCTTCGGTGCCTGGCTCGCGCGAGGCATCACCCTCCACCTCGAGGGCGTCGCCAACGACTATGTCGGAAAGGGCCTGTCGGGGGGACGCATCATCATCGAGGCCATACCCGAAGGCCCCACCGTTCCGAAAGAGACGATCATCGTCGGCAACACCGTGTTGTACGGCGCGATCTCCGGCGACTGCTACTTCAACGGCGGCGCCGGTGAGCGATTCGCCGTGCGCAACTCGGGTGCCATAGCGGTCGTGGAGCGGGTCGGCGACCACGGCTGCGAATACATGACTGGCGGCTGTGTCGTTGTGATCGGCAAAGCCGGACGCAACTTCGGCGCAGGGATGAGCGGCGGCATCGCCTACGTCATCGACGAGGGCGATGACTTCGAAAATCGGGTGAACCACGAGATGGTTGAGATCGAGCGCCTCGCAATTCCCGACGCACCGTTCGAGGCACCCGAGAACCCGACCAGGGCTGAACTGCTTGCCGACCCGTTCAGCGATGACGCATGGCGGCTGAAGAAACTCATCGAGCGCCATGCCCGCTTCACCAATAGTTCGCGGGCCGTCGAGATCCTCGACAATTTCGACGAGTACCTCCCGCAGTTCTTCAAGGTGGTACCGGTTGAGTACCGGCGGGCACTGGCGGAACGGGCCTTCTCGACGGAGGGTGTGTAATGGGATCACCAACCGGCTTCCAGAGCATCGATCGCCAACAACCCGGCACACTCCCGGCAGAGGAGCGGACGAAGAACTTCCGCGAGTTCTCCATCCCGCTGGTCAGGGCGGAGGTCGCAGAGCAGGGCGCCCGTTGCATCGACTGCGGCATCCCCTACTGCCACTCCGGATGCCCCGTCGACAACCTCATTCCAGATTGGAACGACCTCGTGTATCGCGGGCGGTGGCGTGAGGCTATCGATGTCCTCCACTCCACCAATAACTTCCCGGAATTCACCGGTCGCGTCTGTCCGGCGCCGTGTGAGGAAGCGTGCACGCTCAACCTTCACGACGCTCCCGTCTCGATCAAGGCGATCGAGTACTCGATCATCGAGAAGGCGTGGCGCAATCGCTGGATCGAACCAAAGATTCCGCACCGCCGGACCGACAAGCGGGTAGCCGTCGTCGGATCCGGACCCGCGGGCCTCGCCGCAGCCCAGCAGTTGGCGCGTACAGGGCACGCCGTGGAGGTCTTTGAGAAGAACGCCAAGATCGGCGGGTTGCTCCGCTACGGCATCCCCGACTTCAAGTTGAAGAAGGGGGCGATCGATCGGCGGATGTCCCAGATGCAGGCTGAGGGCGTCGAATTCCGCGTCAACCGGCACATCGGTGTGAACTGGCCGGTCGAGCGACTCCGCGACGAATATGACGCGGTCGTGTTGGCCGCCGGATGCGAGCAACCCCGCGACCTCCCTGTTCCAGGGAGGGAACTCGACGGTGTGCACTTCGCCATGCCGTTCCTGACTCAGCAGAACCGCAGGGTCGGCAACGAACCGATCAGAGACCAGGACCCGATCTCTGCCAAGGGGAAGCACGTCGTCGTCATCGGCGGCGGCGACACCGGCGCGGACTGCGTCGGCACGGCAAACCGGCAGGGCGCTGCATCGGTCACCCAACTCGAACTCCTGCCGAAGCCCCCCGACCACCCCGACAAGTCGCTCGTCTGGCCCAACTGGCCGATCAAGCTCCGCACCTCGTCCTCTCACGAGGAAGGATGCGAACGGATGTGGTCGGTCGCGACGACCTCGTTCGAAGGAGCCGGCGGAAAGGTTGAGCGGCTGCTCGGCATGACCGTCGACTGGGAGCAGGTCGACGGTCGCTGGGAGATGACCGAGGTCGCAGGCAGCGAGTTCGAACTGAACGCAGATCTCGTGCTGCTCGCCATGGGCTTCGTGAGCCCCGTCCACCAAGGATTGCTGGAGCAACTCGAGGTCGCCATCGATCAGCGCGGCAACGTCGCTGCCAATGAGAGCGACTACGCCACAACCGTCCCCAGGGTGTTCGCCGCCGGCGACATGCGCCGCGGCCAGTCCCTCGTTGTCTGGGCCATCCGAGAGGGCCGCCGTTGCGCACGAGCCGTAGACGAATACCTGATGGGCCACACGGACCTGCCGGAGTAGGTCGCCAGTCGCCGGCCCTCAGTCGCCAGTCGCCGGCCGCCAGTCGCCAGCCCTACGGCACTAGACAATGTTCAGCCGACGAGGCATCGTGGTCCCATCGCTCTGGAGGCGATTATCGGACCTACCAGGTCACGACTCGTGATCACGCTCTGCGCGGCTGCGGTCTTGGTCATTTCGTGCAGCTCGGCCGAGACAACCATCGCCACGAGCACGACCGCTCCCACAACGACCAGTACGGCGCCAGCCACAACCGGTGCCACCACGACCACCACGACGCTGCCCTCGACGACGACCGCGCCTCCGTCTCCGGACCGAACGCTGCCGGTTCCCGAGCATGCAGCGCCGGCGATCGACGGCGTCATCGTGGACGGCGAGTGGGACGGGGCGACCGAGACGACGCTGACCGACGGGAGTTCGCTCGTCTTGATGCGAAGCAATGAGACGCTGTATGTCGCGCTCCGCGGCCACAGCCTCGGAGCTGTCAACCTGGCGATCGCAACCACCGACGTAGTCTGGATCCTGCACTCGTCGGCGGCACTCGGATCGGTTCTGTACAGCGAAGCCGACGAGGCCTGGACGCTCATCCACGACTTCGACTGGTGCTGCCGCGGCGCCAACAACGAAGCAGCCCGCCTAGCCCTCCTCGAGAACGAGGGATGGCAGGCCAACATCGGTTTCGCGGGCGATCCCGGCACCGTCGAGTACGAAGTGACCCTGCCATGGAGCGACGCGGCAGTCGCCGTGTCGTATCAAACCGAGGACACCGAACCTGCGTTCTTACCCACCGATCTCACGACCGAGGCGAAGGCGGATCTGATCGGCCCGTTCACGGATGCACGCCGGTTTCACCTCGGCGAGTGGTACCACCTCGCACCCGCCGGCTCGTGAACAGAGCCACCAACCGGACGCCTTGAGGCACCGATTGGGGTGCCGCAGCAAGATCGGATCCAATGGTTCGTGTGAGCGTGAAAGACGGGAGGAATGCAAATGGCGGCTGTCCTCTATGTGGCACTCTCGGTCCTGGCATTCGCATTGGTCCAGCGGTGACTGGACAAGACGCCCATCACCGGGCCCATGGTCTTCGTCACTCTCGGTCTGCTCGCCGGCGCGAGCGGTCTCGGCATCATCACCCTTGAAGGGGACCAGACCGTCCTCGTCGTCAACGCCTTGTTCCAGGGAACGCTCGTCCTCCTCTTGTTCACCGACGCCGCCGCCCTGCACTTCTCATCGTGGAAGAAGGACGCCGCTCTCCCCGGTCGCCTTCTGGGCATTGGACTCCCGCTGACAATTGCCCTCGGCACGATCGCTGCCGCCGTCCTGTTCACCGATCTCTCGATCTGGGAAGCGGCGATCATCGGGGCGATCACGGCGCCGACCGATGCGGCACTCGGCCAGGCCGTCATCTCGAATCCCCGGGTCCCGGAGCGGATCCGACAGGCCCTCGACATCGAAGCCGGCCTCAACGACGGCGTGAGCTTCCCATTCGTGCTGATCTTCATCGGACTCGCGGGCCCCGACGGCGGTCCCGGCGTCGTCGAGACCTTCGTTCTAGCGATCGGTGTAGCCGTGGCCGTCGGTGTAGCCGTCGGCTTCGTCGGCGCCAAGCTCCTCGTTTGGGCCACCGACGCTGGATATATGGGGCCGATCTGGAGCAGCATCGCCGTCATCGCTCTGGCGATGATCGCGTTCGTGCTCTCCGATGCCGGCGGCGGCAGCGGCTTCATCGCAGCATTTGTAGGAGGAATGGTCTATGGGGAGACCGCCCGGGATCGGATCAAGAGGAACGAGATCCTTGCAGCTTCGCTTGGCGACGTGCTCGTTCAGGTGAGCTTCCTGATGTTCGGCGCACTCGTCCTCGAGCCTGCGCTTGGCGACCTCACGTGGGCGGTCGTGGCTATGGCGATCTTCTCATTGACCATTGCGCGCATCGTCCCCGTCTGGATCGCATTGATCGGAACGAAGCTCAGGATGCCGACGGTGCTCTACATGGGATGGTTCGGACCGCGAGGTCCTGCAACGGTTGTGTTCGCCGCGCTCGTGGTCACCAATGCCGATCTTCCCGGCACGCCAACGATCACCTTGGTCGCGAGTTTCATCGTCGGACTCAGCGTGCTACTCCACGGCATCACGGCGTACCCGGGCTCGCAGGCGTACGCGAACTGGTACCAGTCGCACGACGATCCGACGGAGCTGGCTGAGGGCAAAAACGTCCACAACCACCGGCTGAGCCCACGGGTTCGCCTCGCGATCGACAAGGAGATGTCGGACTCCTGAGCAGCGACCGCGGCGAGCGACGCTCAGGCGTTGCGTTCGCGGGCCCGACGCTCGCGTTCTTCAGCACGCTCGAGATCGCGACGTTCGCGTTCGGCCTTCCGCTCGGCCCGGTCCCGGTCCTTCTGGACCTTCCACTCGGCTTCGTAGCGGGCACGTTCGACCTTGAGTTCCTCTTCGTGGCGGTCGTGTGAGGCTTCGCGTTCGGTGTCCTGGCGATCGCGCGAGGCTTCGCGTTCGATCTCCTGGCGATCGTGTGAGGCTTCGCGTTCGGTGTCCTGGCGGTCGCGCTTCTCGCGTCGCTCGTCTGCTTCCTGCTGATGTCGATCGTCGCTTGACTGATCGCCGGTCATGAGTTCGGTCCCGTCTCGAGAGAGTTTCGCTGTTGCCTGCCTACAAGGTAGCGCCCGTCGGAGCTGGAGCGGTCAGAGAATCCCCGATCAATCGCCAGTGTCGTACGGCAATGCGCGGTAGAAAGCTCCTTCGCGAAGACCTCCCCGGGCGTCGAACGGACCGTCGCTATTGCTGAAGACCACGGGAACGTCCCGGTCATCGATCGGAGGGAAGGTGCGGTACACGCTGAAGTGGAGGACGGGACCACCGGTTCGGCCGGTCTCCCCGCTCAGTCCAATCTCCTGACCCTGGGTCACCTCGTCTCCGACCTCGACGAGGGCTCCCTCGTGCTGCAGATGCGCATAGAAGCCGGCGGTGCCGTCGTCATGCTCGATCACGACGTAGTTCAGATGGCGCGTGTGAGCGTCGTCGGCGACATCCTCCTCGACGTCGACCACGGCGCCTCCCCTCGCCGCAACCACGATCGATCCGAGCGGCATCGCGAAGTCGTACGCGAGTTGGTTCTCATGACTGCCATCGTCGTTGCAGTAGCTCTGAATGATGGAGTACCCATCCCCGGGCGGGAACGGCAGGGCGTATGGCGAATCAGCCGTTTCGCCGAAATCGGCCCGCGCCAGACATCGGTCGACCAGGGCCATGCTGGTCGTCGTGGTCGCCGGAGGCTCGGTCGTCGTCGTCGACGACGACGACAGCGCATCCACGACCGTAGTCGAGGTTGAGGGTGTGGACGCGGAAGATGCCCCGGTCTCGATCGCGGCGCTACATGCTCCGGTGGCAAGCGCCAACACCACTAGGCCGACCAAGCCGCGGATCCTCTGTCGAACACACTCCATGACGCGCCGCCATGGTACGACCTGCAATCACCGGCATAGCTGCAGCGCACGAACTCGTCGGCTAGTTGCCGAATCCATCGGCCCATGTAGCTGTCGTACGTGCTGCTCTCTTCCCAAGAGTCCATCCAGTGACGACTCTCTCCGAGCAACCGACCACGCGATGATCCTTGCTCCTGGAGGCGGCGGGTGGGCTAGGTTGAATGACCGACCGGGGAGGGAGACGATGTCAGAGATTCAACGACCCGCGCCTGAACGGGCGCTCGATTGGTCGACCGACGAGACGCGGGCGTTCGGCGACGAGGCTCTCGATATCTGGACCGAACTCCTCGAACGCCTCCACGACGACCTCCCGGTAGCGCGGAACCGGTCGGCAGCAGAGGTGAGCGAATCGGTCGCAGCCGCGGTCCCTGCGGAGCCGATGCCACTCGACGATCTCAGCGACTACCTGCGTCACGTCGTCTTCGATGAGTCGATGTATCCCGGCCATCCGGGTTTCGTTGCGTACATCAGCGGCGCCGGCACCGTTCCTGGCGCTGCAGCCGATCTCATCGCAGCCGGGCTCAACCAGAACTCCGGTGGCTGGCGCCTCTCCCCCGCCGCAAGCGAGATCGAGAACCACCTGATGCGGTGGTTTGCTGATCGGCTCGGCATGCCGGAGGAGGCGTCGGGATACGTCACGACCGGCGGTGCCATGGCCAACATGATCGCCCTCACCGCCGCCCGGTCCCGCCATGCCGGATGGGACGTACGAGAAGAAGGCATGCGGGCAGGAACGCAACTCACCGTCTACGTATCCGCCGAGGTGCACGACACCGTCGACCGTGCCGTCCAGATGCTCGGCATCGGCACAACGGGGATCCGGCACATCCCCACCGACGATGAGCTCCGAATGGACATGACGGCGCTGCGGGCGGCAATCGACGCCGATCTCGAAGCAGGGCTCCGGCCCATCGCGGTCGTGGGTTCGGCAGGGACCACGGGGACCGGGGCCATCGACCCGCTCGAGGCCATCGCCGATCTCTGCGCCGAGTACGACATCTGGTTCCATGTCGATGGTGCGTACGGGGGAGCGGCGGCGCTCACGGACTCGCTCCGGGATCTCTTCACCGGCATCCAGCGTGCGGATTCGGTCGGCTTCGATCCCCACAAGTGGCTCTACACGCCGATCGCCGGGGCGTGCATCCTTGTTCGCGATCCCGACGTGCTTCGCGAGACATTCGCTGTTCACGCCACTTACATCGTCGACGATGACGACCACACCGGATGGGGCCCCG
>Ga0316189_10005218_pt1 | contig 12452 bp, 9 predicted proteins | sample LowCovwburrow_MG_FD_204930 | JGI IMG/M metagenome (GOLD analysis project Ga0316189, IMG submission 204930) | Coastal sediment microbial communities from Maine, United States - Lowes Cove worm burrow | ecosystem: Environmental > Aquatic > Marine > Coastal > Sediment | place: USA: Maine... | reverse complement strand
CGCACATTTTCCGCCGTATCGGCCGCTATGCCGACGCATCCAAGAGCAACCAGGATGCCATCGCTGCCGATGAAGATTACATCGTCCAGTGCCGTGCCCAGGGTGTATATCCGCTGGCCTATTACCCCCACAACATTCACTTTTTGTGGGACTCGGCCACTATGGAAGGGCGCAGTCAGACAGCCATCGAAGCCGCCCGCAAATCAGCGTCCGCGATCCCGGAGGGGGCCTGGCGCGAAGTGCCTCTTCTGCATCAGTTTTTGGTTGCGCCCCTTTTCGCTTACACACGCTTTGGTGAATGGGACCTGATACTAAAAGAACCCCGACCGTCGGAAGACAGCCTTTTCTGGACCGCTGTATGGCACTATGCCCGCGGACTGGCCTTCACTGCCAAGGGGGAATTAGATGAAGCGAACCAGGAGTTAGACCGTCTTCAACGGATTGCGGCACAAAACTCCTTGGACGGCTATCGTGTAACATTCTCCAGAAACGGAGCCAAAGCGATTGTGGAGATTGCGGTCGAAGTACTTGCCGGCGAACTGGCCGCAAAGCGGAAGGATTACGGCCAGGCCATCGCCCGGCTCCATCGGGCGATCCTGCTGGAGGACAACCTCATCTACAACGAACCCCCCGACTGGCATGTACCGGTGAGGCAATCGTTGGGAGCGATATTACTGGAAGCTGGTCGGCCCGAAGAGGCCGAAGCCATATATTGGCAAGACCTCAGCCGAAATCGCGAGAACGGCTGGTCTTTGTTCGGGTTGATGGAGAGCCTTCGTGCTCAGGGTAAGGAGGACCAGGCCCTTGTCATCGAAGAAAGATTCAAAAAAGCCTGGAAAGTATCAGACGTGACGTTAACGTCCTCGCGATTCATGGGCGGTTTCAAGACCAAGATCGCAGCAGCGGAAGAAGGAAAACCCGGCAATTAACCACAGAAGCCACCTTGACGCGCTGCCGTGTGCCGTGGGATGAAGCCGGTTGTGACATATAGAGGGCGCTCTCATTATTTAAACTTTTCTAATCTATCACTGATTTGATCTGGTGATTAGGGTCTCGGCGAGAAATAATTACACAAGATTGCGCAGAATTTTGGTTCGTCTACAAGGCACATCCGCCAGCACATATCGGGATATATGTTGGTGGATGTAACGCGGTAGACGGGCCAAGAAACAAGCAAGATGTGTAATTATTTCTCGCCGCGGCCCTTAGGACAGGTCAATCCGTGGCACGCGGTAAACGCGTCGCCACTGAGGATAATTTTGAGCTTTAGGCGCAAAACTTTAACAGATGAGACCCCAACGTTGAAAAAGCCGGGGGGCTTCAGAGTCAAGGGTGAAGCTGTAATTTCCTACCGCAATCCCTTGATACCGCCGACGGCGGGAAAGGATCTGAAGTCCTCCGGCTTTCCCACAGCGTAAACAACATGGCAAAATCGTTCCCAGCCTTCGAATTCACCGATGGGGATATCCTACAAATATTGGTTTTGCCATTATATTGATCATAATTATGAACCATTAGCTAGTTTCCGTCCATAAATGGCCCTTTTCCGCAATTTCGGCGTCAATCACGCCTTGGGCGTGACAGGTCTGGAATCGCTTGTGCGGCATACAGAAGTATGCCTCCGCGCAATGCCGCTGATTTCCTTGAACTTGCGAAAAATTGCACATTTCTGGATCGGAAACTTATCAGTGCCCTTTATGAAACCGCGGATGGGCACTCGCTATCCCTTGCCATGTTGCTACCTGCAACTATGGGGAAAAACCTGCCTTGATCGATAGTTATGCATGTAAACATAGACGTCCCGTAAGTCTTATTCTAAAATTCTGTAATAATACAATTTTTTAAGCTCTTCATATTTTTTTTGACATGTTGTGATACATATGCAATTAAAAATTATCACTCATTGAGATGACCGTCCGTTCAAATCAACCAAATGGAGTCGCGCATGCATACCTCGAGCGGCTCTAAAAGGGATTTCCAGGGGCTCACCGTGTCCGGCAATCCTCGAATCAATCCGAATCAGTTCCAAACATCCAAGGCATTATTGGGTGCTCCGACAGTTGAAATGCTTCTGAAGGTTCATGAAGACGCGCTGTGGGTGCTGGAGAACCTCGGTGTAGGGTGCAAACAGCCGGATATGCTTGAGGCGTTTCGAAAATTCGAAGGTGACGGCAAAGCCATCGCCTACGAAAACCGTGTTTACATCACAGCCGATCTGGTAAAGGAATGTCTATCCCACGTCCCGGGAATCGATGAGTTTTTCGTCCCCCGGAACAGCTTCTTCGTCGGCGGGACAGCCCCCTATGTCTATAACGACACTGCCGGTGTCGGGGGCGTTATGCCTACGCTGGACCACGTTAAGCGCATCGCAGAAATTGCCGAGGCCAACCCCATTGTTGCCGGAATGGGCCGTGGCCTCAAACTCAAGGACGAGGTGACCCAGATCAACGTCATGGTCGAAAACTGCTCCAAGCCTCTTTACTTCGCCGTCACCTCGGAGCGATCCCTTGAGCGTGCCAAGGAAGTTCACCAGGAGCGCGGCAATGTCATGATCGTATTCTGCCTGACTCGGCCGCCGTTGGAAGTCAATGAGAACTTCTCGGAAAACTTCGTTCAGGTCGTGCGTGCCGGCCTACCGGTGTTTATCTCCGCCATGCCCATGGCCGGAATCAGCGCCCCCTATTGCTACAACGGCGTACTCGCCATGACGCATGCTGAAGTACTTTTCGGCATTTGCACCGCACAGCTCCTCAACCCCGGCAATACCTGTATTCACGCCGGATTTCCCACCATCGCTGACCCGCGGTTCGAGTACAATCCCAACTATGGGCTTAAAAGCCATTGGATGCTCAACCTGCTCATGGCACATCTGAACATGATGCTTGACCTGCCGACCTTTCAAAGCGGCTGCACCACCAATGAGGAGCATATGACGCCTCGGGCGTTGGAGGATGCCCGCTTGGGGCAGGCCCTGTGTAAAAAGTACGGCTTCCACATGATTCGTCACTCCTTTGGATTTTTACGTCATTTGGTGGACTTTTCTTTCGCCAAGTATGAGGCGGCCATTCGTATCGCCGAGTCGGTTAGCCCCGAGGAAGCGCCGGGCGTCGAAATGCCGATCTATGACGAGCGGGGCATGACTTCCATAGAACGGGTAGGCCTCGGCATGTACATGGACGACGCCCTGACGACAGCCAATATCGGCCGAATTTTCGTGGACTAAGAAATGGTATAGCAAAGGTTTTTGACAGGCATGGAAATCACTTCGGCGATCACCGTTCCCGGCGGACAGGAAACCCGGCGCATGCTCACCCGGGTTCACCAGGATGCGTTGCGGATTCTAGAAGAAGTCGGGGGGCGATGCACGTCGCTCGAGGTCCAGAACCTGTTGGTGGATACTGGCCTGGCCGCCTATGACGACACCACCGGGCATCTTCACGTACTGGCACCCCTTGTGGAGCAGGCCCTGGCCACCACACCCGGACGGGATGCCTACTGGATCCCGCCCAACAGCTTCGGCGTGGGCGGGACGGCGCCCTTTATCCACGATGACCGCAGCGGCGAACTGCTCGCCCCTACCCTTACCGACGTGGCCCGCATTGCCCAAATTGTGGACCAGGCCCAACCGGTCAACTTCATGGCTCGGGGGGTGCTGGTGCCAGGTCATGAAGTCGACGTCATGGACACCATGATCGCCCACTGCAGAAAACCGATATATGCGGGCGCGACTACCGAAGCCGGCATCCAGCGGGCCAAAGAGATCCATGAGAGCCGAGGCAACATTACGGTTCAGTTCTCCATCATCAACAGTCCGCTGAACATCATGGAAGGGCAGATCGCGCCATTTCTATCCTGTGTCCGACAGGGGATTCCGGTCTATGTTTCCACCATGCCCATGGCAGGGCTGTCGGCCCCCTATTCCATGTCCGGGCTACTAACGCTGACCCATGCCGAAGCCCTTTTCGGCACCACGTTGGCCCAGGTGGTCAATCCGGGAGGTACCGTCGTTCACGCCGGGCTGCCAGCTGTCGCCAAAATTCAGAAAAACTACGCCGTCGACTTGGGACTAGTTGCCCACAACGTGGCCAATCTGCTACAGGATAAGATCTGTGAAAGCCTGAATATGCCTTCTGTCCACAGCGCCTGCGGCACCAACGAAGAGCGACCGAACAAAAGGGCCGAAGCCGATGCCGCAGCCGGTTATGCCATTCTGAAAAAATACGGCTTTCACCAGATGCGGCATGCTTTCGGCTTTCTGAAAGAGTTGGTTTCCTTCTCCATGGCCAAGCTGGAACGGCATATCGAATTGTGCCAAGGCACCAGTGCCGATCAGGCGCCTGAATACGACTTGGAACCCTACGACAACGCCGGCGTGGACGTTATCGCCCGAAACGGTAGCAGCCCCAACTAAATGCGGGATGATCACACGCTGCAAAATATTGACCGCTATTTTTTAAAATAAAGAAAAAGCGCACCCATTCTACTGCGATTCCGGGCAGCACCGACATTTAACAGATCGTAGGTGACTCATGGAAGAAATTTTCCGCTATGTTGGAAGTAATTATCCGACAATACTCAAGCTGACAATCCAACATCTTTACCTGGTCAGCATATCCGTAGGCGCTGCGATCCTGACCGGAGTGCCGCTTGGGATCCTGATCACCAAAGACAAAAAGCTTGCGGATGCCATTTTATATATCGCCTCGGTGATCATCACCATCCCTTCTGTTGCCATGTTCGGTCTGATGATTCCCGTATTGTCACTGATTAACCGCGGCATCGGGTTCTGGCCAGCGGCAATCGCCATTTTCCTGTATTCGCAACTGCCCATCATTCGAAATACGTATACCGCAATTAACAATATTGATCCCGCGCTCCGTGAAGCGGCCAAAGGCATGGGGATGAGTGATTGGCAGCGTCTGGGAAAAGTTGAAATTCCTTTGGCCGTTCCCGTCATCATGGCAGGCGTAAGGATGGCGGTGGTAATGAACATCGCCGTTGCGACGATTGCGGTATACATCGGTGCGGGAGGTCTGGGCACCATCATCAATGAGGGGATTACCGGGACCAACAGCGTCAAACTGATCGTCGGCGCGGTGGCGGTTTCCCTGCTGGCGATCATTGCGGATTATCTCTTTTTATTTATCCAAAAATTACTGACACCCGTAGGTTTGCGTGGAGCGATGTCATGATACGACTTGAGAATTTGACCAAACATTTCGAAGTCCCTGGGAAAGAGCCGGTCATTGCCGCCAATAACATTTCCATGGAAGTCGGCAAAGGGGAGATTTGTATCTTCTTGGGACCGTCGGGGTGCGGGAAAACCACCGCTTTGAAAATGATCAACAAACTGATCCCCAAGACTTCCGGAAAGATTTATATCGACGGCAAGGATACAGACGATCTGGATCCGATCACATTGCGGCGCAAAATCGGCTATGTCATTCAGCAAATCGGCTTATTCCCCAACATGACCATTGAAGAAAACATCTGTGTGGTGCCGGATTTGCTGAAAATGGACAAGAAGCAAAGCCGTAAAAAAGCCCGCGAGTTGATGGAGATGGTCAACCTCGACCCAAACATCTTTTTGAAGCGCTATCCGCGGGAACTTTCCGGCGGCCAACAGCAGCGCATCGGCGTGATCCGGGCACTGGCCGCCGACCCACCGGTGATGCTGATGGACGAACCTTTTGGCGCCATCGATCCCATCAATCGAGAAGTGATTCAGGACGAATTTCTGAAAATGAACGCGGAACTGGGGAAAACCGTCCTGTTTGTCAGCCATGACATTGATGAAGCCATAAAAATGGGCGACAAAATCGCTATCTTCCGCGAAGGCGTTCTTGAGCAGTGCGATACGCCCGATGAAATCCTCACGAATCCGGCGAACAGTTTTATCAAAGACTTTGTCGGCGCCGACCGCGCCTTGAAGCGGCTCAAACTCATTAATGTCACCGAAGCGATTATGCCGTTTCGCATGGCAGTAAAATCAGACGACCCCCTGGACAAGGTGGCGGAAAAGATGCGCAGCCGCAATGCCCACATCGCCGTGGTGGTCGGCCCTCGGGGTCGTGCCCGAGGTTACATTACCAAAGAAGAGATTAAGGGGGACGACACCGGAATTGTCAGTGAATACCTCGACCCTATACCCGGCACGATCCATGAAAATGACAGCCTGCATGACGCCGTATCACAAATGTATGCGCACGCAAGCGACTGGCTGCCGGTGGTGGACGATGACGGTGCCTACAAGGGCTACATCACCCAACACACCGTTGCCAGCCTTCTCGGTGAAACTCCCCGTAAGCGAGGCGACAAAATCATCTAGGGTGAATTCATGAATTACGTCATAGCGCTTATTATAAGAAGCAAGACGTTTTTACTCTATATCCTGATGGCGCTGGCGTTTCTTTTTGGTGTTTTTTCGGAATCGTCCGGTTTAATTCAGGAGTTTAAAGATACTTACGAGGACTGGATCTATCTGCTCAGGCAAAATGTGGTGATCGTCTTTTCCTCAGGGATCACTGCCTCGTTGCTGGGCATCGTTTCGGGCATCCTGATGACGCGCCCCTGGTTCAAGCGGTATGCGGAAATGTTTTCCCAGGGATTCAATATTCTCTCGGCAGTGCCGACACTGGCGATTCTGGCGATCATCATGACCTTGACTGGAATAGGGTTCAAATCGGCCTTTATCGGCTTGGTCACCGTCACGATTCTGCCTGTGGTCAGAAACACGTTTCAGGGGATCAGCGAAGTTCCGGAACACATGATCGAAGCAGCACGCGGCCAGGGGATGACCGATCGGCAAATTTTGTGGAAAGTGCAGTTTCCCAACGCGCTTTACGTCATTTCAGCCGGCATTCGAACAGGTTTTGCATTGAATGTCGGCACCAGCCCTTTGATTACCCTGATCGCCGCCGACAGCTTGGGGGAATATATCTTTACCGGCATTCAACTCAATGAGTTCAACTCTTTGCTGATCGGTTCCCTGTCCGTTGCCTCATTGGCGATTATTACGGATTTTGTACTGTCGAAACTGCAGTACTGGTGGCTACCCAAAGGCGTAAATCCGCAGCGATTTGCGCAAGAATAACATTCATGGAGGAAAAAATGATCTTGAAAAAAGCACTTAAACTGTTCTGTTTCGTGGCGGTTCTATCCATCACGGCCTTTACCGTGCAAACCGTATCGGCGGCTTCCCTCGTTGTGGGCGGCAAGGGGTTCACCGAACAACTTCTCTTGGCTGAAATCACCAGTCAATATTTGACCGCGAAAGGATACACGGTTGAACTCAAAACCGGAATGGGCACCTCATTGGTGCGCGAAGCGCTGGAAAACAAGCAAGTCGACCTGTATTGGGAATACACGGGTACGGCGTTTTTGACTTTCCACAAAAACAAGTTTGCCAACCAGCCTGCCGCACAGATCTATGAAGCGGTGAAGGCCAAAGATGAAAAAATTGGTATTGTGTGGCTCAATGCCTCAGCCGCCAACAACACCTATGCCCTGGCGGTCCGCCAGGCCGATGCCGAGTCAAAAGGCATGAAGACCCTGGAAGATCTCGCGGCGAAACTCAATGGCGGTGAAAAATTAACCCTGGGATGCAATATCGAGTTTTACAAGCGGGAAGACGGTTTGAAACCACTCCAGGAAGCGTATGGCTTCAAGTTTCCCCGTTCGCAAGTAAAACGCATGGAGACCGGTTTGGTCTATAAGGCGTTGAAAGATGGTGACGTCGATGTGGGCCTTGTTTTTGCGACGGACGGACGCATCCCGGCATTCAATTTTACCGTGCTCACGGATACCAAGAACTACTTTCCTGCCTATGCGATTACACCGACGGTTCGAATAGAGACGCTGAAGGCTAATCCGGGGTTGGCTGAGCATCTTAATAAACTGTCGGGACTCATCGATGACGCGACCATGTCCGCATTGAACGCGGAAGTTGATGTTGACAAGAAATCAGTCACCGAAGTGGCGAATGGCTTTTTAAAGGCTCAAGGCCTGATTTAAAGTCAATACCGCGTCACGGTGACTTCCCGGCCGTTAAGCCGCGGTATTCTGTTACAAACGGTTGGCGCTCTATAGCTGCTTTGTCCAAGTAGAAATCCCCGGGCCGATGGCGCCGAATCAGCGGAGAAAGCAATTGAAGCCATCTTCCAAAGAATCGAAAATGGTTGCAACAGGCAGATGCCTCTATCGACCCAATCTGCCAAGGTCATAAACAAAAATAATCCGTATACGAAAATGCATTCCCTCACCGACGTTGCTATTGATTTCACGCTGAACGTCCGCTGGCAAGATCTACCCGCCGAGGTTCAGCACCAGGCCAAACGCTGCCTGATGGATTCCCTGGGGGCTCTGATCGCCGGATCGCAGACACCGGTGGCCATCATCATGCGAAAGACCGCTCAGGAACAATTCGGCGGTGACCGGGCCACCATCATGGTCTCCGGAGAGCGCGTGTCGCCCGCCGGGGCGGCCCTGGCCAATGGTTTTTTCGGCAATGCTCTGGACATCGATGACGGCTACCGCAATACCAAGGGGCATCCCGGCGCCTGCGCCCTGCCGCCGGTCCTGGCGGCCGCCGAAATGGTCGGCGCTTGCTCCGGGCAGGAATTTCTCACAGCCCTGGTGATCGCCTACGAACTGGGCATCCGCGCCGGAATAATCCGCCACGCCACCTACGAGACCTACCACTCCTCGGGAAGTTGGGGGGCCATAGCCGGGGCCGCCGCCGCCAGCCGGCTGCTGAGGTTTAATGAGAAATTGATCTTTCACGCCATGGGCGCCGCCGAGTACCATGCGCCCATAGCCCCCATGATGAAAGGCATCGATACGCCTTCCATGGGCAAAGACAGCATCGGCTGGGGCTGCATGGTGGCGGTATTGTCGGCCCTCATGGCCCGGGACGGATTCACCGGGGTCTGCCCGCTGTTCGACGATGCTCCGGATGCCTCGGTGGTGCGCAGCCTGGGGCAACAGTGGGAGATGCTCAACCTCTATTTCAAACCCTATGCCGCCTGCCGCTGGGGACAGCCGGCCGTGGCCGGCGCGATCAAAATCGTCCGGGAAAACCAGTTGACACCAGAGCAGATCAAAAGCATCCGCGTGCGCACCTTTGTTGCGGCCACCTGTCTGCCCAACGGGCACCCCCGCGACACGGAGGAGGCTCAGTATCATCTGGCCTTTCCGGTGGCGGCGGCCCTGATTGACGGGGAGGTGGGCCCGGCTCAGGTCCTGCCGCCGCGGCTGCACGATCCTGAATTGCTGTCCCTGCTGGATCGGGTCTCCACCGAGGTTGCCCCCGAATTCGAAGCCGAATTTCCAGCCAAGGCCCCGGCCGAAGTCGTCGTGGAAACCACAACAGGCGACACCTTTCGATCCGGCCGTATCGAAGCCCTGTGGGAACCACCGGACACGCTGCCTTCCGATGGCGAACTGGAAGCCAAATTCCAATGGCTGGCGGGCCCGGTGATCGGTGAAGGGACGGCCGAAGCATTGATTGGGCAGATCTGGGCAGCCGACCAGTGGGCGTCCACGGCGCCCATCATTGATGGTTGTCGAGCGATTGCCGAGTGAGCACGACTCGCGGCCGTCGGATGAAACGGACAGGGGGGAATCCATGAGAGTGGCCATCTACCAAACCGATCCGGTTCTACTGGACGTTAAAACCAATCTCGAAGACACCATCGAAAAGATCGCTGCTGCCAAAGCCCGCAGCGCAGACCTGGTGGTCTTCCCCGAGCTATCCCTGACCGGCTACTTTGTGCGGGAACGGTACCCCGAAGTGGCTCTGCGCATGGACGCGACGGAAATCAAACAACTGGCCAAGGCGACCAAGGGGACGGCCGCCGTGGTGGGCTTCATCGAAGAGTCCCCAGCCATGAATTTCTACAATTCGGCGATGGTGGCGGTGGACGGCGAAATCCTGTTCGCCTACCGGAAACTCAACCTGCCAAATTACGGCGTATTCGAAGAGCGTAAAATTTTTGCAAACGGCAAGCATGTCCGGGTATTCAAGCTCAAGGGCCTGACCATCGCGCCGTTCATCTGCAATGACATGTGGCACCCTTCCCTGCCCTACCTGGGCATCACCCAGAAGGCCGATGTCTTCATCACCATGTTCAACTCCTCCCGGGGCTCCATGGGCGACGAGTTCTCCAACATCGAAAGCTGGAACATCATCAACCGGTTTTATTCGCGGGTATTCGGTGTCTATAACGTGTGCGTCAACCGGGTGGGTTGCGAAGTGTTCGAGGGCCTTCGGGCCGGTGACAAGTTGTTGGAAACCTGCCCGCCGGCCAAAGGCGACAATCCGTATTGCTTCTGGGGCGGTAGCGAAATCATCGACCCCTTCGGTCAGCCCATCGCCACAGCCGCCTTGTTCGATCCTGACTCCCTAATTGCAGACATTTCCCGGGATCTCGTCCGCAAGAAACGGACGGCACTGCCCTATTTGCGCAACGATGATCCCTACTTTACCCATCGGGAGCTTGGACGGATCCTTTATGGCAAGCATCCCCGAACTTAAACACATTATAGGGCTCTTTCATCTCCTACTCTATGCCGGTTTATCCCGGCGCTTTCACAATGTCCCTTTCATCTCTTAAATTTTTGTCCATGTCTCCCACCTCAGACAAATCTCATATTTGACATACCACAGGAATCATAAATAGTGAAATCTCAGCTATTTGTGCCGCCCCACAGTATTTGACAATCCTTGTCCATCTTGGATTGATAACTTGGTCGGGATAGCCAGACGGTATCGGCATATTCGCTGTGATTATTTTTGGTTAAGGTATTATCAAGAAACAACGGGTTCTGGAGTGTTCGCTACAAGAGGGATACTATCATTGGTTTCGTTGATGACAGTAGAATGGAATTCCTACACAAGTTATCGAGATAAAAAGGATATTTTAACAGCGCTAAATTGATAATAAGGCTAACTGTCTATGATGACGCGTTTTTATCGAATTGGAAGAAGACCATAACCAGGCGAATAAGAAGGTATCCGTTATCAGTGGGTTCTCGATTCAACCGGAATTTAGTTTGACATACCGGCGATTGGTACTGTAACGCTGGAATAGCCAAACCTATAAAATAATTCTCTGTTATTCCGATAGTTACGATAATCAGAGTATTCAGAGCCTTTCATTTTACCAATTTTCCCATGGCGCGGGACCCTAAATCGGCATCCTCGCGTATGCCCAAGGCTGGTGCCCGTGCACCGCTGATTCGAATTGTTGAGCGATTGGCAAAGCAGAAATTTAAATAAAATGTTAACCAGAAATCAGCTTGTGAGAGAGATCTATCGTCAACACGCTATCTGGTACGACACTATCGCGGCGCCGATGCTTGGTTCCATTTTCCAGCTCGAAGCCGTGTCCGCTTTGCGCCTGAATCCTGGAGACGTAGCGGTTGACGTTGCTTGTGGGACGGGAAGCAACTTCACTCTTATCGAACAGAGGATTGGCGACGCGGGGTTTTTAATCGGAATTGACCTAAGTCCAGAGATGCTTCAGCAGGCACACGCTTGCGTTGTCGCACACGGGTGGACGAATGTCTCGCTGGTAAACGCTTCCGCAGAGGAAGCACAATTCCGTGAAAAGGCAGATGCCTTCCTGTTCAGTTTCGCACACGACGTTCTCCAATCCACGCGCGCTCTTTTCAACCTTTTCCAGCGTGCAAAGCTGGGCGCTCGCGTTGCTGCCTGTGGCCTCAAGTGCGCACCATGGTGGAATTTCCCACTGAATTATTTTGTTTATCAAATTGCATGGCAGTACCACACTATACATGATGGCCTATCAGAGCCCTGGAAGCACCTTGCACAGTTTACCTCGAATCTTGAGGTAAGAGTTAGGGCATTTGAAACGATCTATGTCGCCTACGGCATTGTTGGGGTAGACGGACGAACTGAGGAGCAAAACACCAAAAAAATAGGCACTTAACTTTATAAGTACTCCGTTATACCGGCGCTAATCAAATGGGGGAGGCGTTGACTGCTGCAGCTGGGGAGCTGAATGCCCCATAGGTTAAGCAGACTTGTGGTACAAGGACAAAGTTTCTTTTTCGATCAAACTACACGTTTTAACGGCCACCGGTGGTGTTCATTATTGTATAGAACTATCGTTATCTTGGATCTTCTACTGGTCTTCTGATATCGCGTCCTACACTTGGAACAGGGACCTTTGGGTCCGCAGATTTACTATCACGAGCATTAGTGATTCGTTCGCTTCTTATACGTGGATAGAACCATTGGAAAGCCGGCAGCCGGTTTTCTTAGTTGAGCCTGCAGCCGAATTTTGCATGCTTGACGATGCTGGCTATTGGTCAGGTTCCGAGAATTTTTTCACCAGCTTCTGAAATTCGGCGCTCTGCTTATTGATCAGATCTTGCAAGACGTCGAGCGACTTATTTGGATCGATGCCGGGACTTTTGAGGAGGTCTCG
>Ga0316189_10005217_pt1 | contig 12453 bp, 9 predicted proteins | sample LowCovwburrow_MG_FD_204930 | JGI IMG/M metagenome (GOLD analysis project Ga0316189, IMG submission 204930) | Coastal sediment microbial communities from Maine, United States - Lowes Cove worm burrow | ecosystem: Environmental > Aquatic > Marine > Coastal > Sediment | place: USA: Maine... | reverse complement strand
TTAGACGATCACACCTTACCACTGCAAACACAAAGACCATCTAACCCACAATATTCAGACTACATAAGGGTTTTTTGCACAAAAGAGAGAAAATACAAACGAGAAACCAAAATCAAAAAATAGCTGCGAGAAAGATTTTGCAATGATATTGAAACCAGATCACCCTAACCAGACGCCTCACCACCGCACTGAGGGAAAGGCTGTCAAATATAAAAATCATTCCCATGCCATGGGGAATATATTAGGTTTATTCCAGCTAATTAAATAGGACATTCCTTTAAATAAGCAAACATGAAAAATGAAAGGCCAGCCGCCCTGGTTTTGGATGGGTGCTCATGGGCCCATGGCGGTCTTCCCAAAAAATATAGGGTCTTTTCTTTGGGTTTGGCCGTAAAGAGAAAAAAACTTGAAGGCACGATCCCCTACCAAGGGAACCTCCACTAGCCAGGGCCCTGGAAGCTCAATGCCAGAAAGTGTAGAACGGCATGACCCGTAATCTTTGGTAATCGGGAAACTTTGAGCTATGGTTACCGGCAACAGTATTGCTCTGTTAGCCTCGCCGAGAAGAGACAATGAGATAGGCACCCTTTCTTTTTGGAATCCATGAGAAAATGGTTGTCCCTGGCCCATGGTGCATAAATGACGCAGTCATACCGAATTTAAGTAACTGCTCACTCTAAACTTAATGACGTTGGAGATCATCCCGATATTTTGGAAAAGCCACTTATAAAACCTATCTTCATTAGTGGTTTGCCGCGAACGGGTACAACCCATCTTTACCGACTGCTGGCCCAAGACCCTAATAGAAGACCCCTTTTGGCTTGGGAAGCATCCCAACCAACACCGCCACCAAACCCAGAACCACGAGACCGATCCCCGTATTCATAAACGTGAAAAAGCCCAGGAGGAAATGGGCCGGGAACCGCCAGATTGGAATGTAGTGCAGGGTTCCATCAAAAACTGATGAATACCCGTAAAGTCCCGTGATATAAGGAAAAGCCAGTAATGGGCCATTGTATCTTCAGCTAAAACCCTTGACAGACAAGGCTCCAAAGGGTATAACGGCAGGCTAGTTTGACGGCGTGGAGGGCTCATGAAATTTGAGAACGAATATATGAAACAGCGGCATATAAACCGCGAAAAGATTGAAGAGTTGGGTGTAGACCCCTATCCTGGCGTTTGCGATCGCACCCACACCAACGCCGAGGTTATTGCCCTGCACGGCGAAAAAGACCGTGAAGCCCTGGAAGCGGAGCCCTGTGAGGTAGCCGTTGCAGGCCGCGTCATGCTTTACAGACATATGGGCAAGGCCGGTTTCATTACCATTCAAGACGGTGCCGCCAAAATCCAGGTCTATGTAAGAAAGGATCAGGTTGGAGAAGACGCTTTTAAAGTGTACAGAGCCACCGACCTGGCCGATTTCATCAGTGTTCGCGGCACGCTTTTTAGAACCCGAACCAACGAACTGACCATTAACGCAACGGGTTACCAATTCCTTGGCAAGGCTTATCGGGGTCTTCCCGAAAAGTTTCATGGCCTGAAAGACCACGAAACCCGTTACCGCCAACGTTACCTGGACCTGCTTGTGAACAGCGAAGTTGCCGACACTTTTGTGAAACGGAGCAAGATTGTAAACGCCATTCGGTCCTTTATGAGCAGCCGCAACTATTTGGAAGTGGAAACGCCCATGATGCACCTCATTCCAGGTGGCGCGGCGGCCCGTCCATTTGAGACCCATCACAACGCTCTGGACATGCAACTTTTCCTGCGTATCGCTTTGGAATTGCACCTGAAACGCCTCATTGTGGGCGGCATGGAGCGGGTTTACGAAATTAACCGCAACTTCCGTAATGAAGGACTGTCCTCTCATCACAATCCAGAATTTACCATGATGGAATGGTACGAAGCCTACGCGAACCTGGATGTAATGAAGGAAATGGTGGAGTCTATGATTAAATATGTCATAGACGAGGTAATTGGAACCCGCAAGCTGCCTTTTGGCAAACTGGAACTGGACTTCGAGAAACCTTTTGAAGAGATGACCCTTCGAGAGGCAACCTGCAAGTTTGGCGGCTATGAGATGGATGCACTCAACGATCCGGAACAGCTGAAAGCCATTGGCAAGGCCCTGCGCATTGCAGATGCAGACGATATGGATTACGGTTACCTTTTAACCGAGGTTTTTGAAACCGTAGCCGAACCCAAACTCATTCAACCCACCTTCATTACGGAATACCCCGTTGCCGTATCGCCACTTACCAAAAGAAAGCCCGGCGTTGAAGGGTTTGTTGAACGGTTTGAACTGTTCATGGCGGGCATGGAAGTGGCCAACGCCTATACGGAACTCAACGACCCCGTGGACCAGAGAAATCGATTCATGGACCAGTTGAAACAGAGAGAAAAGGGCGACGATGAGGCACAGCTTCTGGACGAGGATTTTCTGGTTGCCATGGAGCACGGCATGCCGCCCACTGGCGGGCAGGGCCTTGGCATTGACCGTCTGGTAATGCTGTTAACCAATTCACCCTCTATCCGCGACGTGATTCTGTTCCCGCTCATGAAACCTCAGGACACAAATGAAGTTTGACAAGTTCGTAGCCACACGCTACCTTAAAGCCAAGCGAAAGCAGGCTTTTATCGGCGTTATCTCCATCATTACCCTGTTGGGGATTACGCTGGGGGTAGCGGCCCTTAATATTGCGTTGTCCATTCATAACGGCATGAACCGCGCATTTGTGGAGAGTCTGATCGGAAAAACCGGTCAGCTCTTTGTGTTCTCCGGCATACCCGGAGGGAAGGGCTTCCCAGAGGACGATCTGAAAAAGGTGGCTTCGGCTCTTGAAATGGGGGACGGCGTTCAAGGTGTTTCCTTCATGCGAGTGGAACACGGGGTTGTGGTTTCTACCCGTAAGCAAATGGCTTACGTAAAATTAAATGGTATTGTTCCCAAGGACCATCTTCGTGCATCAGACGCTCTGGACAACATGCCGTCCGGTTCGGTATCCAGTTTGGAGAACCGTGGACCCGGTGCCTTTCCAGGCATTATCCTGGGTCAGGATCTGGCGCGACGACTTGGGGTGATGACGGGTGATCATATTCGCGTAGGCGTGCCCCGACTCTCCAGCCCGGGTCTGGTAAGTCAGGGCTTTCGGTTCAGGAACTTAAAATGTGAGGTAGTCGGCATCTTCAAAACCGGCAACTCCCAATTCGATGATATGGACTCCTACCTGCTCCTAGACGACCTGCTGGCCCTTCTCAACACCACTCGAATCCAGTCGGTTCTGGTTAATTTCAAGTCGATGGAAAGCATGGAGGCAGGTAAGGAATGGTTGTCTACCACTCGTGAGATGCCTCTTTTTGCGGAAGTTGCAGACCTGAGAGATTTAAACCAGGGCTTGCTTCGCGCCTTGAAGATGGAGAAGGTAGCCACCACCCTGGTGATCAGTTTATTCATTCTCATTGTAGCGTTGAACATGGTTTCTGCCTTAACCATGTTGGTAATGGAAAAACACAGGGATATAGGGATCATGAAATCCTTCGGGACCCCGAAAAAAGTGATCCTCAAGATTTTCATCCGCCAGGGCATGACCCTGGCCGCACGAGGCACACTTCTGGGATCTGCTTTGGGCGTGGGACTCTCTCTGTTGGCCGATAAAACCAAACTCATCAAATTAGACAACAACGTCTATGAAGTACTCAATTACCTGCCCTTTGAAGTAGCGCCCATGGAGGTGTTGCTCACCGCAGTGGGATCTCTGATCCTATCCTATATAACTTGTATCTACCCAGCTTATCAGGCCGCTTCCCTCAATCCCGTGGAAGCCCTGAAATACGACTGATCACAAACAGAAACGAAGGGCCGGCTCATGACCATTTTAAAATTGGAAAATGTAAGCAAGAATTTTCAGAGTGGGTCAAAAAGGCTACATGTGCTCCGTCAATTTGACATGGAACTGCATGAAGCGGAGATGGTAGCCATTGTGGGACGATCGGGATCGGGCAAAACCACGCTGTTAAATTTAATAGCCGGTTTGGATCAGGTAAGCTCCGGAACCATTACGTTAAATGGCGAGGACCTAACAGCTTTAAACCACGAAGGTTGGGATAGAGTAAGACAACAGGACATAGGGTTTGTATTTCAGTTCAACCAACTGCTTCCCGAGTTCTCCGCCCTTGAGAATGTCATGCTTCCGGGCCTGTTGCAGAGCAGGGATGAGAGAGCAGTAGAGGAAAAGGCACGGCAATTGCTAGATAAGATGGACATGGGCGCTCGAAGCCATCACCGTCCCGCACAGATGAGCGGTGGCGAGCAACAGAGAGTGGCCATCGCTCGCGCACTGATCAACAATCCAAAATTGCTGCTGGCCGACGAGCCAACGGGAAGTTTGGACCTTGAATCAGGGCAAAAAGTCTTCAATCTGCTACTGGCCTTGCAGGAGGAACTGAAAATCTCGTGTTTGGTAGTCACTCACAACCCGGGTCTGGCTCAATTATGTGCTAGAATACAGAGGATTGACGGTAACGAAACCGGGAAGCATTCCACGGTCAGCGGGAGTTAGCAACATGTTCGAAAAATATACAGACAAAGCAAGACGCGTACTATTCTTCGCGCGCTACGAAGCCAGCCGCTTTGGGGCAAGCACCATTACGTCCGCGCACCTCCTCCTGGGTCTGATCCGCGAGGCGGAACGGACCACGATGCAAATCATCGAACAGATGGGCATCAATGTGAAAGAGCTCAAGGAGCGGATTGTTTCCCAGGCTTCTTACAAGAAGCAGGTGGCTTCCTCAACCACTGTTGAAATTCCCCTCAGTGAAGAAACCAAACGGGTGCTTCACTATGCGCTGAAAGAGTCCATGTCTTTAAACCACAAGTATGTGGGTGTGGAGCATATCCTTTTGGGCATTCTGCGGGACGAGCATGCGTTTGCATCTCAACTGCTTTCCGAAATGGGCGCAGACCTTTACCGCGCCAAGGAAATCCTTTTAGACCTCTTAAAAGAAGAGAAGCTGAAGAAGAAGAAAAAAGAACATCCCCTGCTGGGTGAATTCAGCAGAAACCTGTCGGAACTGGCGGAGCGGGGGACCTTCGACCGCCTGATCGGCAGGGACCGTGAAATTGAGCGAATTATCCAAATCCTGTCCAGACGCCGCAAGAACAACCCCATTTTGTTGGGCGAGCCGGGTGTGGGAAAAACCTCTATAGTAGAGGGTCTGGCTCAGAAGATCGTTCAGGGCAACGTGCCTATTGAACTCATGGACAAGCGTATTTACGCATTGGATCTGTCGCTGGTAGTAGCCGGAACCAAGTATCGCGGCCAGTTTGAAGAGCGGCTCAAGTCCATTATTGCCGAAGCGGCCAAAGACGTTTCTGTGGTTTTATTTATCGACGAGATCCACAGTATTATTGGAACTGGCGCAGCCGAAGGTTCACTGGACGCAGCCAACATTCTCAAGCCCGCCTTAAGCCGGGGCGAGGTTCAGTGTATTGGTTCCACCACCCACAAAGAATTCAGCAAATACATTGAGAAGGACAGAGCCCTGGTTCGCCGGTTCCAGCCAGTGAACATCTTCCCTCCCGACGAAGACGAGGCGGTTCGCATTCTTTTCGGTCTACGGGATCATTACGAGGGTTTCCACCGGGTCCGTTACACAGACGAGGCCATTCGCGGTTCTGTGAATCTGGCCATCCGTTACATTGCAGACCGGGCCCTGCCCGACAAGGCGCTAGACCTTTTAGACGAGGCGGGCGCACGGGTAAAACTATCCCATGCAACCAACACCCAAACCATTAGAAACTTGGAAAAGGATCTCCGTCAGATTTCCACTGACATGAACGAAGCCGTTTCCAACAAGGATTTTGAGCGTGCCGTTGTGCTGCGGGAATACGAGATCAAGGTACGTCAACAGATCCAAGACGAGCGAGATTCCGTTAATCGGGAAGACCGCATTGTAGACGTTGGTATTAAGGATGTAGAGCAGGTGGTTAGCGCCTGGACCGGTGTGCCGGTTACCGCGATGAAGCAGGAAGACAAGACCCGCCTGGTGAATATGGAAAACTCGTTGCGCGAGCATATCGTGGGCCAACAAGACGCCATTTCCGCCGTGAGCCGCGCCATTCGCAGGAGCCGCACGGGTTTAAAAAACCCCAACCGCCCCATGGGCTCCTTCCTATTCCTGGGCCCCACCGGCGTGGGCAAGACCGAACTGTCCAAACAGTTGGCGCGCTTCCTATTCGGCGATCCCAAAAAACTCATTCGTTTCGACATGTCCGAATATATGGAAAAACATTCCGTATCCAAAATGATTGGTTCACCTCCCGGTTATGTAGGTTTTGAGGAGGGCGGTCAGTTAACGGACAAGGTGAAACGCAACCCATACTCGATTGTGCTTTTTGATGAAATTGAAAAAGCACACCCCGATCTGGTGAACATATTGCTCCAGATCTTTGAGGACGGTCAGGTGACGGACTCTTTCGGAAACAACATCGACTTCCGAAATACCATCATCATCATGACCAGCAACATTGGCTCCAAGCAAATTGTGAATGAACACAATCTTGGTCTGGTCAGTTCCAAGCATCAGCGCGATCGGAACATGAAGCAAGAAGCCATGCGTGAATTGAAGCGGGTCTTCCGGCCCGAATTTATCAACCGGATTGACGAAGTTGTGGTCTTTGACAAGTTGCAAGACGAGCATTTGTTGGAGATCTGCAGTTTGCTGATCACTGAAATTAATGAAAATCTCGCCAAAAAGGATCTGGCCATCAATGTGGATCAGGAGGGGCTCCTGTGGTTGCTCAAACTCACTGAGAAGGAGCGTCAGTACGGCGCCCGCCCATTGCGCAGAATTATTCAGCGCTATGTTGAGGATCCCATTGCCGAAGCGTTCGTAGAACAGGATGCTCCGGTTACGGGAACCATCGGCCTGGTGCTTGGCGATGAAAAATTGGATCTTATCATGCCATCATCGAAAAACAAGGGTGTGGAACCTGAGGAGGCTGAATGCCGCAGCTAACCCGCTTTGTGATTAGCTGTTTCCTTCTTGGTCAGGCGTTTCTGGCATTTTCCACCGATACTGTAGAAGAAATTCGAATTCAGGGAAATAAACGGGTTGCCGATGAGTCAATCCTATTCAGAATATCCACGCAAGTAGGGGACACCATTAAACCGTCCCGTATCACCCAGGACATTAAGGTCTTATGGGGAACTGGCCTCTTCCAGAACCTGGGAACCGCCATTATCGATGGAGAGAAGGGCGGCAAGGTTCTTATCTTCATTACCCAAGAACTACCGCTGGTGTCAGAGGTAGACTATCGGGGCAACAAAAAAATAACCAAATCCTCTATCACTGACAAAATTGAAGAGGAAAAGCTGACCATTGAGGAAGAGAGTCCCCTGGACTACCGGAAAATCAATGCCATCAGGGCAATGATCAAAGGGCTCCTGGATGAGAAGGGCCTGCGCTACGGTACTGTAGACTATAAACTGGAATACCTGGATGCAGGCAACGCCCGGGTTGTTTTCAATATCTCAGAAGGTAGTAAGGTACGTATTTACGACGTTGCTTTTGAAGGGAATACCGTCTTCACCGACAAGAAACTGGCGCGCACCTTCAAAAAGACTCGGGAACACTGGATGTTCTCATGGCTCACCAGCCACGACGTTTACAAGGACGAGTCGTACACGGAAGATGTGGAAAAAGTGCGGGAGCGCTATTGGAAGAAGGGTTATAAAGACATTCTTCTGGGCGAACCGGTCATGGATATTACCAACCACACCACCGAGAAGCAGAAGCGGAAGAACGAGAAACGGGCCAAAAAGGGCAAGGAACCCAAAGAAGACATTCGCATGAAGTTGACGGTGCCTGTCTACGAGGGTCGCAACTATGCAATGGGGAATATGTCTGTTGACGGCAACACCATTCTCCGCAGTAAATATTACGAAGCAACCTTCCCCCTTCAGACCAACGGCGTGTATGACCTTAATGCGGTGAACGAATGGATCACCCACCTGGAAGACAGCCATAACGACCTTGGATACATTAACTTCAACATTGAACAACAGGTGTCCATCCGTGACGAGAACGTGGTAGACGTGGTGTTTAATGTAAACGAAAATGACCAGGTCTACGTGCATCGTTTGAAGTTCTCAGGGAACATCACCACCCGTGACAAGGTATTGCGTAGGGAAGTGTTAATCCGTGAGGGCGATGTTTTTCGTCTGGGTTATTTCCGGAACTCCATCTTGCGTGTAAGTCAGTTGGGATTCTTTGACGTAACTCGCAGCGACCCTGATGTATCGTTCCTACCTGGCGAAGCCAAGGTAGACGTTGACATAAAAGGTCAGGAATCAGGGGTTAACGAATTAAACTTTGGTTTGGGCTTCAGCGAGGTGCGCGGTGAAAGTGGCTTCTTGAGCTTCTCCACCCTCAACTTCCTGGGCAGAGGCCAGAAACTCAAGTTCCAGGCACAGCTGGGCAGTATTCAAGACACCTTCGACGTAACCTTCACAGAACCCTGGTTGTTCGACAAACCACGAGGCATGACGGCGCGCATATTCAACAACCGCACCAATTACAGTGCAGCGGGTTTCGACCTGGAATCAAGAGGTTTCCAATTCGGTTTGTCTTTCAGACCCACCATCTTCACCTCCTATGGCGTGAGTTACACCTTCTCGGAAGACAGCTTCCCAACCATCACCTCTCCGGTATTCAAACCGGTAGACGACCTGTTAACCTCTTCCGTTACCCAAACCTGGTCCTACAACACAACCGACCATCCCTTCTTCCCAACCCGGGGCACCAAGATCAATACTCAGTTGGAACTGGCCTCATGGCAAATTGGCGGCGATAACTTCTTCTACAAAATTCGCCTGGGCGCTACTCAATATGTGCCAGCCTTCATGAAGACCTTCTTCGGTCTCAACGTGAAGACAGCCTACCTGCAAACCCTGGATGGTCAGCGTCCTACCCAGAACCATCTCTTCTACCTTGGCGGTGAGGAATCGGTTCGTGGTTACAAGCGCCGGACATTGGGTCCCACCATTGAAGACTCCAACGGAAACCCCGTGGTTACGCTGGGCGATAAAATGGTTCAGGCCAACGTAGAGTATGTGATCCCTATTTCGGATCAATTTCGGTTTGTTTTATTCTATGATGCAGGTATGATCTTTGGGGTGGAAGAGGATTGGTTTGACACTGATCTCGCCCGATCTACAGGGATAGAAATGCGCTTCAGTCTGCCGGTCTTTAATGCGCCGCTCCGACTGATGTACGCCATCAAACTGGACGAAAACGAGCTGAACGACAAGGGCGCCGAGCCCAAATTCTCTATCGGCACTACATTTTAATTGGATTTAAGGAAAGATCATGAAGACCAAGAACATCATCATCACGTTAGTATTTCTCCTGGCTGGTTTCCAAACCATGGCCCACGAAGGCGCAAAAATTGGCGTGGTAGACCCCAATGCAGTTATCCAGGATTCCATCAAGGGTAAAAAGTTTTTTACCGAGTACGAGGCTTTCCTGAAAGGCAAGGAAACGGCCATTAAAACCATGGTAGATACTTTCGAAGCCAATCGCAAAGACTTTCAGGCCAAAGCTGCCAGCCTTGCTGCAGACAAAGCTCAAACCATGCAAGCCGACCTCCAGAAGGCTCAGACAGACATTAAACGTGCTCAGGAAGATGCTGAGCGTGAAGCCAAGGCTATGCTGAACGATAATCTGGCCATTTTCGAACGGGAAATTGGTCCCATCGTTCGTCAGGTTGCTCAAGAGAAAACCCTTGACCTGGTGCTTACCCGAAGCCAGAATATGGCGTTTGTATCCGATACGGTCAACATCACGGCAGACGTAATTAAGAAGTACGACGAGCAGCAGTGAAACTAAAAGACATACTGGAACATTTTGAACTGAGCACGGCAACGCCGCCTGGCTCGGATATAGAGATACGAGGCGTACGCCCCCTTTCCGAAGCCGGGATGGGGGACTTGAGTTTTCTGTCTAATCCCAAGTACCGGGATCAGGCAGTCTCCTCAAAAGCCTCCGCCATTCTGGTGAGCCAACCCGTTGAGGGTTCTCAAGCGGTTCAAATTCTCTGTAAAGACCCTTATGTCATGCTGGCCCGCATTCTCCAATACCTCTTTCCGGAGCCCAAACTACCGGCTGGGGTGCATCCCACCGCCTGGGTTCATCCCACAGCCAAACTGGGCGAGGGGTGCCATATAGGTCCCTTTTGCCTGGTGGAAGCGGGATGTATCATTGGCGCACGGTCTGAACTGGTATCCCATGTTTCCATATCACCCAACTGCCAGATTGGCGAAGACGTGAAGCTGTTTCCCCAGGTAACGCTCTACGCCAGGACGCGTTTGGGGAATAGGGTTCGGATTCAGGCAAACACGGTTATTGGCAGCGACGGTTTCGGTTACGCCCAAGAGCGGGGCGTTCATGTGAAGGTTCCTCAAATTGGAGGGGTTCGCATTGAAGACGACGTTGAAATAGGCTCTAACACCTCCATCGATCGCGGGGCACTGGCCGATACGGTTATTGGGACGGGAACCAAGATCGACAATATGGTACAAATAGGTCATGGCGTAAAAATTGGCAATCACAGCGTGCTGGTAAGTCAGACTGGCGTATCCGGCAGTTCCACCATTGGGACCCATACAATTCTTGCGGGAAAGGTAGGCGTGGTAGGTCACGTTTCCATTGGAGATCGCATTGTTGTAATGGGTGACTCTGTTGTAACCAAGAACCTCGACAAACCAGGCAACTACGCGGGAAACCCGGCTATACCCCATATGCAATACCAACGTCAGTTGGCTCATGTCAGAAAACTCCCCAAACTTCAGGAACGCATTAAATCTTTGGAGAAGGCATTAAAAAATGAGCAATGAAACACAAGGCAACCAGATCGATATCGAAGGGATCATCAACCTGCTCCCCCATCGCTATCCCATGCTCCTGGTAGACCGTATTCTGGAATACGAGAAACTGAAACACATTGTAGGCATCAAGAACGTCACCATCAATGAACAGTTCTTCCAAGGCCATTTTCCCGGTCGTCCCGTCATGCCCGGCGTTTTAATTGTAGAAGCCATGGCCCAAACGGGCGGCGTTCTGATCATGCAGGAATTTGAGAACATTGAAGACTATGTCATTTTCTTCATGACCATTGACAAGGTTAAGTTTCGTAAAACGGTTACGCCCGGCGATCAATTGCGCATGGAATTGGAAGTTATCATGTTCCGACGTAATGTTTGCAAGCTGAGAGGAAAGGCCTTTGTAGACGGTAAACTGGCTGCCTCTGCCGAGTTTGCATCTATGTTGGTGAAGAAGGATGAAAAGAAATGACCAAAATTCATCCCACAGCCATTATTGGTGAGAATGTTACTCTTGGAGAGGGTGTTGAAATTGGACCCCATTGCATTATTGAAGAAGACGTGCTTATTGGGGATCACACTACCTTCATGGCCAACGTCTACGTAGGGCGCTACTCCAGAATTGGGGCTCACAATCAGTTTTTCCCTTTTTCAACCATTGGCCTCATTCCCCAGGACTTAAAGTTTGGCGGCGAGAAGAGCCACGTGGTTATTGGCGATCACAATATGGTGCGTGAACACGTAACCATTCACCGCGGCACCCAACATGGGGGCGGTGTTACTACTATTGGCAGTCACAACCTGCTCATGGTGGGATCTCATGTTGCTCACGACTGCGTTCTGGGCGACCGCAATATCATGTCTCACGGTGCCACTCTGGCCGGACACGTTACCATTGGAGTGGACGCCACGGTTGGCGCTTATTCCGCTGTTCACCAGTTCTGTAAAGTGGGCGACCATGCATTTATTGGCGGCTATACTGTGGTTACTCAAGACGCCATGCCCTTTGTCAAGACTGTGGGAAATAGAGCAAAAGCATATGGTATCAACTCTTTGGGCCTGGAGCGTAAAGGCTTTTCCAAGGAAGAGGTTAGCAATCTAAAATCTGCCTATCGGATTTTGTTTTTGAGGAAGCTGCGTCTGGTGGATGCTCTTGAGCGTCTTGATGAAGAGTTTAAGGATTGTGAACAGGTTCGCTACCTTGCCGAATTCATCCGGGCTGCCAAACGGGGCATTGTCCGTTAATTTTTACAGGCGGCTGATCCATGACCCAAATGAGAAAGGAGGGAAAAAGGCAATTTCCCTCCATACATCCATACCTTTATCTGTTAATTCCCATTCTGGGTCTAAGCCTGTTTATTAATAAAGCCTTTCATATCGACGACCCCACCTTTATCCGCATGGGCCTTCAATTGCCATGGACCGTTTTGGGCGATGCGGGTGGACCCGTTGATTTCCTGGGCATTCACTATCCCGATCTCAGTCCCTATGAGAGCACGCATCCCGTGCTTATCCCCTATTTATTGAAAATTGCCCATCTCTTTCAACCCGCCCATGGTGCCCCCCGATTCTG
>Ga0316189_10005216_pt1 | contig 12454 bp, 7 predicted proteins | sample LowCovwburrow_MG_FD_204930 | JGI IMG/M metagenome (GOLD analysis project Ga0316189, IMG submission 204930) | Coastal sediment microbial communities from Maine, United States - Lowes Cove worm burrow | ecosystem: Environmental > Aquatic > Marine > Coastal > Sediment | place: USA: Maine... | reverse complement strand
TGGGGCGCGATGGCCTTGTACGCCGCCTCACGGTACGGCTGCCGCGTCACCACGGCTACGATCTCGCGCCCGCAGCGCGACTTCGCGTCGCAACGAATCCAGGATGCCGGCCTTGGCCACCGCGTCACCGTCTTGTTGAGAGACTACCGAGATCTCACGGGGTCGTACGACAAGCTCGTGTCGCTCGAAATGATCGAGGCGGTCGGCGCGGAATACCTCGAGACTTATTTCGCACAGCTCGGCAGCCTACTAGCACCGAACGGCCTCGCCTTGATTCAGGCGATCACCATCCCCGACGATCGATTCGCGGAAAGCGTCGGGCGTGTCGGTTTCATCAAACGCCACGTTTTCCCGGGGGGCCAGCTGCCGAGTCTCGACGCGATGAGCACAGCGTGGAGCAAGCAAACCGATCTGCGGCTGCTGCACTTCGAGGATTTCGGCGCTCACTACGCGCGTACCCTCCACGAATGGCGCCGGCGTTTTCATGCCGGGCTATTCGAGGTCGAAGCCCTCGGCTACCCGACGCGGTTCCAGCGCATGTGGGACTTCTATCTCGCGGCTTGTGAAGCCTCCTTCCTCGAACGTCAGTGCGGTGTCGCGCAACTACTCTTGGCGCGCCCCCAAGCGCGGCGTGCTCCGCTGGTGCCTCCCTTGGTGACTCGATGAGCTACGGTCTCGCCAGTCTTGCCAGGGCAAACATGAGCACCCTCACACCATCCTCAACCGCGCAGCCCAGCAGGAGGCTCGGCCGGTAGCAATCGAACAAGTACGCATGGTTGCCACGCGTGCGACCCGAATACAGGTCGACCGCCTTTCGTGTGATCTTGATCTGGTCGAGGGGGTGCATTTGAGTTAGCTTTGCGAGGAGACGAGAGGACCCGCGAGGCGCCTAGGTGGGCATGCCGACGCGTTTAATGGGTTCGCTCCGCGGAAGGAACTCCAACAGAACGCAATCATGAGCTTCCTCCAGAAGATCGAACTCGCGACTGCCTTCTTGGAGCGCAACCAATGCGTTTCCCTACGAGCCCTCCAGCGCGAATTTGCGCTGGAAGCGCCCTCCCTCGAAGACCTCGTCGAGGAGCTCGTGGGCGTTCTCCAGGTGGCCGTGAGGAACGGAGACGTGCTCATATGGGCCGGCTCAACGCCCGATCGGCTGAGCCCAGAGTCGGAGAAGGAGACGTCCGTAACAAAGGACACCACACCGCAACGTCGTCAGCTCACCGTGATGTTCTGCGACCTGGCGGAGTCGACGCGCCTTGCTCGGCAGCTCGGCGCGGAGGACTTCCGTGAGGTGCTGCGCGCGTACCAAGAGACCGCTGCCTCGGTCGTCGCGCGGTACGACGGACACATCGCCCAATACTTGGGGGACGGCATCCTAGTCTATTTCGGCTATCCGACTGCCCACGATGAAGATCCTGAGCTAGCGGTACGCGCGGCGCGTGAGATCTTGTTGGCACTTGCCGAATTGAACGAACGGCTCGAGTCCGACTACGGCATCCGCCTCGCCGCACGCTTCGGCATCCACACGGGCCGCGTCGTCGTGGGAGAGATGGGAGGCAAGGGAAGCGAACAGACTCTTGCCCTCGGGGAAACGACCCACATTGCTGCACGGCTGCAGGACCTGGCCGAGCCAGGCACGGTCGTCATCAGCGGCGCCACGCTGCGGCTTGTGCCAGGCGTGTTCGTCACCAAAGACATGGGTACTCCGGCGCTCAAAGGCGTTGCCCAACGAGTTCGCGCTCATCTAGTGGTTCGCTCGACCGGGGTGCGCAATCGGCTGCAAGCGGATCCGAGCCGCCTTACTCCACTCGTTGGGCGCCTCCACGAGTTGGGCTTGTTGCTCGAACGCGAAACCCGGGCGCAGGAAGGCCATGGACAAGCCGTGCTCATCACCGGTGAGGCCGGCGTCGGGAAGTCACGCTTACTCCAGGCTTTCCACGAACGCTTGGTGGACGATCCTCACACCTGGCTTGAATGCCGCTGCACGCCCTATACGAAGGGGACGGCTTTCTTTCCCCTAGTCGAGATCTTGAAGCAGGGGCTCGGGTTCAGCGAGCCAGAGGATCCAGAGACCAAACTGCGCGCCCTCGAGCGCGCGGTGGAGCGTGTCGGGCTCCCGATGCTCGAGGTGGTGCCGGTCATCGCTCCGCTTCTGATGCTTCCCCTCCCGGATCGTTACCCGTCTCAGCATCGGAGCCGAGGGGCGCAGCGCAGACAGACGATCGACGCGATGGTCGCGTGGATTCTGGCACTTGCTGAAGAGCAGCTAACGGTCGTGGTCTTCGAGGACCTCCACTGGTGCGATTCGTCGACGCTCGAAGTGGTGAAGAGCTTGCTCGAGCAGAGCGGCACGTCAACGATCTTGACGCTCCTCACGTTCCGCCCTCACTTCGAGTGGGCATGGGAGAAGCCTTCCCACGTGACATCCCTAGAGGTTAACCGCTTGTCGCCGCGGCAGGCTGGAAAACTGGTTTCGGAAATGAACCGCTCTCTTCTACTCCCTCCCGGTGTGGTCGAGCGAATCGTCGAACGCGCGGACGGGGTACCGCTCTTCTTGGAAGAGCTGACGAAGTTCGTACTAGAGTCGGGGCTCTTGGTGGAGCGCGACGGGAAGCTCATCTTGGCGGGGGATTTAGACAATCTCACCATCCCGACCACGCTTGAGGGATCACTGATGGCGCGTCTTGACAGGCTGTCGGCAGCTCGCAAGGTCGCGCAGCGAATCGCCGTGCTAGGGCGTTCGTTCTCGTACCGGCTGGCCGCGGCAAGTATAGGATTCGACGAGGGCACGCTCCAACGCGGTCTCGAGCGTCTCGTCGAAGCCCAGATCCTCCTCCAGCGTGGCGATCCACCACGTGCTCACTACCTCTTTAAGCACGCGCTCCTGCAGGAGGCGGCGCATGAGTCCCTTCTTCGGCAAACGCGTCAGCAGTTGCACGGGCGCGTCGTCGACGCACTCCTCGGACAGTTTTCGGACGAGGCGGCAATCGCGCCAGAGGTGGTCGCCCGGCATGCGGAGGCTGCGGCGCGGATGGACGTCGCAGTAGAGTACTATCGACGTGCCGCACTCGGCGCCCAGGAACGCTCGGCACACGAGGACGCCATCGCGCATTTCCAAAAAGCAGTCGATTTGCTCGGGGCGGACGGTGGACCGCAGAGGGACCGCCTAGAGCTGTCGCTTCAACTCGGGCTCGGAGCGTCGCTGACCGCCGTGCGCGGGTACGCCCACCCGGACCGCCGCATCGCCTACGAACGCGCTCATGAGCTGGGAGATGCGGTCGGCGATGCGATGCTCCTCGGTCAGGCGCTGATCGGGGTGTCGATCTCCGCATGTACGAGCGGGGCGATGGAAAGCGCACGATCCATGGCAGTGCACGTACTCGAGAGCGCCCAAGACATGGGCGACGATGAGCTTGCGCTCCACGCGCATTCACAAATCGCCCTATCCGAAATCTACCAGGGGCGATTCGAATCGTCGCTGCAGCACTGCGAGCGCGCGCTCGCGCTTTACGATGTGCCGCGACATCACAAAACGGTCTACTTGATCGGAGGCGACACGGGACTGTCGGCAATGGGCGTGTCTGCCTGGAATCTCTGGCATCTCGGCTATCCTGACCAGGCGCTCGCGCGGGCACGGGAGACGGTAGCGCTGGCACGGCGCCTCGAGGACCCGTTCAGCCTTGGCTTCTCGACGATGGTTCAGGGCACGATTCACTGGTTGCGCGGTGAGTTTGACGCCCAAGAGCAAGCCGCGGCCGATGAGGTCGCCATCGGAAAGAAGTATAGCTTCCCGGTGTGGCTCGGTCTGGGCGAGGCGATTCGCGGAGCGGCCCGTGTCGCATTGGGGAACGCGACCGCCGTCTCAGAGCTGGAGAGCGGGGTTGCCCTCATCGCAGAAAGCGGCATCCAGTCGGGGGGTCCGATGCTGCTTGCAATGGTCGCGGCTACAAAGGCGGCCGCTGGCTCATTCGAAGAGGCGCTCAGCGCGGTTGATTTGGCGTTCGCGGTCTCGGCGGCTACCGGCCAAGCATTCCAAGACGCCGAGCTCCACCGGCTCAAGGGGGAGCTGGTCATCGTTGCAGGTCGCAAGAGCGGTCAGGCGAGCGAGCGCGCCGCCGAGGAGTCGTTTCGCACTGCTGTCAACATCGCGCGAGCGCAGGGAGCCCGGTCGTTCGAGCTGCGAGCAACGACGAGTTTGGCGCGACTGCTGTTCTCCAAACGCCGGATTCAGGAGGCCCGGGAGCTCCTCGAACCCGTGTATGGATGGTTCGAGGAAGGGCTCGATACGGAAGACTTACGACGCGGGCGAGCCGCGCTCGACGGAATCGATGAAGCGAGCACGGACCGAGTCGCGCTTCCGGTTTCGGGGAAGGTCGGGTAGTGCCGCCCCTCTCGCTGCGTGCTTCCCGCCGGCGCCGAATCCTCATCGTCAATTGCTACATCGACGACACCCGCGCCTCCATCGGCCGCCGTCGAAAGATCCCGCCTGCGATGGGTCCAGTGTACCTAGCCGGAGCGCTCTGCAGAGACCGCTGCGACGTCCGCCTCTATAGCGAGCTCTACAGCGGACCACTCGAGGATCCGCAGACGCTCGAATGGCCCGACATGCTCGTACTGACAGGTCTCACCACGGCGCTGGACCGCATGCGCCACGTGACTGCTTACGCGCGAACGAAGAACCCAAAGGTCATCGTCGTAGCGGGGGGCCACGCGGTGCGGGCGCTTCCGCGCTACTGTAGAGAATTTTTCGACTACTGCTGCCAGGGAGACGTCGAGGAGCTCCGAGAGGTCGTCGAGGATGCGTTCGGACCGGGCTACGCCTCCGAACGGGCGCAGCCGCGGTTCGACCTCGCCCCCTGGCTCGGCAGAATCGGTTACATCGAGACCAGTCGGCACTGCAACTTCCGCTGCTCGTTCTGCGTCCTGGCATCCGAAGGTAGACGATACCAGCCCTACGACCTAGACGAAATTCGTCGACAAGTCGTCGCGCTTGGGCGACGGGACTACCTCGTGCTCATCGATAACAACTTTTACGGTAACGACCGCAAGCATTTTCTAGCGAGGTTAGAGCTGCTTCGAGAGCTCGGACGCGAAGGATGGTTCCGTGGATGGGGCGCATTGGTCACGCACGACTTCTTCTACGACGAGGAGAACCTGGCCCGAGTGCGGGCGGCGGGATGCGGGGGCCTCTTCAGTGGCGTGGAGTCCTTCGACGTCGGGTGGCTACGGCGGAACAACAAGGCGCAGAACGTGCGCTTCGAGCCCGTCGATCTGATTCGCCGCACGCTTGAGACGGGAATTGGCTTTTCGTACGGGCTGGTCCTCGACGTGACGACCCGCCGGCTCGACGAGCTTCGCCGAGAGCTCGACTTCATCGTGGGCTGCTCGGAGATTCCCCTTCCCGCCTACCTCTCCTTCTCGATTCCGATATTGAAGACGCCGTTTTTCTACGACTGCCTTCGCGACGGCCTAATACTGCCGAACACACGGATCCGTGACTTGGACGGGACTACCCTGTCCGTGCGCCCGCTCGACCCAATCCAAGAGGTCGCAGACTTCGTGCGCGCTCTGCGAACGTTTCGCGGATATCGGTGGCGTGCGATGAGGCACACCGGGAAGTTCCTTCGTCGCTATCACGCGACCTTGGACCCGGGTAGCCTCGCAATCCCCCTCATCAACGCAGGGCTGCTGTGTGCGCCCCAGGCCGTGAGCGGCGCAAAGAGACCCTACAGGGGTCGACGAATGCGAACGCACGTGAGCTCCACCGATGTGCTCGACTCCGTGTACACGCCCGCATTCCGGATAGAAGCTCGCTACGCGCACTATTTCGAACCGACGTACCTGACGGACGCGACGGGCGCTCTCGCTGAACAAGTAGCCGACGATCTTGGCGAAACGTCCTCACGGACGTCGTCCACGAAGCCCCGGTCCGACAGCTTGTCCTGACGGGACGCGGGATTTCGATTGACGCGACTTGTAAACAACGGCGAATGGTTTGAGATCCAAGCGAAATCGATGCTGTCACTGTCGACTTCGACGACATCGAAGGTCCTCTGATGCCCATAGTACGCGGCAAGGCGTCAACGCGCGCGACCGTATCTCGCGTGGGCGTCATTCTGCAGAATAGTCCCCGACGAGCGCCTCAGGGCAGCTCGCCAACGGCTCGTCGAAGCTGCGCCTTTGCAACCCGGATACCGATTGAAGACTCGACGAGGTCGACCTGCGCGCGGATGAGCTCCGCCTGGGCCTGCAACAGGTCGGTTGTGTTGACGATCCCCGCGCGGAGTTGCTCGCGCTTAACGCGATAACCTTCACGCGCGGCCTCGAGACCTGACCGTGCCGATCCGATGGCGGACTGCGCCGCTAGCATTCCATGGTACCCCTCGGCCACCTCGACGCGAATGGCGTCTTTCATCAGCTGGACGTCCGCGTGGGCTCGCTTGAGGTCGGCCTGCAGCTCTCGCGCGCGGCCGGATGCCGCTACGGTTTCGTTTGGTGTCCAGCGGATGACCGCGCCGACCTCCCATGTGGACTCGAAACGCTGCTGCTGAGGCACGACCCTGAGGTTCGGATTCGAATACTGTACTGATCCGCGGGCAAGGACATCGGGTGCGCCGCCGCCTTTGGCGGACTTGATCTGATGGTTGGTCACTTCGATGTACTTGTGAAGCGCCATCAAGTCAGGGCGATTCTGATAGGCGCGCTCAAGAAGTACCTTCTCCTTCTCGGTAGGTATTCCCGTCACCTCCTCGGAGAGATCTTCGCCGACTGACGGGAGCTCATCGGTGTGCATGAGGGTCTGAAGCGCCCGCGCCGCGACCTCGGCGCCGAGCTTAGCCCGCTCGACTGCGACGCGGGCGGCTTCCTCCTGAGCTCGAACCCGCATCAAGTCCACATGCGCGGCCGACCCGGCATTGAAGAACGATTCCGTTTCTTTGCGCTGCGACACTGCAGCCTCGAGCGCGAACTTCGCCACGGCAAGCCCTGCTTCGGCGCGCGCATATTCGTAGTAAGCCTGGCGGCCGGCGAACGCAACGTCGTTGAGCTCGGCTTGGATCTGATATTTCGCCGCTTCCTTGCTCTTCTTGGCCGCGCGATAGGCAGGCATTGCTTCGGCGAGCGATCGTGTGAAAGAGTAGCTCAACGTGGCGTCCATGGCGTACTGGGTGGTCAACGACGGAAATTGAAAGCTGGTGAGGCCTCGCCATAACAGCTGGGCGTTCGGGTCATCGAGGCCACTGATCAAGGCGTCCAGGGCGGCCGGGTCAGCTCCGGTGGCGATTCCCGCAGTTTCGACCGGGCTCAGCTGCGAGGCTCGGCCGAGCAAGACGAGGCGCGGCACGAGCCCAGACATCGCTTGAAGGGCCCCACCCTTCGCCTCTTTGAGGAGCGCTGTCGTGCGCCTCAGATCCGGTGACGTCGCGATGACCTCTTGCACGGCCCGGTCCGAGGTCATGCCGCCCGCGACCAACAGCGAACGAAGCGCTTGTGCTGCCGCATCCTCAGCGCGGGGAATCGATTCGTCTTCCGACTCGACCATTGGCGGTGCCTGCGCCCTCACTGACGCCAAACCCAACTCTAGCACGATCCCGATCACGCCAATGACGACCTCGTAGCGATGAGTGCTCATGACTGCTCCTTGTAGAAAGGCTTGATTCATCTGCTGACTGCACGCTGCTCCTCAGACGTGCTCGTCGCGGCCATCCGCCACCAGCTCTCGAGCAGCACTTGCATCGACTTCATGAGCTCGCAGAAACCCTTCTCGTGCTCCGCTGTGAACTCCTCGCCGTCGGTCGTATTGAGTAGCTCGGCCACGCCGAAAACGTGTCCGCTCGAATCGCGGAGCGGGACCGCCAGGATATTGCGGGTGCGGAAGCTGGTTTCATCGTCGACGGCGCGGTTGAATAGCGGCTCCCCATAGGCGTCCGGCACGTTCAGAAGCTGTCCCGTCTCGAACACACGCCCCACGATTCCGGCGCCCATTGGAACTCGCGCGGTGTGCTGCTCGCCGCCGAACACCTTGGACCAGAGCTGCTTTCGCCCCTCGTCGAGGAGCCAGAGGCTTGCCTTTTCCGCCCCGAGGAAATGGCCAATCTTTAGGGTGAAGGCCTCCAGGACCTGCTCGAGCATGCTCTCGAAGCCGCGGTCGTTGCTCATGTCGATCACACGTAGGAATTCCTCCGCCTCCGCAGTGACGCGCGTGAGCATCTCCTTGAAGCCCTCCTCATTCATTTCCCGGACCCGACGGGTGAGTTCACCGTGTCGATTCTGCTCGATCAGCAACCGCATCATCTCGCGAGTGCTGTTGATGACGGCGTTGGTAAACGAGGAGAGACGCCCGTCTTCGAGATGGATAATCCGATCAGCCACGTCGAGGATACGATTGTCGTGGGTCACGAGCGCGACGGTGACGCCTCTGCGCTTGGCGAGGTCGTGCATCAGGTCGACGACGTCCCGACCGCTCTTCTTGTCGAGCGAGGCGGTGGGCTCGTCGGCCAGGACGATGCGCGGTTCACGCACCAGGGCCCGCGCGATCGCGACCCGCTGTTTCTCGCCCCCCGACAGCTGGTTTGGAAGGTGATCGATCCGGTGGCCAAGTCCCACCTGCTCGAGGATTTCGTGCGACCGACGCGTCGCCTCCGCTCGAGACATCTTTGGATCGATCAGCGCGGACATCTGGACGTTTTGGCTGGCGGTGAGCGAGCCGAGCAGGTTATGGGCCTGAAAGATGAAGCCGATGTCCTTGCGGACCTCGTTCAGTTCGCGAGCCGAGGCCCCCCGGAGCTCGCGGCCCAGCACTTGGAGGCTGCCCTCCTGGGTCGAGCGGAGGGCTCCGATCAGCGTAATCAGCGTTGTCTTCCCCGAGCCCGAGGGTCCAGTAATGATGACGATCTGGCCCGACTCGATCTCGTCCGATACGTCGAACAGGATCTGTTTTCGAAGCTTTCCATCGCCGAAATAGTGATTCACGCCGGAAAGGCGCACGAGCGGAAGGTCAGCCATCAGAAAACCTCCGCGGGGTCGGCCGACCGGACCTTTCGAAGCGCAATTGCGCCAGAGATGCAGCACATCGCGAGCGTCAGAACCAGCACGAATACGGCCCGCTCCGTGGTCAGCTCGAGGGGAAGGCCGGTTGCCGCTTCGCTCACCCGATAGAGTCCGAGTGTTGCGACGAGACCCGGCACGTACCCGAGCAGTGCCAGGATGAACGACTCCTGCAGGACCACCGAAACGAGGTACGCATTCCGGTAGCCTATCGCCTTGAGAGTCGCGTATTCGCGAAGGTGCTCCGAGACGTCCGCGAAGAGGATCTGATAGACGATCACACCGCCGACTACGAGACCCATGACGACGCCGAACAGAAAGACGAAGCCGATGGGGGTGTTGGCGTCCCAATAACCCTTCTCGCGCGCGATGAAGCCGGCCCTGGTCAGCACCTCGACGTCGCGCGGGATCCCCGCGGCGATCGCATCTCGCACCGCCGCCGGGTCGACGCCCGGCTCGAGCTTCACGAGCCCGAGGTCGATCGCGCCCGGGCTGCGGTTGGGGAACAGGCGAAGGAAGTTGAGATCGCTGGTGATGACGCTTCCATCGATGCCAAACGAGGTTCCCAAATCGAACAGTCCGGCGACCTGGATGCGTCGTTCGCCCACCTCCGTCATGACCGTTTGGCCGGCCTCGAAACGGTTTACCACCGAGCCGAACTCCGGCCGAGACGCGCGATCGTAGAGCACGACGTCGGCAAGCTTGACGCGGTCCCAGGAGTCGTCAAAGCCAGCTACGTCGAGCACGTCGTGGCTCGGATCGATGCCTACAACGAAGATTAGACGCATCTGCGCGGGGTCGTCGGGGTTCTTCCACACCTGAAGGCCGAGGTATACCGGCGTCACCTTGGCTACGCCTTCGTACCCGCGCGCCTGGTGGAGCCGCCGCCGGGAAAAGCTTTGGGGGAGTCCGATGAACTGCATCTTCGGGCTCAGCAACGCCAGGTCGTAGTCGAGCGCGCGGTGGTAGCGAACTGCGCTCTCGAACATCGCGTCGCGGAATCCGAGCTGCATCAGGATTAGCACCACAGCGAATGCCACGCCGGCCACGACCACCGAGAGACGCAGCGGCTCCCGGGTCAGTTGGAGCCAGGCTAACGGAATCGGGCGTCGCATAACGTCTGCGCGAAGGCACCTCAGGGCACGATCGCGATCTCCACTTGAAGGTTGGTCAGGCCCTTGACAGGTGCTGAGTCGTCGAGGCGGACTTCGACCTCGACCACCCGCGCATCGGTCCGCGCCGCGGGGTCGGTGCTCAGCGCGTCAAGCTTGCCGATTTTCATGCCGACCCGCTCAACGACGCCGTCGAGCTGGGCCTCGAGCGCCGGACTCGAGACCCGCGCCCGCTGCCCGACCTTAACGCGCCGCACGTCGGTCTCGTAGACTTCGGCGACAGCGTACATCTCGTCGGTGCGTCCGAGCTCGAGGATCCCTTCGGGGCCAACCCTCTCGCCTGTCCGAGCATGGATCTCGAGCACCTGTCCATCGAAGGGTGCTCGGACGGTCGACCGAGCAAGCTCAGCCTCGGCGTGCCGTAACTGTGCACGTGCCACGTCGCGTACCAGCGCCTCCGCTTCCAGGATCGTGTCGGCAATCGCCCCTTCGCTATGCAGCTTGCGCTTGCGAGCAAGCTCGCGTTGGGCGCTGTTGAGCTCCGCGCGCAGCCGGTCGACCACGGCGTGCTCCGAAGTGTAGCTGTCGAGGACGGCGAGCACGTCTCCGGTCTTTACCTCGTCGCCCTTTGCCACGCGAAGCACTCCGATGACCACAGCCACGCGCGAGGGTCCTGCAATGCGGATAACGCCCTCGCGCGGCTCGATTCGCCCGAGGGCCGTGATAGTCGTGTGTGTGGCGGCGGCCGCCTGGCTCGACTTCCGCTCGGCGGAAGCCGCTTGCTCCACCTTCCCCACGAAACCGAAAGGCAAAGTCGAGCGGAACTCCCAGACGGCGAAGAGCAGGCTGGCTACCAATAAGATGCCCAGTAGCGCACGCGCCCCTCGTTCCTTCTTGGTTCTCGGCATTGTGCGACGTCATTCTACATGCGCGGCGCACGAGTGACAGTACAAATCCAAACTCTAGAGTCATGACTTGTGGTATGGCACCAAGGTACGCTCAATGAGTAGCTTGGTGACGATCTCCCATACCGCTCCCGAGCCTGAGGAGCGTACTACCTTGCTGCGCTCGCTCGGCTTGCTAGACGCACTCGACAGCGAAACGCTCGAAGAACTTTCGAAGGAGGCTCGTTGGGTTGAAGTTCAGGCCGGCGAGTCGGTACTCACGGAGGGAGACCCGAGCGACCGCATGTACTTCGTGGCGCACGGCCGGCTGGGCATCTTCCAGCGGCATCCGGACGGCGCCGATCGCCTCGTACGCGAAGTGGGCGTTGGACAGCCGATCGGCGAGCTTGGGCTGCTGCTCGATCAACCGCGCTCGGCCAGCGCAACTGCGCTGCGTGACTCCCTCTTGGTCGAGCTCGACCGCGCGGCCTTCGATCACTTGATCAAGCGCTCACCCTCGGTGCTGCTCCGGCTGAGCCAGCGCATCGCGGAGCGCCTGGCGACCATTCGACCGGACTCGACGCTCGACGCACCTGCGGGAACGCTAGTGGTCGCCGCGTCCCCGCACGTTGATTTGGCTGGTTTCTGGAGTCGGCTGACGCCTCTGTTGACGAACTACGGTGCGCATTGTCTGAGCATTGCCGAGCTCACCCGCGCGTCCGGATGCTCGGGTAAGCTCGAGCCGTGGCGAGCGACCCGATGGGTGGAAGCGGAGGCGCGAGCGGGACGGCTGGTCTTCGTATTGGGAGATGACCAAGTGGCGGCAGAGGCTCTGGCACCCAATATTGATCGCACGTTGGTGGTCGCCGATGCCAACGGGCGCGTCGGCATCGGGCCGGTCGAGGCTCAATTCGCACCTCTTCGCGAGAAGGGGATACCTGCCCGGCTCGACCTCGCCCTCCTACATCCAGCCGGCCGCAAGCTGCCGCGGGGCACCGCCGCTTGGCTCGACGCGATTGAGCCGGTGCGGCATCACCAGCTTCGAATTGGCGATCCGCGCGACTTCGAGCGGCTCGCTCGCGTCGTGACCGGCAACGCGACCGGACTCGCATTGGGCGGGGGCGGCGCGCGCGCCTTCGCCCACATAGGCGCGATCCGCGCTCTTCAGGAGGCCGACTTCCCGATCGACGTCATCGCCGGAACGAATATCGGCGCCGTCGTGGGCGCGCAGCTCGCGCTCGGCTGGGATCCCGATCGAATGGCCGAGGAAAACCACCGCGCCTGGCCGCGCTTGAGCCGTGACCTCTCGCTTCCGTTCGTGTCGCTGCTCGGCGGTCGCAAGCTGCGCACCAGCATGGAGAGCATGTTTGGGGACATCGAGATCGAGGACCTGTGGCAGGGGTTTCAATGTGC
>Ga0316189_10005215_pt1 | contig 12454 bp, 8 predicted proteins | sample LowCovwburrow_MG_FD_204930 | JGI IMG/M metagenome (GOLD analysis project Ga0316189, IMG submission 204930) | Coastal sediment microbial communities from Maine, United States - Lowes Cove worm burrow | ecosystem: Environmental > Aquatic > Marine > Coastal > Sediment | place: USA: Maine... | reverse complement strand
CGATATCTCACTTTGCAGTATGCTCCGGGCCGTTTCGGGATTACACCGGAGCGGCTGTTATCGGCGGATATGGTGGAAATCAAGCTTGCCCAGGGTGCGCATCCGGGGACAGGGGCGCGGTTACCCGCAGCAAATGTCAGCGTTGATATTGCGGCTGCCCGGAGACTTCCCATAGGAAAAGCCTCGATTTCTCCTGCAGTCCATGCGGATATCCGAGGTTCCGGAGAGCTTTCAGAAAAGATTTTTGAACTCCGTGAACTCACCAAGGGAAAGCCCGTTGCGGTGAAAATAGCCGGGGGACATCTTGAGGAGGATCTGAAGGCGATTTTTAAGCAGAAATATATTCCTGATGTGCTGGTCATTGACGGCGGTGAAGGCGGAACCGGTGCCGCCTCCGTTACTATGAAGGACCATGTCGGGCTGCCGTTGGTCTATGCCTTGCCCTGGGTTGCCGACTTTCTCCGGCGGGAGGAGCTGTTTCATCGGGTGACCCTGATTGCGGCGGGCGGTATCCGTCATGCCGGAGATGTTGCCAAGGCCCTTGCTCTCGGAGCGGAGGGCGTGTACATGGGCGGGGCCTTAAAGATCGCCTTGGGCTGTACCTATCTTCGCCAATGTCACCTGGGTAATTGTCCGCACGGGATTGCAACCCAGAATAAAAAATTGCGTAAGCGGCTTGATGTGGAGCAGGGGGCGGCCCGCATTGCCCGGTTTATCAAGGCCGCGACAGAAGACGTGCAAGCCGTTGCCCGCAGCTGCGGCAGGGATTCTGTCCATGATCTTGATCGAACGGATTTGGCGGCCCTGCATTCCGAGTTGGCGCGAATTACCGGTGTTGAACCGGCCTAACCTGATTAACGCATTTTTTATGCTTTTTCAATTCTCATCCATGCTTGTGGCCCTCTTACTGGTTATTGCCGGCGCCACTGTTCTTGTACTGATTGAAATGACCGGGAAAAAAGTAGCCGGCCAACAGGAATACAAAAAAAGGATCAGTCGTCTTTTCGGTTATCTCCTTTTTTTCCTTTTTGCCGTGGTCGTGGCCCTTCTGCTGAATAATGTCGGCGGGTTCGATTATCAGGGGATCATGTCTGTTTGGGAGGCCGTGCATATTGTGCTGGCATTGCTCCTGCTCGCTCTTATCCTCATCAAATTGTTTCTCATAAAACTGCATGTGCAAAGCAGTTTCAGGTTGATTTTAATAGGAACTTTAATATTTGGTTTCATTTTCGTCCTGATCGGCGTTACAATAGGATACTATATCTTTAATCCATCAGGATCTCGTTCCGCAGCTGAGATAAGATTGCGATGGGCACCTCGGAGTATGGCATCGGATCAGAATCTTATGGGGATAAAATGCAGCAAATGCCATTCGCTTGAGCGGGTTTTTCTGAGTTCTAAAGATGGAAAAGGCTGGCAGCGGACTGTCCGGAGGATGGCGGAATTGGATTATCCCAACATCAGCACCGCTGATGTTGAGCGAATTACGGACTATTTGATCGAAGAGCAGCAACGAAGAGAAAAGAGTACGGATCGTCGAAAAACCGGGAAAAATCTGATCTCCAGAAAATGTGTGATATGTCATGATCTGGGCAGAGTCTTCAGTGCGGACAAGACAGCACAGGAGTGGGAAGAGACGATTGATAATATGATTGAACTTCTCGGCGTTTCAAATTTTCTTTCTCCGCAGGAAAAAAACGATATTATTCTGTTTCTCAGCAGTCGGCAGGGCGGCAGGATACAGAGCGGGTTTTCGGGCAAGGCAAAGATGGCTGAAGCTCTTGTTGCCCGTAAATGCAGTGCAGGATGCCATGCCCTGGACAGAGTGTTGCGGGTGGAGAAGGATCCCCGGCAATGGAGAGAAACTGTTGAGAGTATGGAGGCGATGACCGGTGATCCCGAGTTCCTTTCCGAACAGGAAAAGGATATTATTATTGATTGGCTGCTTCATCGGAAGCAGCCTCTTTTTCAGGGGAAAACAGTGAATTCGGAGTCACCGGAAGATGTGCATACGCTTATCTCCGGCAAATGCATGTCATGTCATGATTTGGAGAAGCTCTTTCTGGGCCGCATCAGGGAGGGAGGTCTTCCTCCGGAGAAACCGAAGAAGATCACTCCCGCCCCGGAGTCTCCGGATCGGGATCATGACCGTATGCGGATGACCCGAGACCGTTCCGGCAAATCGCCCGAGCAGATCAAAAAGGAAAGAACAAGGTAGGTGTTATGCATCCCCATTTTTCATCAATGTTAGCAACGCTGTTGGTTGTTATCGGCGGAGTAACCGTCCTTATCATGCTGGAAATGACCGGAAAGGTCCGGGACAGCCCCAGAAGAAAAGGTTGGATACTTGTGCATCGCGTTCTCGGATATCTGTTTCTTGTTCTTTTCGCGGCTATGCTGGTCTTCATGGTGATCAAGGCGGGCGGTTTTCAGGAGGAACTCCCGGCCCGGGCAATGATTCATATTATTCTGGCGCTGCTTCTTGTCCCCCTGATTATGATCAAGGTGGTGATCGCCAGAAGGCATGCCCAGCTCAGCACGAAGCTGATTATGTTGGGTCTGGCTATCTTCGGTCTTTCATTCGGCCTGACCGGTATAACCGCCGGCTATTATGCACTTCATCGCTCTGATTTTAAATATGCGGTTCTCTCCGATGTGGACGACGAGATCCTGAACGTGGAAATCGGGCAGAAAATCACCAACAGAAAATGCAGTAAATGCCATAGTCTTGAGCGGGTGTACCAAAGTTATAAATCTGATGTCGCCTGGACCCATACCATTCATAAGATGGCGGAACTGGATTACCCTAATATTACGAATTTTGATGTGAAGCAGATTGTCGGTTATCTGGTGCAGCAGCAGCAGAAAAGGCAGGGTGAGGAAAAAGACAAGCTCCGCATGGAAATCGGGCGCAGCCTGGTCAGTCAGAAATGCAGTATCTGCCATAATCTGGACAGAATTTTCGGCGCGAAAAAGAGTCGACAGGAATGGACCGAGACCGTCGGCAGGATGACCAAAACCAATGGTGATGCTGATTTTCTTACTGATCAGGAGGCTGCCGATATTATTTATTTTTTAACTAATATCAGGCAGAGCGGGCAGCCGGAGAAACCGCCTGAGAAAAAGGTTGCCGAAAATCCTCCGGATGCGATCAAAGCCCTTGTCGCGCTCAAATGCAGCGCCGGGTGTCATGCCTTGGACAGAGTTTTGCGGGTGCATAAGGACGAAACGCAGTGGCTTGAAACAGTGAACAGTATGGTGGAGATAACCGGCGACCCGAATTTTCTGACTCCGCAGGAGAAGGAGAATATAATTCATTTTCTCAGTACCCGCAAGCCGAGTAAAAGCAGCAGGATGGGTGCCCTTCATCCTGATATATCAGAGAATGTCGATCCTTTGCTTGATAATAAATGTAATGTCTGTCATGATCTGGAGCGAATCCAGCGGGTAGAGAGGAATAAGGAGGAATGGACGGATATTGTCAACAGCATGGTGGAGAGCACCGGTGATCCCAATTATCTTTCTTCGCAGGAGAAAGATAAGATAATTAATATCATAAGCACCTGGGGCTCACAGGAGAAAAAAGAAGGGGAACGGAAAGAAGAATAAGGTTAAGGGTAAGAGGGAAAGAGCCGAGAAGTTCGGCAGGGGCGGTTCGCGAACCGCCCCTGCCGTTCCGTACCTATTTGGTACATATTGTAGGGGCAGGCCCTGTGCCTGCCCGGTATGCAACGAACACAGGGGTTCGCCCCTACGGCACCCGGCATAATGGGTAAGATATTTTTTGTTAAATTCCTTAGTGAAAGCCGGGGAAACGAGGGGTGCTAGGCGAACAGATTGGAGAAGATTCGGTATCCTCCGACCCAGGTGCCGATGACGGAACCGAAACCGGTCATCATAAAGACCAGGAAAACCCGAAGCAATTTGTTGCGCCACCATCCGCGCAGGGTAACAATGTCATTGGCCACTCCTTCGAATTCTTTCACTACAGGGGGGCAGGTCATGACCTGGACAAAGGCGCAAACATAACCGGCTCCTATGACAGGGGTCAGGCTGGTGATCGGGGCAGCAACAAAGGCGGAAAGAATCGTGGCAGGATGGGCAAAGGCTATCGCTGCTCCGATGGCTGAAGGTATCCCGTTCGCCAGAATCCAGTACAGAGCATTGGCCCCGGCCTCACCTGCCCCTTGCCGGAAGCCGATAACAACAAGGGAGAGCAGAATCGCCGCCGGGATGGACCAACCGAAAAACTTCCAGCCCGTGGATACCGGGGGAATGGTATTGATTTCCTTCATCCTGCCGCTATTGTCTTCCGAAAAGACGTGTTTAATCCCTTCCATATGACCTGCCCCGACCACGGCAACGATGCGTTTTCCCGGAGCCAGTTTGATTTTTTCCGCCATAAAGATATCCCGTTCATCAATAAGGGCCTCTTTGGCTGCGGGCAGGGCTGTGCCGATTTCCTTCATGAGTTCCGACAGCACGTCTTTACTGCGCAATTCTGTCAGCTTGTCCTCATTCAATTCTGTCTCGTCAAAAAGGGAGGCCAGCAGGGTCGCCATCATGTAGAATTTCTTCCACAGAGAGGTTGCTTTCCAGGCTCGGCGCAGGGTGATGCGCACATCCCTATCGCAGAGTTCCACGGGGATTTCATGGGCTTCTGCCGCTTTGGCCGCTGTGAGCAGTTCTGTTCCCGGCTGGATGCCGAGCTTGCCGCCCAGTTTTTTCTGATACGAGGCCAGAACAAGGTTGACCAGCAGGGTGGAGAGCTGTTTTTTGCGGATAATCTGTTTGAGATCCAGGTTCTCCCATTGCTGCGGGTTGGCCAGAGCGGCATAGCGCTTTTCATCCAGTTCTATGCACACTGTATCCGGTTGCTCCTGATCAATAACCTCCTTGACCAACTCAGCGGATTGTTGGGATATATGGGCAGTTCCAACCAGGAGGATCGTTTGCTCATTATGCTGAATAACAGCGACATCATCGGAATACTCGTTGGTCGGAAAAGGTGTTTCAGGCATGGGGCTGTTCGGGTTAAGGTTGTTGAAGTCAGGAGGATTCCTGCAGCTGCTGAAAATATTCTTTCGCCTCTGCCAGCTGTTCGTCGGAACAGGTGCCTTCTATTTCGTATTTGCGTTGTTTCGCTCTTTTTTTTGCCTCTTCCGACAGGTCGTTATCGGCCATAATCGCCAGAGAATACCAGGCATGAGCACGAGCGGGATTCGCTGTGCAGCCTCTGCCCTGTCGATAACAGTCCGCAGTGTGGAGCTGTGCTGAACCGCAGTTGAGCTGTGCCGAGTAAACCAGCCATTCAAGGCCTAATTGCGGATCAGGCGGAACCCCTTCTTCTCCCTGTTGAAAGAGGAGTGCCAGGGTATAGGCTGCAAGACCGTGGCCCTGATTTGCCGCCTCTGTGAACCAGCGAAGCGCTTCGGAGATATTTCGTTTCACCTCCCAGAGCGAGTCGCCGTCGATATAACGGTATGCAACATCCATCTGTGCCTGTATTTCGCCGTTTTCCGCCCTTTTTTTGAGGCTCTCCCAGGCGCTTTCCCGGAACTCGGCCCCGTCAAACATTTTCCGGAGATGGGCCCGGTAGCAGTGGATCTCGTCAACAGTTACAGGTAAAAGGCCGAGAAAAAGAGGAGATTGCGCGAGAAAACCCGAGGCGTCAAGGGAGTTATGGGCGAGTGAAGGGGGCTTGCCCGTACGTCGTGCCGATGCCTGCTCAACTGTCCGGATCGGATGCAGTTCTTCCGGAAGCTGACCCAGCAGGGAAGGAAAATCGAGCTGCTGCACCCCGTGTTTATCTTTGAGCACGACTTTACAGATACGGTATCGTTCGTCCTCTTGCGGACAGGCGTAAATGCCGCCGGTGAGGATCTGTTGTTCGTCAGTAATGGATTCTCCGGGCTGAACAAGCTCTTTTTCCGCATGGACAAGTCGATTCAGCCAGTAAAGAGATTTCTTGCTGTCTCTGAGCAGGTCAACCCCGATAAGATAGCGATCCACAAGGGCTGCCATAGCATTATGGTCGTAACGCCAGGCTGCATATGAACCGGCCTTTTTCAGCCAGTCAGGCGCCTGCTCGTCAAGGCAGTCGAAAACCGAATCAGCATACATCCGATATCCTGAAAAATCATTTTCAGCCAGGGGGAGTTGTCCGAGAAAGACTGTCTTGGCGATAAAATCAGATTTGGGAATCGGAAGATGATCAATGCCGAATGAACAGTCTTCCCTGTTCAGGCCGACAGTCAGGTATTGTTCCGTCATTTCAGAGGTGAGTTGCTCAGGGCGTTCCGCATAGCAAATCACATGAACGACATGTTCTTCGCTGTAAATAACCTTTGCCAGCCAATACGGGGCATCTTCCCGCTCCTGAACAGCGTAGAGCCCGCCCGCAATCAGGTCGTCAGGATCAGAATCAGGAACAGTCTCAGGCTTCTCTTTTTTTGTTGTTTTCCTGTCATTCTTTCGGTCATCATCATCGCGATTATCACGATTATCACGATTGTCACGGGTATCATGGCTGTCACCGTAGGCGTAACCGGCTGAATCGAAACCGGCGGAGAAAAAATCCGGGTCCATGTCTTCGGGGAATGCTCTTGAGCACGGTTTTTCCTCAGAGGCTGCCTGCTCGTCCGGGTACTGTTCCGCAGGCGAGACGGTTTCTTGCGGGGAGCGGAAAAGATCCGCCAGAAAATTTTTGATATTTTTAACCACCCCGTGTTGTTTTGAAAAAGACATAATAATCCTTATCTGGTAAGGAAATTGAATAAAATTATTGTGACGGATTTTTACGACGGATCAGCCTGGACAATGTAGGGTGAAACTAAGGAGATGTCAATCAAACATAATGGATTCTGTCTTTCGGCTCTGATTTATTGTTTCGGGGTACGGAAGAGAGCGTTTTTTCTTTCTGCATCCTTGTGTTCTCCGCAGTAAAAAGTAAAGTAGTTGGACAAAAAAAATTCAACCAGCGAGCAATCATGGGTAAGCATTATCTGAACAAACTGTTTGAGCCGGACGCTGTTGCCGTCTTCGGTGCCAGCGACCGCGAGGGAGCGGTGGGTAACCTGGTCTTTAAGAATATGATCGAAGGCGGTTTTAAAGGCAATGTTTTTCCGATTAATCCGAAGCATAAAAAGGTACAGGGGCGCAAGGCCTTTCCTGATCTCAAGAGGGTCGGTAAGCCGGTTGATCTTGCGGTTATCACCGCTCCGGCGGCAACCGTACCCGGCATCATCGAGGCCTGCGGCAATTACGGTATCAAGGATGCTGTGGTTATCTCGGCGGGCTTTCGCGAAGTCGGCCCTCCGGGGCTGAAGCTGGAACGGGCCGTGGTGGAAAATGCCCATCGTTACGGCATGCGTGTTATGGGGCCCAATTGCTTAGGTCTGATGCGACCGAGCACCGGGCTCAACTGCACCTTTAATAAGGGCAATGCCAATGAGGGAAGTATTGCCCTGGTGTCTCAATCCGGTGCTCTGTGTACGGCCATCCTGGACTGGGCAGCAGCCAATGATATCGGCTTTTCCGCTGTGGTTTCCACCGGGATCTCCGCTGATATTGATTTCGGTGATATTCTCGATTATCTGGTCAGTGATCCGAAAACCAAGAGCATTCTCCTGTATATTGAGGGAATCCATGATGCGCTTTCCTTTATGAGCGGACTGCGGGCCGCAGCCCGAATCAAGCCGGTTATCGCCCTCAAGGTGGGTCGTCATGCCAGCGGGTCCAAGGCCGCTATGTCGCATACCGGTGCTCTGGTCGGAGCGGACGATGTCTTTGACAGCGCCTTGCGTCGGGCCGGTGTGGTGCGCGGTATGCGCATTGCCAACCTCTTTTCAGCCGCCGGTACCCTGACTTATCCCATTAAAGCAGCAGGTGACCGTCTGGTGATCATTACCAACGGGGGCGGCCCCGGCGTGATGGCCACAGATCACTTAGCAGATCTGGATCTGCCCCTGGCCGAGTTGAGCGAAAAGACCATGAACAAGCTGAACGAGATCCTGCCGCCTACTTGGTCCAAGAACAATCCGGTGGACATTATCGGGGATGCAACCCCGGAACGCTACACCCGGACTGTGGAGATCTGCATGAAGGATCCCGGTGTAGATGGGTTATTGGTCCTGCTGACACCCCAGGCCATGACCGATCCTGCCGGGGTGGCGGAATCCTTGGTTGCTCTGAAAACCGGCGGCAAACCCCTGCTGACCTGCTGGATGGGCGAGATTCAGGTGGCAGAAGGTCGCCGCATTCTTCGCAAGGCGGATATTCCCACCTTTAATACCCCGGAAACAGCAGTGGATGCCTTTTCCTATCTGGTCAATTACAGCCGCAACCAGAAATTGCTTTTGGAAACGCCGGGCCCCATATCACGGGACAAGGCTCCAGACGTGGAAGGGGCGCGTCTGATCATTGAGAGCGTGCTCGGCGAGGGCCGTAAGATCCTCAGTGAGGCGGAATCCAAGGCCGTGCTCCATGCCTTTCGCATTCCCACAGCCAGCGCCAGTATTGTTCGCTCTCCCAATGAGACCCTGGTCCAGGCGGAAAGCATCGGTTTTCCCATTGCCCTGAAGATCAACTCGCCGGATATCACCCATAAATCCGACGCAGGCGGGGTGCGGTTGGGGATCTCCAATGCCCAGGCAGCCCGCAGTGCCTATAACGAGATGCTGAACGAGGTGAAAAAGAATCGCCCGGAGGCCCGGCTTGACGGAGTGACCATTGAACCCATGCTCCAGCGGCCCAACGGCAGGGAACTCCTGGTCGGCCTGGTTACTGATCCGGTCTTCGGCCCGGTGATCACCTTCGGTGCGGGCGGCATCTCCGTGGAAGTGATGGGGGATCGGGCTGTGACCCTGCCGCCGCTGAACCGTCGGCTGGTACGGGATCTGATCAGCCGAACCAGAGTCTCCAAGCTGCTCGGCGCGTTCCGGCATATGCCGGAGGTGGATATCGAAGCTCTGGAGCAGGTTTTATTGCGGGTTTCAGAAATCGCCTGTGAGCTGCCCTTGGTCAAGGAACTGGACATCAATCCTCTAATCGTGGATGAAAACGGGGCCATTGCTGTGGATGCACGTATTGTGGTGGATTATCATGTCCAGACCGCTGATCGCTACAGTCATATGGCTATCTATCCCTATCCGGCCCATCTGGTGACCACTCGGCAATTGCCCAACGGAACCGACATGGTGATCCGGCCCATTCGACCGGAGGATGCTGAGATCGAGCAGGAGTTTGTCCGTAATCTTTCTGAGCAGTCCAAATACTTCCGTTTTATGCAGTCCCTTGCGGAGCTGAGTCCGCAGATGCTGACCAGCTTCACCCAGATTGATTATAATCGGGAGATGGCGTTGATTGCGGTGGTGGAGCAGGACGGCAAGGAAACGCAGATCGGGGTTGCCCGCTATATTATTAACCCGGACGGCAGGAGCTGTGAGTTCGCCATTGTCATTTCCGATAAATGGCAGCGTCAGGGGCTTGCTCATCTGCTGATGCGTCATCTCATTGATACGGCCCGCAGTCATGGCTTACAGACTATGGAAGGGGATATACTGCGGAATAATAATGAAATGCTTCGGCTGGTGACCAAGCTGGGCTTCAGTATCAGTCATAACCGGTCAGATGCGGATATGGAGCATGTGGTGTTGCGGATGTAGTCTGCTTTTTTTGCGTGTTACGCCCAGAGTATTCCTCTGGGCTTGTTCATACAGAACCGGAAGAGACTGCATTGACCCGTCCACCCATTAATCTTCGAGAAAAACAATATGAAACTGCCATACGGTGAAAGTAATTTTGAAAAAATTATCACTCAGGATTTTCTCTATATCGACAAAACAGAGTATATTGCCGCCTTGGAAGAAAATGGCAGCTACAGTATTCTTCTCCGCCCCCGCCGCTTCGGTAAAACCCTTTTCCTCTCCACCCTCTGGCATTATTACGACATCCGCTCCAAGGATGCGTTTGAGGGGCTTTTCGGCAGGCTTGCTATCGGCAAAAATCCGACTCCGTTACAGAACAGTTATCAGATCCTCTTTATGGAATTCAGCGGGATCAGTATCAAAGATGAAGAGAGTATTGAGCGTGATTTTGCCTTTGAGGTCAGCGGAAGGTTGCGGAATTTCTTAGAGGAGTATCAGTACCCCGCCGAAGATCAGGAGCTTTTCAGCGCAATCGTGGGAAAAGGCGGGTTTGTCCGGTCCTTTTATGAAACTATAAAGACCGCCACTATGGAGGGAATTGTCGGGCTTGGTTCTAACTTCGGCCAAATTTATTCCTCTGGCTGACGATCAATGCGGAAAAAGAATAATATCAGCGAAATGCAAGCAGGTGCGTATGTTGTTTCGGCAGGGTGCTGGCCTTATTTTCCAACCGTGATTTCATGCGCATGGATGAAAAGCACATCAAGGCGGTGATCCTGACCTTGCTGTACCAGTCCGAGGTCTATTTTATTCAGAGCGAGGCCGAGGTGAACAACCGCTACCCGGATATCCTCCTGCTGGAGCGCAACCCCATTGAGGTGCGCTATCAGTTTCTCTTTGAGCTGAAATACAGTAAGAAAAAGGAGGGCCAGCGTGGTTTGGAGGAAAAACGAGCCGAAGGAATTGAGCAGGTCAGGGCGTATGGGCAGCTTGCGGAGATCAGAAAATTGCCCAAACTGAAGTCCTACCTCCTGCTCACTGACGGCAGTGCGATTGAGGCGATGGAGGTTGGGCGAGGTGCTTGAAGCGGCACCGTATCTATTCTATGTTCAACGTCTCCAGCGGACTTGACAGGCGAGAGATGTCTTTATCCATAACATGGGTGTATATTTCTGTGGTTTTTACATCGGCGTGGCCCAGGAGTTCCTGAAGCACCCGAATATTGGTGCCGTTTTCCAGCATAGCTGTGGCAAAGCTATGGCGCAAGGTATGACAGGTGACCCGTTTGTCAATTCCGGCTCTATGCGCTGCCCGTTTGACAGCTTTTTGTAAACCTGACTCCATAACGTGATGACGCCGTATTTGTCCCGAGCGTGGATCAACAGATCGTTTTTGGGAGGGAAAAACATACTGCCAGCGGGTTTCCCGTGCAGCGGCAGGATATTTACGCGCCAACGCCTCCGGGATATACACTTCACCAAAGCCTGTTTCCAGATCATTGTGGTGCAAAAGCTTCACACGATCAATATGCTCCCTCAGTTCCGCAACTACAGGTTCAGCGAGAATCGTACTTCGTTGCTTATCTCCTTTTCCCAAAATACGAATTCGTTTTCGATCAAAGTCAACATCCATAATCCGTAACCGCACACACTCCATAAGACGCAGCCCGGAACCGTAGAGGAGTTTGGCCATCAGAGCATGCGTTCCCTGGATCTGCTTGAAAAAACGCTGTATTTCTTCTCCTCCAAGGACGGTGGGCAGGTTGGGCTTTCTTTTTGAGCGGATGGGCTGAATTTTTTCAGCCAAGGGCATATCAAAAACATCCCGGTAAAGAAAAACGAGGGCGTTCAAGGCCTGACGCTGGGTAGATGCGGATACTTTACGTTCCACAGCAAGATGAGAGAGGAAGCGTTCAACATCGCCAGCCCCGAGTTCGGCAGGATGAATCTTGCACTCAAAAAAATGAATGTAGCGGAGTATCCACTGACTGTATGTCTGCTCTGTCTTATAGGCATAATGATGATAGCGAAGAACTTCATGAACTTGCTCCATCAATTTAAGCTTCGGATTTGGACGAAATTTTTGTTTACTCTTTTTATTTTCCATGTTAGCTACTGTATATCATAATAAGAGGAAAGATGCAGGTGGAAATTGATAAGTGGAAAAGGTTTCCACTTTTACCGTGTCAATATCTGAATAAGTGGATTTTTGCGATACCTATTACGGTCAATAGCAGGACAGATTTCCACTTATTAATACTGTTAGGCATATAAGGAATAATGATGAAAATAACCCTCGACATTGACCAATTACTAAGTGAAGGTTCAATCACTCAGGCAGAATACAAAAAGCTTAGTGGGCTAGCTGCGAAATCCACCGGCTCCCTTGCTTTTAATATTTTAATTGGATTTGGTGTTATAGCAGTTAGTGGGGCAGCACTTGCTTTAGTGCCAGCTCCGGCAACGGCAATAGTAATTGGGTTGTTAATTCTTGTTGCCGGCTTGGCGTTATTGCGTAGTGGTCGAGAGCAATGGAAGGTTCTTTCAAATATTTGTATTTTGATCGGCGCGCTGATGGCTGGAGGAGGAGTTGTAACAGAGTTCAAAGGAAGCCTAGCATCGATTCTTTCTGTAACTGCAATATTTGCCGTAGCAAGCTTATTTGCGAGAAGCAACTTACTCGCAGTCCTGGCAACCCTGATGTTATCAGCGAGTATCGGCGCAAAAACCGGCTACTTTCATGCAAGTTACTTTTTAGTGATCCAAGAGCCGACTATTACAGTTATTTTGTTTAGTTTGTTAGCAATT
>Ga0316189_10005214_pt1 | contig 12455 bp, 10 predicted proteins | sample LowCovwburrow_MG_FD_204930 | JGI IMG/M metagenome (GOLD analysis project Ga0316189, IMG submission 204930) | Coastal sediment microbial communities from Maine, United States - Lowes Cove worm burrow | ecosystem: Environmental > Aquatic > Marine > Coastal > Sediment | place: USA: Maine... | reverse complement strand
CTCTTCTTTTGAAACATAAGTCGCCAATTTGGTATACTCGGCCATGGCCAAACTTTTTTGCAATTGGTCAACCTCTACTTCTTTGGCGTTTTCCTTTAAAAATACCGATATCGTAATCTGCTCCTTAAAATGGTCTGCCATTTTTTTGGTGTTTAATACCAATAATCCTAAAATTCCAAGTAGAAAAAGTACCAGCCCAATGCTTAAAACTACTGAGAAGTAGGAAGAAATCAGCTTTCGTTTTTGGTAGCGTTCAAATGATTTGCTCATAGGTAGTATTCTACAATATGTAAAAATAGGAAAGTAAATTGAATAAACTTATTTTTGCGCAGTATAGATAATAAAGCGAAAAATGCAGTACAATTTCAACGAAATTGAAGCCAAATGGCAAAAATATTGGGCCAAAAACCAAACGTTCAAAGCAGAGAATAACTCCAATAAGGAAAAGTTCTATGTGCTGGATATGTTTCCTTACCCTTCAGGGGCGGGGTTACATGTTGGGCATCCGTTAGGGTATATTGCCAGTGATATTTATGCACGCTACAAAAGACATAAAGGTTTTAATGTTCTGCATCCTATGGGATACGATTCTTTTGGCCTACCTGCAGAACAATATGCCATTCAAACGGGTCAACATCCAGCGATTACCACAGAAACCAATATCAATAGATATCGCGAACAATTAGACAAAATTGGTTTCTCTTTTGATTGGAGTCGTGAAGTACGGACTTCAAGTCCGAACTATTATAAATGGACACAATGGATTTTCATTCAGCTGTTCAATTCGTGGTATCATATAGATTCGGATAAGGCTGAGGATATAGAAACCTTGATTGCTATTTTTGAAAAGGAAGGAAACGCTAAGGTAAATGCTGTTTGCGACGATAATATCGAGGTGTTTTCAGCTCGGGATTGGAATGCATTTTCAGGTAAAAAACAGCAGGAAATATTGTTGCAATATCGGTTGACATATTTAGCGGAAACGGAGGTCAATTGGTGTCCTGCACTTGGAACAGTATTGGCAAACGATGAAATCATAAATGGAGTATCGGAACGTGGTGGCCATCCAGTGGTTCGTAAAAAGATGACCCAATGGAGTATGCGAATTACAGCATACGCCCAGCGATTGTCGGATGGTTTGGAAAAAATAGACTGGCCACAGCCTTTAAAAGATTCGCAGACCAATTGGATTGGTCGCTCCGAAGGAGCTTCGGTTACCTTCAAAGTCATTGCGAGCGAAGAGAAGCAATCTCATAAAATTGATGTATTTACCACTAGACCTGATACCATCTTTGGGGCTAGTTTTATGACTTTGGCCCCTGAACATGAGTTGGTGTCCAAAATTACTACACCTGAACATGAAGTTGAGGTAGATGCTTATGTTGAAGCCACGGCAAAACGCTCCGAACGTGACCGTATGGCCGATGTAAAGACCATTTCCGGAGCATTTACTGGTGCTTATGCCGAACATCCTTTTACCAAAGAGCCCATTCCTATTTGGATTGGCGATTATGTTTTGGCAGGATATGGGACTGGAGCGGTTATGTCTGTTCCTTGTGGGGATCAACGCGATTATGACTTTGCCAAACATTTCAATATCCCTATCCCAAATATTTTTGAAGGGGTTGATATTTCGGAAGAAGCCTTTGCGGATAAGGCTGCGACGGTAATTGCCAACTCTGATTTCCTAAACGGAATGCCTTATAAAAAGGCCGTAAAAAGGGTGATTTTTGAGTTGGAACAAATGGGACAGGGCAAAGGAAAAATAAACTATCGTTTGCGCGATGCCGTTTTTAGCCGACAACGTTATTGGGGTGAGCCTTTCCCTGTGTATTATGTTGATGGGATGCCACAGATGATTGATGCGGAGCATTTGCCAATTGAATTGCCCGAAGTTGAAAAATACCTACCCACGGAAACCGGTGAGCCCCCTTTAGGGAATGCCACCACTTGGGCTTGGGATATAGGCCAGTCAGCAGTAGTCAGTAATCAGTTGATTGACCATAAAAATGTATTTCCTTTGGAATTGAATACCATGCCAGGTTGGGCAGGGAGCTCCCAATACTTTAATAGGTATATGGATTCTGGGAATGAGAATGAAATCTTTTCACAAGATGCCATAACCTATTGGCAAGATGTGGATCTGTACATCGGTGGCAGCGAACATGCCACTGGGCATTTATTGTATTCCCGTTTTTGGCAAAAGTTTATGTTTGACAAAGGTTTAGTGCCTAAAGATGAGTTTGCCAAGAAACTCATTAATCAGGGAATGATAACTGGTACAAGTGCTTTTGTTTACAGGGAAGAATTATCAGGGAATGTAATTTCGAAAGGAATGGTTGGTGATAAAAAAGTTACACCAATTCATGCGGATGTTTCATTGGTCAATACTTCTGACGAATTGGATATTGAGGCTTTTAAAAAGTGGAAACCGGAGTTTAAGGATGCTAGTTTCATTTTAGAAAATGGTAAATACCTCGTAGGTCGTGAAGTTGAAAAAATGTCCAAATCCAAATACAATGTGGTGAGTCCTGATAGTATTTGTGAGGAATATGGTGCAGACTCTTTGCGTTTGTATGAAATGTTCTTGGGGCCTTTGGAGCAGTCCAAACCTTGGAATACTGCGGGGATTACAGGAACACATTCGTTCTTGAAGAAGCTTTGGCGTTTGTATTTTGGTGAGAATGGAGCCAAGTTCAATGATGCGGAACCAACAAAAGAGAACCTAAAAACATTACATAAGACCATAAAAAAGGTGGAGGACGATATTGAGAATTTCTCTTTCAATACTTCGGTATCCACTTTTATGATTTGTGTGAATGAGCTTTCAGCCCAAAAATGTACATGTCGTTCTATATTAGAACCATTGGCCATTTTGGTGTCACCTTATGCCCCGCATATTGCTGAGGAGCTGTGGGAACGATTGGGCTACAAGGAATCTATAGCAACAGTATCTTTCCCCATCTTTGATGAAATTCATTTGGTGGAGAGTAGTAAGCAATACCCGATTTCATTCAACGGGAAGATGCGATTCACTTTAGAATTACCATTGGATTACTCCAAAGATGAGATAGAAGCGGCTGTAATGGCCCACGAAAAGACCCAACAACAATTACAGGGCAGAACACCGAAAAAGGTGATAGTAGTACCTGGTAAGATTGTAAACATCGTGGGGTAATTGTTTTGGACAATATGTCAGCAAAATATACCCCGCATATTTTGGCGGGGTTTTTGTGCTATGCCTATTCTCTTAAAAAATGAATCTTTAGTATTTTTATAAAAGTTTAAACAGAAAAGTTATGATGGGATATTATATATTAATCGGTGCTATTGCTTTGGTCAGTTGGCTAGTAAGCAGTAAGCTCAAAAGTAAATTCAAGCATTATTCCAAGGTACATCTAAGCAATGGAATGAGTGGGGCGGAGATAGCTGAAAAAATGTTGGCCGACCACGGTATTCGTGACGTAAAGGTGGTTTCTACCCCAGGGATGCTCTCGGATCACTACAATCCAAAAAATAAAACAGTCAATCTTAGCGAAGGCGTGTATGCACAACGTAACGCATCTGCAGCCGCAGTTGCAGCACATGAATGTGGTCATGCCGTTCAACACGCACAGGCTTATGAGTGGTTGACGCTGCGTTCAAGATTGGTTCCTGTTGTTAGTGTAACTTCTGGAATGTCTATGTGGGTTGTTTTTGGGGGACTGATGTTAGGTGCTGCTGCAGGTGTTGGATTTGGTTACTGGGTAGCCATTGCAGGATTGATTATGATGGGAATGGCGACCTTGTTCAGTTTTATCACTTTACCGGTTGAATATGATGCCAGTAATAGGGCTTTAGCTTGGTTGAAGGCTAAAAATATGGTAACACAACAAGAATATAAAGGCTCAGAAGATGCTTTGAAATGGGCAGCAAGAACGTATTTGGTTGCGGCTATTGGTTCCTTGGCTACATTGTTTTATTGGGGCTTACAAGTTTTGGGAGGAAGAGATTAATCCCATTAAGTAATAATATAGACCCCAAAGGTTTCCAAAACCTTTGGGGTTTTTATATGGTAATCTGACGATCTATTTGTTGATCTAGCGAGATAAAGGTCTCTGTTCGTGAGACCCCTTCGATTTGCTGGATTTCCTTGTTCAAAACATGCATTAAATGCTCATTGTCCCTGCAGAGTACTTTTATTAAAATTGACCAATTGCCAGTAGTATAATGACATTCCAATACTTCTGGGATTTTCTCCAATTGCTTTACGGCAATAGGGTTGCTCATGGCCTTATCCAAATAAATACCGATGTAGGCCATGGTAGTATAGCCCATTACCTTAGGATTGATGATGAATTTTGAACCTGCAAGAAGCCCTGATGCTTCCAACTTTCGAAGACGCTGATGAATGGCCGCACCAGATATACCAATATTTCGTGCTATTTCAAGAACCGGTTTTCGGGCATCCTGCATTAAGAATCTTAGGATTTTCTTGTCAATCCCATCAATTTTTACACTATTGTTGTCAGATTTCATTTTATCATTTCAATATGTAAGTAAAAATACGAAATGCTTATGAAAGTCTAAATACCCACCGCATCTGGATTGTAACCCAAATAGGGAACCTCATACTCCTTAAAGGTGATTCCGTAATTCTTTAATTCGGCCAATATTGGATCATACACTTCTTGGGTTATAGGCATTTGTACTCCTGGTGTGGTAATTTGTTTGTTCAAAATCAATAAGGTGGCAATAGCCACTGGTAGACCAACAGTTTTGGACATGGCAGTATACTTTCGGTTTTCACCAATCACGACTACATTTGCATCAATCTGGGATTTTTTACCGTTGAGTTCATAACCAAACTTGTGATACATGACAATCATGTCCTTATCATCCTTGTCCAATGTCCAACTATCTTCTAAAATCAATTGTAGAATTTGAGCAGGAGTTGCATTTTCTAAAGGGATGATTTTATTTGGATCAAAAAGATTTATTTCGGAAAGCATTTCCCACTTGCTATCATCTTGGTCAATTTTTAAATAGTGTCGTAATTTCAATTCAACCGAATCGGTTGGTGAATAGGGCAAAAATAAGTTGGTGAATGCACGGTATGACATTCCCTTTGAGTTTTCAATAGAATAACTATCATCGGTCATTCCCAATTGCACGAACATATTCCATGCCTTTGAAAATCCCACCCTCCTCATTGTACCTCTATAAAGCGTAAGTACATTATGTAAACCATAGGCCTCGCGATAGTTCAAAGAATCGCGATTGGCATAGCCTTCGAATTTACCGTAGCCTTCAATTTCAAAAAATTCTGTTCGCCTAAAAAGTTTATGGTACGGAATATATTTATAAGAACCTTCCTGAATGAATTTTGCCGCTCCCCCTTGACCTGCCAGAACCACATTTCTTGGATTCCAGGTAAATTTATAGTTCCATAAATTATTATCACTTTCAGGAGCGACCAATCCGCCTGTGAACGATTCAAATAAAAGCATTTTACCACCTTGGCTTCTAATGTTGTCTATAATCTTCATCGCACTCATATGGTCAATTCCCGGGTCAAGACCAATCTCATTCATGAAGACCAAGCCTTTGTCTTTTACTTTTTCGTCTAGAGCCTTTATTTCTTTACTGACATACGAAGCTGTGACCAGATGTTTTTCCAACGTCACGCAATCCTCGGCTACTTTCAAATGAAAGCGGGCAGGCAGCATGGAAACCACAATATCACTGTTTAAGATTGCTTTTTTTCGGTCTTCATCTTTTAAGATGTCCAAATGCATGACCGTACAATTTGTATGGTCCTTGATTGGAGCAGGAATCGCATCAGGATTTATGTCACCAATGGTAAGGTGCAGTTTTTCAGCTTTGGACTTCTCTAAAAAGAAGTCCAATAGATAAGAGGTTGATTTGCCGGCACCTAAAACAAGTATTTTTCGCAACATTTACTTTAATTACTTTTACGTGATTATAACGAAGTACTAAGGTATCAAATTGTTATATTTATAAAAAAAGTGGGTTGTTAAGTTATGAACAAAACAATTTTTAGTACAGGTATTGTTTTTGGAACCCTAGCTGTAATTTTGGGCGCTTTTGGGGCCCACGGTTTGGAAAAACTAGTTGATGCCGATGCAATACAAACCTATGAAACAGGTGTGAGATACCAAATGTACCACGCCTTATTGTTATTGATTTTGGCCAATACCAATTTTGTAAACGAAAAGAAAAAAAAGATTATTTTTCACCTCATTACCCTAGGAATTATTCTTTTTTCATTTTCGATATTTCTTCTTGCGACCAATGATTTAACATCCTTTGATTTCAAAAAAATTGGGCTGTTGACTCCACTGGGGGGCACATTATTAATTCTAGGTTGGATTATATTAGGATTTCGGGCATTTAAAAGAACAAAATAATTAATTCACGATTTAAGGGCGTAAAAATTAAATAATTGATAATTTTGCCCACTTTTAAACCCAATTGATTAATTATATCGGAAAATTCGAGAACAATGTCAAATAAAAAACAGGGATTGAATTTGGAGAACATTTTGTACCAATTATCTCCATCCAAACTACATGAGAAAACCTTGCAAAAAGGAATGGGTAAAGAAACCTCCTCAGGCGCTTTAGCAATTAATACCGGTGAGTTTACAGGTAGATCACCTCAAGATCGATTTATTGTAAAGGATGATATCACTGCTGAAAAAATATGGTGGGGAAACATCAATATTCCCTTTGAACCAGAGGCCTTCGACAATTTATATGACAAGGTTTTAAAGTACCTTGATGATAAAGAACTATATATAAGGGATTGTTATGCGTGTGCAGACCCTAATTATAGAATGAACATTAGAGTGGTAAATGAGTACGCCTGGTCTAATATGTTCGTGTACAATATGTTTATACGCCCTTCAGAAGAGGAATTAACTAATTTTGAACCAGAATGGACCGTAATCAATGCGCCTGGTTTTTTGGCTGATGCAAAGATTGATGGAACCCGCCAACATAATTTTGCCATTTTAAACTTTACTAAAAAAGTTGCATTAATAGGGGGTACTGGTTATACAGGTGAGATTAAAAAAGGAATTTTTTCGGCCCTTAATTTTATACTTCCGGTTTTTAAAAACACCTTACCTATGCATTGTTCGGCCAACGTTGGTAAAAATGGTAATACAGCCATCTTTTTTGGTTTGTCTGGGACCGGAAAGACCACCTTGTCTGCAGATCCAAAAAGAAAATTGATTGGTGATGATGAACACGGTTGGAACAATGAAAATGCAATATTCAATTTTGAAGGTGGATGTTATGCCAAGGTCATTAATTTGTCAGAGGCAAGTGAGCCGGAAATTTTCGGCGCTATTAAAAAAGGAGCACTCCTAGAAAATGTAATCATGAATGATGCCGGAGTGGTTGATTTTGCCGATACAACTATTACACAAAATACCAGGGTAAGCTATCCTCTTTATCACATTGATAATGTACAACGACCAGCAATAGGCAAGAATCCAAAAAACATATTTTTTTTAACTGCGGATGCATTTGGGGTACTACCTCCAATTTCCAAATTGACTCCTGCCCAAGCGGCATATCATTTTATCTCAGGATATACCGCGAAAGTTGCTGGTACCGAGGCCGGAGTTGTGGAACCAATCCCGTCGTTTTCAGCATGTTTTGGGGCGCCTTTTATGCCATTGCATCCCGCAAAGTATGCCGAAATGTTGAGTCGAAAAATGCAGGAAGCCGGAGTAAATGTTTGGCTTGTGAATACGGGATGGACAGGTGGTCCTTACGGCATAGGTACCAGAATGAAACTAAAATATACACGCGCTATGATTGATGCCGCATTGAATGGGGATTTAGGATTGTATTCTTACGACAACTATCATATTCATTCTGTATTTGGTGTTGCACAGCCAAGGGAATGCCCAGGCGTACCAACAAGTGTTTTAAGCCCAAGAACAACTTGGAACAATGATGAGGCTTATTATAAAACGGCATTTAAACTATCCAATTCTTTCAGGGAAAACTTTAAAAAGTTTGAGACGTTTGCCAGTGAGGAAATTAGACGTGGGGGACCGCAACGATATGCCTTCTAAAAAAACCTGACGATTACGTCAGGTTTTTTTTATTTTTTATTTTCAGTTGTAATATACTTTTGCAACGCCATGGACATTGATGGCGTATCTGGCGTTGGGGCCTTAATATCTATGCGTAAGCCTGCTCCAGTCGCTGCATCAACAGTAGAATTACCAAATACAGCTATACGTGTATCGTTTTGCTTAAAGTCAGGGAAATTCTTCAATAATGATTCTATACCAGATGGGCTAAAGAAAACTAGCACATCGTAGTAAACATCCCTTAGGTCAGAAAGATCACTGATTACAGTTTTATAGAAGATACCTCTGGTCCAATCAACAGCCAACTGATCTAATTTTTCGGGAACTTGATGTTTTAAAACATCTGAAGAGGGTAAAAGAAATTTCTCTTCCTTGTATTTTTTAAATAAAGGAACAAGGTCATCGAAATTCATCTTGCCTACATAAATCTTACGTTTGCGATAAACCACATATTTTTGCAGATAGTAAGCAACAGCTTCGGATTGGCAAAAATATTTCATAGCGTCCGGTACTTTAAATCGCATTTCTTCAGCAATTCTAAAAAAGTGATCAACGGCATTTCTACTGGTCAAGATAATTGCTGTATAGTTATTCAAATCTATCTTTTGTTGACGAACCCCTTTGGCGTCAACCCCTTCAACATGAATAAATGGTCGAAAATCTACTTTTACTTTTTCCTTATCAATGAGTCTGGAATAAGGAGAGTTTTCCATTTTAGGTTCAGGCTGCGAAACCAAAATCGTCTTTATTTTCATAAATCCTAGTCTATTAGATAGCTTCCGATGAGAATAAACGGTGCAATTTCAAGAGCGCAAAGGTACAAAATAAAATAGAAAAAGTTGCTAGTTATGAATTTTTGATGATTCCTTAGAATGGTTATCCAGCCAATTACATTAACCAAAAGAATTAGCAAAAACGCTACATAAAACACAACTTTTGACCCAATTGCGATATAGGTTAGGATAACATTTGCCACAAACATGATCAAACCGCTGTAATTGAAATATGATAACTTCTTGAAAATTACTTCAGTTATCGTTTTTTGTGTCCCAAAAATGAAACCATTGCCCATTTGAAGTGCAAGTTTTACAAATAGAAAAAGCACTATTGAGCCCAAAATCAATGGAAACGCTATAATTGCCGAATTTTGGACTGGCTCAAAAAGAATGTTTCTTCCTAGATACAAGAACAGTGAAAAGTTGATGATAAGAAATAGGCCGAAAAATAGGTTGAACCAATTTACCAGCTTTTCTTTTTTGTTGTACATGAAAATGTACTTGTTATTAAAGGGTAAAATAATGAAATTTAAGAACCTAGTGTAAAAAACCCCCTTTGCCAAAACCACAAATAAAAGACTGATAAAAATTAGAATTGTAATCCAATCCATAACCTCTATATTTCTAAGAATGGGTTCCATTAGTTTAGTTTAAATGTCGCACTGTTTAACCCGTGCCTTAATCCGTTTTCTGAAATTACAATTTTAAAATATCCTGGCGACGCTATTTTTTTTGGTTTTGGCAAACTATAGTTAAAAAGTGTTGTATCATTTGCTTTTAGTATTAGTAATTTATCATTCTTGGGCGATATCTTAATTGGTACAAGCTCTTTAAACTGTTTGGCGTCATTCAAAAAAGCTATGGCAAATTGCAATTTATTCAAGGCAATATTCTTCTTATACGGATTGTATATTTTGGCTGTTTGTTCTTCATTGTTCAAGGAAAAACTTTCTTTGTTCACATAACACCTAAGCTTTCTGAAAGACTCGAAATCATCTATGAAATTAGCATAATAGATGCTGCCATTTATTTTTGGAAAAGTAAATTCACTATCAGTAAGATATTTTGAAACATAAAGCACCTTCTTATGTTGAACATCTTTTTCTGAATCGTCTATTGAATATTGGTTTTGTCTATAATTTATATTGTTCAAAGAGAATGACGTTTTCCCGGTGTAGAAGGCATACATTGGGGCATTACGGTACGAATTTTCAAAAACCACGGGATTATCACCTGCTTTTGATTGTATCTGGCCCATCCAGTCTTTATTACCATGGGATTCATAGACTACCGGAAATAACGGTTCGTAAACCAAGCCCATTCGTAGAAAAAGGATGACAACAATATTGACCAGCCCCGACCAATAGATCCATTTGCGAACGATTCCGTTCTCAGCCATATAGTTGAAAACCAGAATGGCAACAGGGATGGAAATAACAATTATCCATTGAGTCTGTACCCTCCTGTTAAAACTGGAGATAAAAAAGAATATCAAAATTCCATAGGTCAAATATAAAAGTGCTTTGGTGAACAAGTCTTTTGGGCGAGTCCTGAATATTGAGTAATAGATAAAGGGAAAAGTGAGCCCAAAAATTGCTACAAGATTAATTAAAAAGCCTAAAGTGTATTTATTAAAATTATATGCCGCATTAGGTCGTTCAAAAAGATGGTATTTTATCGATACAAAATCATTCTCATAGAGCCATAAAAAATGAGGTGTATAACACAATAAGGCTATGACAACAGCAACCCATGCATATTTATTAAAAACCAATTTTATATTAGATAATAACACAAAGAGAATCACTAATACAGCGTGATATTTACTGTACATGAGTGCCGCCATTACTACTCCAAGAACAAGTGCCATCAAATATGATGGGGACCTTATAAAATTCTTGTAAACCAATAGAAAGACAGCTGTAAAAAATAATAGCGGTGTATCTGGTAGAGTAAAAAAACCGTAAGCGTTGAGCAGCGTCATGGAAAATACAAGCACAAAAAAGTGCGGCACAAAATTTTCTTTCTTGGGGCTGTCAATAGTTAACCATAATACAAGTAAAGTAGCTACTGATAAAAGACAACCAACAAAACGTACCCCTAACTCGCCACTGAAGAAAAGACCACTGAGTTTTATCATTAATGCGACCATAGGTGGGTGGTCAAAATAACCCCAAGCCATTTTTTTTGCGTAGTGCCAATAATAGGCTTCGTCAAAGATGAGTTCTGTAAAATGGGCCTGTAAAAGGTTAAGGACCAATATAGAACCTAAAAGATATAAAAATAGCCTTGGTAACTTCAATGACATTGTTGAATGTTGATTGGGCGCAAAATTACAAATTCTGCCCCTTATAGAAAGATTTAAAAAAATGATAAATAGCAAAATCGAATACTTACAGAGCCATTAAAACACTATTTTTGTGGAAATTCCATCAAGTTTATGTCTGGCAGTTTGGTCATTATACCCACCTACAACGAGATTGAAAATGTTGATGCCATTATTAGGGCTGTCTTTGAGTTAAAGAAGGATTTTGATGTACTTATTGTAGATGACAATTCACCGGACGGTACAGCGGACCATGTATCTAAAATGCAGAAAGAATTCCCAAATCAATTGTTCTTGGAAGTACGCCAAGAAAAAAAAGGATTGGGTACGGCTTATATTCACGGATTTAAATGGGCAATTGCAAAAAAATATGACTACATATTTGAGATGGACGCCGATTTTTCCCATAACCCAACAGACCTCTTACGTTTGCATAAAGCCTGTGAGAATGGGGCCGATGTAGCTGTTGGATCACGTTATAAAAAGGGAGTTAATGTTGTAGATTGGCCCTTGTACAGGGTATTGCTTTCTTATGGAGCGTCATTTTATGTAAAAATGATTACCGGGATGAGAGTACACGATCCAACTGCTGGTTTTGTTTGTTATAAAAGACATGTATTGGAAAATATAAACCTTGATTCAATTAGGTTTGTGGGCTATGCTTTTCAAATTGAAATGAAATTTAGGGCTCATCTAAAAAAGTATAAGATTGAGGAAATTTCTATAATTTTCCGAGATAGGGTCAAGGGTAAATCCAAAATGAGTTCTTCAATTATAGGGGAGGCCATATTTGGTGTTATGAAAATGAAATTGAAAAGTATTTTTCAAAAAAATAAATTCTGATTATGGGCGAAATCTTGATTAAAAACGCAAAAGTCGTCAATGAAAATAAAATATTTGAAAGGGATATATTGCTTGACGATGAATTGATTGTTAGGATTGATAAAGATATCAGTAGTGGCAATGCCGAAGTAATTGATGTTGAAGGTAATTATTTACTCCCAGGCATTATTGACGATCAAGTACATTTTAGGGAGCCTGGGCTTACCCATAAAGGCGATATTGCCTCAGAAAGTAGGGCAGCTGTAGCGGGGGGTATTACAAGTTTTATGGAACAGCCGAATACCAACCCACAAACAACGACCATTGAAAAACTGGAGGAGAAGTTTACTCGTGCAGCGGATTCTTCTTTCGCCAATTACTCTTTTTTGTTCGGAGGCACTAATGATAATTTAGAGGA
>Ga0316189_10005213_pt1 | contig 12456 bp, 12 predicted proteins | sample LowCovwburrow_MG_FD_204930 | JGI IMG/M metagenome (GOLD analysis project Ga0316189, IMG submission 204930) | Coastal sediment microbial communities from Maine, United States - Lowes Cove worm burrow | ecosystem: Environmental > Aquatic > Marine > Coastal > Sediment | place: USA: Maine... | reverse complement strand
GTGGTAGCAATGCGAACAGACGAGAACCCGGCATCCTCTAATACGGCGATAAGTCGTTTCGGGCCTGCTTGTGCGCCCAGGCATAAGGCAACATCCTGGGAGCGCGAGTTAGGGAGGCAAATCAGGGTGGAGGCGGCATAAAATACGCCACCCAGTGGGTGAAGGTTATCTTCGGTTTTATCGCCTGCCAGCGGCTCTACCACCATTAACGTGCCACCGGGTGCCAGGCTTTCGCGTATGTGTTTGGCAACGCCCACCGGGTCACCCATATCGTGCAATGCATCAAAGACGCAAGCGAAGTCGTAACCACCATTGGACGGAATGTTACTGGCGTCTGCCTGGTCAAAGGTAATATTTTTCACGCCCGCCGCAGCCGCTTTGCTGCGTGCATCATCAATCGAGGGACCATGGATGTCGTAGCCGAAAACCTTCGAGTTGGGAAATGTCTCCGCCATCAGTACTGAAGTAGAGCCGTGACCGCAGCCAATATCGGCTATGGTCCCGCCAGTTTCAAGCTTTTCCTGCACGCCATCCAGCGCGGTGATCCAATTTGTCACCAGGTTTGAAATATACCCCGGGCGGAAAAAACGGTCAGTGCCACAAAACTGGCATGGATGCTGGTCGCCCCAGGGACGCCCTTTGCCAGAACGAAAGACATCTACCGCGGTTTCATGTTCTGCATACTGTGCGACGATGATCTGCAGCAGGCCATGCATATTGGCTGGACTATCTTCTGTTGCAAAAACCGCTATTTGCTCTGGAGACAGGTAAAACTTCTCTGACTCGGCATCATAATTCACATACTCAGTGGCAGCGTTGGCTGACAGCAGCTCTTTCAGATAGCGTGAATCCACGCCGGCAGTTGTCGCTATTTCTTCCACCGAGCGAGGCTCGCCGTCAGCCATGGCCCGATATACGCCAGTTTGATCGGCGATATAAGCAAGTAACCCTGATAATGCGGCATTGGCGTTACCAACCACCTTGCCGGCCAGCTCATCCAATTTTTCCATATTCAATTCGGCCATTGGTTAATCCCTTTTTTATTCGTGAAAAGCACCGGTCAAACGGCAGTTTGACCCTGGTTAGTATGCAGGCAGCGACAGGCGCCGACGATTAAGTATAGACTTTGTTCAAGTCAATGCCAGACCTTACTCGGGGCGATAGCCCGGAAACAGGGCGGGTAGTTTCAAATTGCCAGCAACCTGACTTTCCTTAGGGGTAGTTCAGGAATAAGGTTCACGAATGGAATCAGGGATTATCATCGCAGTTGTAGTGGTGGTGGCGCTCGCCGCCCATATCGCCCTCTACCGCTGGGTGAAATTTAAAATTCAGGAAGGTGTGATCTTGCAGTTTCTTCGCGATGCTGGGGAGACGGGAGCGCCCGACCACCATCATGCGGATGCCATTGCCGCACATACCGATATTTCCCCACAGCGCGTTGCTGCTGTCTGTGGCAAAAGCCCACAGATTCACTGTGACCCGGAAGTTGAGAACAGCTGGCGTGCCGACGGAGTCAGGGCCTGAAGATTACGTAATCCGATAGCGCCCGCGTATCTATGGATTATTTCACTATGCCTTGGCGGCAAGGGGCGTGATATTTGAAGGTTCCTGCTGTTCATCCTCACCAAGGCCCACCAACAAGCCGGGATTGCCTTTGCAGGCGGCAATCAGCATATTTTTGTTTTTGGACAGTAACAGGCCCATATTTTCGGCATCTTTCTCGCTGATGCCATCAATGTGCTTGCACAGGACCCTACTAAAACCTTCTGCCAGTTCCAGCATTTTGTCGTGGGCATCGGCATCTTTTTTACTTTCGTACATGCTGTCGTCCCGGTCACATTTCCACATTGCTACCACGGCCATGGGTTACCTCGCGTGTGTGTTGTTGATTCCTGAATATACTGTATATAAACACAGTATTTTTGGCAACCGATTTCTACGGATAAATCGTCTATAACCGCACCTGGACAGTTCCGGAAAATTAACCTGGCACTGGCCATTTTCCTGAAAAAAGTATGGCACATATTTGTAATTGGAATACCCTACCCCGCTCATTGTTTTCTCAATAACCAGGCTCTTGCTAAAAGGATTGACTCATGACTACACCAACCCTCGATTCAACATTTACATTACCCAGCGGCCAGGTTCTAAAAAATAGAATTGGAAAATCAGCCATGAGTGAAGCTTTGGCTACAACTGACAATGTGCCTACAGAATTATTATCTACTTTGTATCGTCGATGGGCTGAAGGCGGAATAGGGCTCTGTCTTACTGGCAATGTCATGATTGATAAAAACGCGCTGGGAGAGCCCAATAACGTTGTATTGGAGAATGATCTTCACCTTGATAAGTTTAAAGCATGGGCGAAAGCAGGCGTACACAATGGTACGCAATTATGGATGCAGCTAAACCATCCAGGTAAACAATGTCCAAAAGGGTTGAACCGAGAGACCGTATCGCCTTCCGCAGTGCCCTGGGAAGAGAAGATGCAGTCGTTTTTTGAAGTACCCAGGGAGCTCGCCGAGGATGAGATACAAGACATTATTCATCGCTTTGCAAAGAGTGCTTCTCTGGCAAAAGAGGCTGGTTTTACCGGGGTACAAATACATGGCGCCCATGGTTATTTAGTAAGCCAGTTTCTATCACCTCACTTGAATCGGAGAACGGATCAGTGGGGAGGCACTCCCGAAAACCGTATGCGCTTTGTAAAAGAAGTATATAGATCCATACGAACCGCAGTGGGCTCAGACTTCCCTATTGGTATAAAAATGAACTCAGCTGACTTCCAAAAGGGCGGGTTTAGTGAGGAAGAGTCTCTGAATGTTATGAAAGTGCTTTCTGGTTTGGGCATAGACCTCATCGAAATTTCTGGAGGCACATATGAAGCACCCGCGATGAGTGGCAATGAAAAGTTTGAAGACAGCTACCAGAAAGACAGTACAAAAAAACGTGAAGCCTACTTTTTACGTTTTGCAGAGAAGGTTCGAAATGAAGTTTCTGCACCGCTTATGGTGACTGGTGGCTTTCGCAGTGGCGTGGGTATGAGCGCGGCACTGGAAACCAGTGCTCTTGATATAGTTGGAATTGCTCGGCCGGTGGCTATTGACCCTGAGTTTCCAAATAAAGTTTTGAATGATATTAACACTGAAAGTCCTGTCAAATTAGTTCGCACAGGAATCAAAATGATTGATCAGATGTCACTCATGGATGTCGCCTGGTATACGCGACAGCTGAAACGAATCGGTAAAGGCCTAGAGCCCGCAATCAATGAAAACCCAACCATTGCACTAATAAAGATCATGATTTCAACCGGATTCAGAACTTTTCAAACAAAACGATTAAGAGCATAAAAAGGCCACCATCCTATGCAACCCTGCGGGGCTTGAAACCCGGGAATAATCGCTTTGGCCTGATTCTGCGTACAGTAATGGATTATTCCGTGATGGTAATGTTATGAAACCCAACCCAAATCCCCAGGGCAAGGGCCTGGTGCCGGTCCTGGATGCCTGGCAGTCCGTGCAGCCCGATGGGGTAGCTCCTAAATCAGCCCCGCGTCTGCTGGGAGACTACCTGGTCTCCTTACTGGTATTGTCCGCCGAGTTCAGCTTCAAGCCGGTACCCGGTAAACCCTATTACCTGTATTGGCGTGAAGGAGACTGGCAGTTGTCGCTGATTAGTCCTGTAGAGTGGGGTCTGCGGCTTCCAGGTGAATGCCTTGGCGAGTGCCAGCTGGGCTTTGATCTGACCTGGCACTTGATTCCGCAGCAAGAGCCGGTTTTCAGTGCTGAATTGCAGCGTGCGATCGAACAATTCACAGCTAACTTCGGTGAACATCTCGCCAGCGCTGACGCGCTGGAGAATACACTGCCTTTCTACGTTCGCCAGCTGCCGTTTTACAGACGACTATTGGCTACCGGTTTGGCTATCTCCCTGAAAAACTCGATACAGGCCTCCGGTCAGTTGGGCCACACCGGTCATGCCTGGCTGCAGCGTGTGTCTGGTGAATTGCCCCAGCTCCTGGCTCCCTCCACTCACCCTGTATCGTTAGTTACCTCGTCAGCACCCTAACGGGCCTGAGCCTGGAGGTCCGGCGCGCTGCGCTGACCCCTGAGAACACCACCGGGTGTTGGTCCCTGCATAGTACCGTCTCGAAACGTGACCTGGCCTGACTTGATCGTGGCCACATACCCGTCCGCCTTTTGCAGCAATCGTTTGCCGCCGGCGGGAAGATCGAAAGCCAACCAGGGAGTGCCCAGGCTCAGCTTGTTCATGTCGATAATATTGATATCAGCCAGGTAACCTGTAGCCAACAAGCCCCGGTCTCCCAGCCCGTACAAAACTGCCGTATCCCGACACTGGCGCTTTATTGCCTGGGGCAGACTGATACGTGCACCGTTTCTATCGCGCACCCAATGCTGCAGCATGAACGTGGGCGAAGCTGCGTCACAAATGGTTCCACAGTGGGCGCCGCCATCTGACAAAGAGTTGACGCAATCATCAGAGGCTTGCAATTCCTCAAGGAAATCGAGGTTGCCATCTGCATAGTTTAAAACCGGGAAATAGATGAAGTTGCCACCGTGATTAGCCAGCATGGTGTTATAGGCATATTCCTCAGGGGAAATACCCGCGTTCTGCGCTTTAGCCAGGATGCTCTCCTGCGCCGTGGGCTCATAGTTAAACTCCGGGCCCATTTCGTACTGCGCAAACCAGCCGCTGGTAACCAGTTGCAACAACGGTCCTATGTCGCTCTCCAGCAGGATGTTGTCTTCTGCAAGCATGCGCCTTTTAAAGTCACGATCTTCCAGCATGGCCAGCTGCTGCTCCCATGGAAGGCCCGCAATTTCCGCCCAGGCCGGCTTGAAGAGAAAAGGATGCACGGTCGTTTGCCAACCCATGATGATGCCATTGCCTCGTAATGCGATTTGCGCGACGATATTCGCACCCTTTGCATTTTCTTCTCGCATGGTAGATATCTGCTCAGCAAGTGGAATCTCGTGCGCCATTGATTGCAGCGCGGCAAAAGTCACCGGTAATCCGGTTTCACGACTTAATTCGCCCATCCACTGGAATTCATTCCAGTCCCGGTTCAGGTCACTTGCCATCTCGAACACGCCGTGCCCGACTCGGCCCATGGCCCGGCCAATACCCAGCAATTCCTCCTGGGTAGCCGTGGTACCTGGCACAAGCTCACCGTCTACCGATTTGTGCAGTACGGTCCTGGAGGTGGAAAAGCCCAATGCCCCGGCCCTGAGGCCCTCTTCCACAATGGCCGACATTTCGGCAATGTCTGAGTCGGTTGGCGCTTCATTGGCGGCCCCACGCTCACCCATCACGTAAGCGCGCACTGCGCCATGTGGCACATGCGTGCCAACATCCACCGTGCGTGGCAGCTTTTCCAGCGCATCCAGGTACTCGGGAAAGCTCTCCCAGTCCCAGGACATGCCTTCCGCCAGTGCGGTGCCGGGAATATCTTCCACCCCTTCCATCAGACCGATCAACCACTGGTGTTTGTCAGGCTTTGCGGGCGCGAATCCAACGCCACAGTTTCCCATGACCACGGTAGTCACGCCGTGCCAGGAAGAGGGCGCCATTTCAGGATCCCAGGTCGCCTGGCCATCGTAATGGGTATGGATATCAACAAAGCCTGGTGTCACGATCTTCCCGCCGGCATCAATTTCCTCTTTCCCCGCAGCCAGGTTCAGGCCTATGGCAGCAATGCTGTCGCCGTTGATTGCCAGGTCCGCAACGTAATCCGCATTTCCCGAACCATCAACAATAGTTCCACCGCGTATGACCAGGTCGTACATAATGAAGTGCCTCAACTTTGCGATTTATGAGGAAGCCTAGCATAACCAGGACGCAACATCCGGGCATTTGACGGATGTCCACAGATGAACGTGAGCTTGAAAGTAGATATCTTCTGATTGCCCGATGCCACCGCCAAAACCCTGGTTGACGGTTGGCTCTATACCGGTGATGCTGCAAAGATGAACGCAGGGTGGGATAAGGGCGCGCAACTGAGCGCAGGTTTATGTAGAAGGAGAAAGAATAGATGGTTTCCGGAAACCGCTTCCGCGTATTACTGATTGCTTGTGCGCTACTGGGCAGTTGTGCATCACCGGGCCACTTCGAACCGACGCCGATTGTCGAATCGGGGGCTGCAATGGTGTACCTTTATCGCCCGGCTGCCAGCAACCCGGGAGCCAAACCCCTGTTGCTGAGTTACCCCGAGGTGATGATTGATGGCAATAGCTACGGTGTACTCAAGTACAACAGCTACCGCCCCATCGAGCTGCCCCCGGGGAAACACGATGTCCGCCTCACCGGACTGACCGAGAACTCGAAGTGGGAGCCCAGGGACGTCAATTACAGCATCAACCTGAAGCCGGGGGAAACTGCATATCTGAAGTTCAGGGTAGAGTTCGATACGGCTGAAATGGGCTTTCTGGAGCTTGGACCGAAATATATCATCAGCCTGAACCAGGTCCCCGAATCAACAGCTGTTTACGAAATTCGCGACACCAAAAAAACATGATGCCAGTGCGGCAAAGTAGTCAGTTCTGGCAGCTCAACTCATCCAGAAATCGATAATCTGCCACCTGATCCAGCGTCGAGAACTACACAACCCATGCCCAGCGGGATAAACTGTCGCCGCGTTGGGCGCACATATTTGATAAAGAGGTGATTTTTGAGTGGCATATGAATTAACTGGCAAGATAAAGCTCATCCAGGACCCAAAAACATTCGACAGTGGGTTTACCAAGCGGGAAATGGTCGTAATCGTTGAAGACGGGAAATACCCCCAGGAAATCAACATTGAATTTGTCCAGGATAAAGTCGCGTTGCTGGATACTCTTGTGCCCGGGCAGGAAGTGACGGTTACATTTGATATCCGTGGCCGGGAATACAACGGGCGATATTTCAATAATCTCCAGGGATGGAAAATCGCTACTCAGGGAAACGAGCCTTCAATGGCAGCGGAAGACCAATCGTCGGACCCTCACTTTCCTACCCCTGCAGATTTTGAGGACGACGATATACCCTTCTAGCGGGCAGTTATGGAACAGAACCAATTAGATCGTTTTCGGACAGCGCTGATATCTCGACGGGAAGAAATCAGGCAGCTGACTACAGACAGTAAGGACGATGGCAAGGTTGATAAGAGTCATTGAGCCGATCAGTACCAGGCTTTGGATAAAAGACGTCCTCTCGGCAACAAGGCCATAGCTTGCTGACCCCAGTGATGCACCCAGGTTGGCAATGGACATGTAAATGGCAAACTGGGTGACGGACACCTGCGCTGAACATATCGCCATGGCGATGGCGATAACACACACCATGGTGATAGGTCCGAGTAAAACCCAGATAGACATCATTCTTATCCTGGCAGGGCTTTGAAATATGCCAGCAATTTACCTTATTAGTTGAGCCTGTCACAAGCCGGGCCAGCCCCGGCTTGGCTTACGTCCGATACCACCTGAACGTTAAAAGTTACCTTCTTCCCAGGCCATCTTCGCTAAATAACGGCATGCGGATAATTCAATTGCCGATTTTGAAATGTCAGAATGTCTGGTTTTTGGACTACGCCTTTATCAATATTTATCGCTCGACGAATGGTCTCATTTTTCTGCCACTCGTCAGGCCCAGCTAAAATCGTAGGCAAATGGACAATCAGGGCCGCAGAAATAGAGCGCGAGGCACTTTCCCAGAAGTAGCTCGGCGTATGATCTACAGCGTAGTAATCCACTTTTTCGACTTGAAACATGGGCTCCTTAAAGGAAGTGGGTTTAGCAAAATAGAAGCCCATGCCTTCGTCGCAACTGACATCAATTATCAAGCAACCAGGTTTAAGGCAGGCTTTCTCTTCTTCAAGTACAAAATCAAAGGGATTGTTGGTGTCCTGAAAGGTACCATTAATAATAATACCCGACTCACTGATTAACTCAGTTAAGGCTTTTTGTGAGCCGTCATGCTCAACGACCACCATCCGCGCCTCATTCTTACCCCCCATCCTCAGCGTCACATAATGGCAATCGAGTACTTCTTCGCGAACTTCATGATCAGGCCGTTGAATACAAATCGTAATATCTCGAAATCCATGTGCCTTCAGGGCGTAGATAGCGCCACGGCTAACTGCGCCAAAACTGAAGATTATTACTTTACGCTGGTTACCGTAATGCCCATCAATTCCTTTCAGTTGCAGTGCATGGATCACTGCACAATAGCCAGCCATCTCATTATTTTTATAGAAGGTATGTCTCCCAACCTGACCTTCCGGCCCCCAGACAAACATATCTTCAAAAGCAATAAGTGTCTGTTTTCGGTTTACAGCTATTTGAGTGACCTGCTGTTGCTGTACGCAATGGGGATAACCCCAGAGAACGCCACCTTCACGAAGTTGTTCGAAATCAGCAAGCACTGGCTTGGCGATAATCACCGCATCCATGTTCTCTAATAACTCATCCCGTGAAGCGAGCCCTCCGATCAGCTTGGCAAGTTCAGAATCGGAAACGCCAAATCGTTCGCCATAACCGATTTCAAAAATCAGCTGTTGGCGTAGCTCTTTTGTTAGACGCGACAAATGCTCAGGATGTATCGGAACCCGCCTCTCATCGTCTTTTTTAGAGGTTCCAATAACCCCTACTGATAAAGTATTCAATGTATTTCCTTTTGTGTATGTAAGCTCGTATTTCCTGACGACAGATTGCTGAAGCCTGTTCGATTTATTTTGGAAATGACGGATCGAGAAAAATATTGGTCGCAATATGCGGTTGGAGGACTCTCTAGGCCGGCGTCATGATCCACCAAACGCCAGAATAAATGCGAGCGCTTGCTCCTTTGTGAACCCGTGCCTCGCCATCGTGCGCTGGACCAGGAGATCCCTCAGATTCACTCGACCAGAGCTAAAGGAGCCATCCGCCCTACCTTTTTGGATGATCTCGGACATATTCTGTTCCTTTGGTTTTGGCACTGCTGGGGTGTCTGGATAGTCGCTTTTCTTGTCAGACATAATTTTTCCGCCAATGTTGATAGTAGGTGGCATTACACGCCTTATGGTTTACTGGAGTTCTGCTCCAGCGTCACGGGATTAGCAGGTCAAGTAACTATGAGTGAATACGCTACTGACAATGCTCAGCAGATAGATGATGCCGCTCTCGATCAAATACCTCGACAACTACCGCAGGTGCGATCTGCTTGAGATGAGAAGGATAACTTCCTCGCGTGATGCTTTGGGCCGGGCTCAAAAACCCAGTTAGCGTGACGTGTCCTTGACGACAAATGGAACGTGCCCCTCGGATTTCTTCTTATCCCGTTTAGCTGTCTTTCTCTCCTTGGCGGTAAGGGTGGATTGTTTTTTGGATTCCTTATTGCTGCGCTGGATCTTTGACATGATTGTGACTCCTGGCCCGAACTGGGCGTGCATGGCGACGATAAAAGCGGCCGATAAGCGACTTGAGAATGCTCTCACCAGAGGCCTTGATATCCTCTTACTATAGTCCCATAAAGGCGTGAAATCTGTTTTACTTGCTATAAGCGGGATCGTGGAATTCAACACACCCGCTCGATAAAAATTCGGTCGAGCTTACTCTTTGCCAGAACCCTGCTTTCGCTCAACCGACAGCTTGGCATATTTCAATGCATCCTTGAGGTTGTCGTATTTGTATCCCTCGGAGTAAAACAATGTTCTTGTCTCACTCTTAATGTTGTACCGGGTCATCAATACTTTGTCTTCTTCGGTCACTGCAGCTGTTTTTATCAAGTTGAAACTCCCATTTACGAATTTTTTGGAACTGCTGAACTTGAATCCCCGGTGTCAGCAGTCTCCAATAGAGTCGCGGGAACAAGAGAAAAAAGGGCAACGAAAAGCAAACTTCCGGTCACTCGAAGAGTCTTGACGGGTTACAGGCTAGCGGCGAGGATGGCGGCCCTTTTGGGTCTCCATAACTAAATTAGTATACAGGATTGCGAACCAGATTGTCGGAACTTCTGCCTGGACTGCGTGGGCCACCAAAAAAGCACACCGCACTCATGTGCTGGAGCAAGCTTATCAATAACTTGTCCAACTCAGGATCAGCCCTCTTTGGAAGAAGTTAAAAAAGTTGATACCTCACCCCACCAGGAGGCGCCGGGATTGTACGGCAGGGTATTGTGCCCGGCATTCGCTTCTACATGCAGCCACTTGGGGCCACTGTAACTGTCATAGAGCTGCTGGCCCAATTTGCTGGTAACCACTTCATCACGTCCAGCCAGCAAGAAGGCTACCGGCCCACTGTAATGGGATAGCGCTTCCCGAGAATCATAACGCTCGCTCAACAAGATGCGAACGGGTAGAAAAGGGTAGTGGTGTGCCGCAACATCAGCCAGGCTGGAAAACGGAGTAACCAACAGCAGACCCGCTACTTCGTTCGGAAAGGTGGACGCCAGAAAAGTGGCGACGCCACTGCCCAGAGATTCACCAGTGATGAAAACCGGTCGCGAATCAACTGCCAGCAATACCTCCAGTGCCTGCGTTGCTGCGGCCTTGAAGTTGAGCTCAGATGGCGTGCCCTCGCGAGCCCCGTATCCGGGATACTCGAACAGGAAAACATCCCACTGGTTTCCCTGCGCCCGCAGGCCCTTCACAAAATAGTCCCGGTTCAGCGCATAGCCGGCGTTGCCATGAAATACCAGCATTCGATAGCGGGCATTGGGATCGCCGGGGGATTTCCAGCCTATAGCCACCCCCGCATTGTCACGCCAGGCCTGCAGGCCCAATCGCGAGGCAAGTTCTGACAGCATATCCGCTTGCGCCGTGCCGGGAAAATAGATCAATTGGCGCTGCAGGGCGGTGAGCATAATGAACACTCCCAAGGCAAAAATGACAAGCGTGAGCTTCCGCCACAGGCTTTTACGATGATTCCACATTAAACTATCAGCTTGATCCATACCCAAATGTCGTGGGTGGCGATTACTAAATCGTCGATCATATCAGAAGGACTGCTAGAGCCACTCTCATTGATCGATACCGTAAACGATCAATACGTCTGCCCGGAGATATATGGGGGGTTCTGCACCAATGCTGATGGCGGACAATTTTTAGTCGCCGCATAGTTTACAGGAATCTGACGATTTCTTGCGCAGACGGAAGCGCGAATTGTAAGCAGTCGCAACGCAGAGCGACTAATTCCACCAGCCACTCTGTGGAGGGTCGGGTTGGGGCCGCTTCGGGTATTTTCTCAAGTTCCTGCGCGGACACGGGCTTTTCTTTTTAAAGTCGGTCAGTTTCCCGGTGGAGGCCACGAGCTCCTGTCGCGGACAGGCAGCGACGTTCGCCGTGCAAGGCCCGATAACAAGCCTCACTGCACGTAACGGATTTCAACTACACTTGTACTTACCCCAGTTGTAAGACCCGGTTTTCCCGATAGGAGTCCTCGGATATTTCCAGCAATTCCACTCCCGCTTGCATGTCGCACATGGACTGCTCGATTAGCTTTAACAAATCGCTGGCTGTTATATCGCCGAGTTCTCTCCTGTTCAGCTTGCGTGCCAATCGGTGTGCGAGTATGTGCCTCTGGGCATCCGCCAGGACCAGTCCCTGGGCAGCTATCCTTAGCTCATCAGTTTTTGCGTTCCCCATAAGAATCTCCTTGCTCGCTTAATGTGGTGCAGGTTACAGCTGTGCGAGTCAGTGATCTGATACTAAGTCCGCGGATGCATACCTATCAATGCCACTGCCTGACCCAATTAGGTACACTGGATACAGATAAGTTGGCAATGCTTTAGCGCTTCTTTTTTTCGCCTTCATCTGATCTCGTGCTATATTTTTCGTTGATCGGCAACATACAGGAGTAACCGAGATGACCGACTACATCCCACAACCACAAGCGCCGCAGGCCCCAACATCTGCGCAGACAGAGCAGGGATCCCTGGAGCAAGGACTCGCCGGAAATTATCAGCTCTCAGTGGGTGAAGTGGTCAAGGAAGCCTGGGGCCGCGTCGCCGGCAACAAGGGAGCCCTGTGGATCGGCGCCCTGATCTACATAGGAGTGAATTTTGGGATCAGCCTGGTGCTGGGTCTGTTCGTGGGGGGCGATGCGCCGCCACCCGCGCCCGATGCCGCGGCGCAGATGCCCACCGCCCAGGGGTCTCTCGCCGACTCCCTTGCAAACCTGCTTACCATGCCCCTGGCGGTGGGACTGATGCTGCTCGGGGTGGCCGTCGCCTCCGGCCGGACGGCGATTCCCACCAGCCTCTTCTCCTGGTATGACCGCTTCCTGAAACTGGTGCTGACCTGGATACTCATGGCCGTACTGATCCTGATTGGCACCCTGCTCCTGGTATTGCCCGGCATCTATCTCGCGGTTTCCTACCAGCTGGCGCTGCCACTGGTCGCCGACAAGGGTCTTGGGCCCTGGGAGGCGCTGGAAACCTCCCGCAAAACGGTAACACCAAAATGGTTTACCTTTTTCGGCCTGA
>Ga0316189_10005212_pt1 | contig 12457 bp, 13 predicted proteins | sample LowCovwburrow_MG_FD_204930 | JGI IMG/M metagenome (GOLD analysis project Ga0316189, IMG submission 204930) | Coastal sediment microbial communities from Maine, United States - Lowes Cove worm burrow | ecosystem: Environmental > Aquatic > Marine > Coastal > Sediment | place: USA: Maine... | reverse complement strand
AAATTTAAAAAATTCAATGCGCCTTTCCATCCTTCTTGGCTTATAGGTGCGGCTGATATGAATTCAACCACTGTCGATTTATTTAAATTTATGCAAGATTTAGATAATGGAACATTATTAAAATCAGAATCCATGAATAAACTATACACCTCTACACAAGGAATGGGCGTTAATGAAATGGCTTCTGGCTTAGGCTGGGTTATTGATAAAAAAGGAGATGACAAGTGGATATACAATAACGGGTTACTTCCTGGTTATGCGTCTGTAATGGGTTCATTACTAGAAAATAATATTAAAATAATCATCCTATCCAACGCTACATCAATAAATCCAGTAACAGATGAGTTTCAAGGAGAAGTTACTTTTGTCCCTGAAATTACCGATAAAATTATTTCACTGTTTCAAGGTAAGAGCATAGAAAATTTACCAACACCAAAAACTAATATAGATAATAGTATAGTTGATGAAACTAAAACATATCAATTGGATAATGAGCACTCACTTCTGATAAAAAAAGAAGGGAACACCTACTCGTTAGAAACAACTGGTAAAGAACCTTGGTCGGTTTTTACGTATACGTTTTCAAGAAATGCGACAGAAAATGATGCCTTTAGTGAAACGGCTTTGTTTTTTGCGAATGCAATGAGTACTCAAAATTTTGAAGGACTTACAAATTACGCCAATGATCAAATGAAAGGGTTTTTAGGTACAGAAGAAGGTTTAGGACAATTAAAAGGAATGTGGGCGAATTTTTTGCAACATGCCGGTAAATTTATGTCGTATAATATTTATAAAATTGAAGGTGATGAAGTTAAAAATATTCATATCAGATTTCATTTTGAATCAGTTGATATCGGAATGGTATTAAGTATAAATTCTAATCATAAAATACAAGGAATGTTTATGGATGATACAGTTAAAACAAATCATAATAATACTGTAAAATTAATACCTATAAGTGAAAATGAATTTTTCATCAATGGACATCAAAATGGCGGCATGCAAGATTTAAAAATAACAGCATCTAATAAGGGATTAATCTTAACAGATGATTCCTTAAATTTTAAAGCTGAGGTTATAAACCCTTAGTAGAATAATAAAAGCCAGCCGCTCTAACAATGTATATAAAAAATTGCTAAATTGAACAATATAGAATGTTTCTAAAACATAAAAATATTAAACTTAAACAATTGAAAATGGCGTTTTCAAATCCGCAACTTTTAATATTATAACTCGATGGAACACATTCGCCAAAGGCGAACTTTAATCTGCGTAGCTTCGCTTACTTTGCATCTTAAAGTAATGTGTTCCATCAACAGGGTTAAAAAAACAGAAGGTAGCACACCCAATATTCGCGTCAACGTCTATAAGAAATTAACCGTAATTTCAAATACAACTTTCATTTTTTACAATTGAATCTTGTTTTTCAACAGATCAGTCATTCTTTTTATAGTAGCCAAAGAGTTTTTTACACATTTGTACTATCAAATTAAATAAAACAAATTATGAAAACAATTAAAATGAATTCTTTAAGAACACTCGTAAACATGTCACTTGTTCTAATTTTACTAAACTTTTCCTGTGCTGAATCGGAGAATAAGTCAAAAGCTAATGTAAATAATAGTACAGAAAGTAAATCAAAAATTAAAGCACCAGAAATGGATATTCAATTAGCAATTCTAAATGACAATTTTGAAATTGTACAACAACATATTGAGGCAGGAACAGATCTTAATAAAAAAGATGCCATGAGTGGTTCAACACCTTTAATCACTGCAGCAAGTTTTAATAAAATTGAAATAGCCAAAGCACTTGTTGATGCAGGGGTAGATTTAACTATTAAAAATAATGATGGTGCCACGGCATTGCATTCGGCTTCATTCTTTTGCAGAGTTGAGATTGTCAAGATTCTACTTAATGCTAATGCAGATAAATCTCTACGAAATAATTTTGGTGCTACAGCCAGGGAATCGGTTATGGGACCTTTTTCAGACATCAAGCCTATCTATGAAATGCTTAAACAACAATTTGAACCTATGGGTATGCAAATTGATTTAAATCATATTGAAAAAACAAGACCAATTGTTGCCAACTTATTACAGTAATTCATCTAGACCTATATTATAATGACAACAACAAGAAGATACGATATTGATTGGTTACGAATAATTGCAATTGGTTTGTTACTCATCTATCATATAGCAATAATTTTCCAGCCGTGGGCAATGTTCATTGGCTTTATTAGAAGTAATGAACTCTTAGAAGGTTTATGGAAACCTATGACTATGCTCAACGTATGGCGCATACCACTTTTATTCTATGTTTCAGGTATGGGACTTTATTTTGCAATGCGTAAACGAAAATGGAAGCAATTGCTTATGGAACGTTCCAAACGAATTCTCTTACCCTTCCTTTTCGGCATTATTGCGATAACGCCATTACACATGTTTGTTTTTCAGAAATATTACAACATGCCATATAGTTACTATTCCCATATGGGTCATTTATGGTTCTTGGGTAATATTTTTATGTATGTAATTTTGTTATTGCCCATTTTTCTCTATATGAAAAAGAGAGAAAACGGATTGTTAAAAAAACGATTGTCCGCATTGATGAGCCATCCTGCAGGCCCTTTATTAATATCGGTATTTTTTATATTTGAAACTATTAAAGTAAAACCTCAACTATTTGCGTTATATGCTCAAACATGGCATGGTTTTTTTATCGGGTTTCTTGCTTTCTTTTTTGGTTTTGTTATCCTGTACAGTGGCAAATCTTTCTGGCAAACAGCTTTAAAATGGAGAGGATTATATGTTGGTTTGGCCGCAGTTTTATTTGGTGTCCGCTATTTTGTTTTTGCGACGGAAGCGCCTGGATACCTAATGGCTATCGAATCTAACTGCTGGATTTTTGGAGTTTTTGGTTTTGGTTATAAGTACTTAAATAGGCCAAGCAAAGCACTCAGTTATTTCAGCAAAGCCGCATATCCTGTGTATATCATTCATATGTTTGTACTATACATCGGGGCAATTCTAATTTTACCGCTAAACCTACCTGCTTTTCTAAAATTCATTGCAATTACAATCTTTACATCTATTGGTTGTTATCTTTTATATGAATTTATAATCAGACGAGTTGTTTTTTTAAGACCACTGTTTGGTCTTAAGTTCAATTTTAAGGATATAATTAAATCAAAACTTCAAATTTCGCAAGAGCAATAGGGCAGTGAATATGATTGAATTAGACAAAAAAGGATGAGAATATTGTCCAATTTTCTTATCGCATTCCATTAAAATTTAGCTTTAAGAGAACAATATGGGTTGGAAATTTAAAATTAAGTTGTTAACAACCAGGTTAATTACCCATTGCTTTGCAATGGACAATTGGAATTTCTTCGCTGTTGAATAATGGGTACGCTCCTATTTACTTTTTTAGTGCTGATGCGACGAAACCATACAAGACCACATTGTATGTCTTAAGAGCAATCAGAATCGATTTACATTAAATATTACTACATTAGAGCGTGCATATCAAAATCAATTCAAAACAATCCAAATGAAACAAAACATACTAAAACTAGCTATACTGCTTTTTTCTTTTGCCCCAACATCCCTTGTTAATGCTCAGATTCAAAAAGGTGAATTATTAAAAGGCAAGCCAGTAAGTTCAGAAATTAGCCCAAATGAAAAACATCAATATAAAGTAAATTTAGAGAAAAACAAATTTGTGTTTTTTAAGCTAATGCAAAGGGGTGTTGATATGAAAATAAATACATATGACGCCAAAGGAGATAAAATTGAAGAGTTTGATAGCCCTAACGGAAAATTTGGCCCTGAACTTTTTACCTTAATCTCTTTAGAAAAAGGCGAGTATATTATTGAAGTATACCCTTTTGATGAAAATGAACCTCAAGGTGAATATGATTTGGAAGTAGAGATTCTTAGACCAAAAGCTACGTTACCAAATGAACAGATTGATGAAATTTTTGCTGCTTGGGATAATAATAATTCGCCTGGTGCAGCAGTCGCCATTGTTAAAGACGGTTCAATTATTTTTAAAAAAGGTTACGGGCTGGCAAACCTAGAATATGATATTCCAATAGGTTCAAATTCAATATTTCATATTGCATCGGTTTCAAAGCAGTTTACAGTGTTCTCCATTTTACTTCTAGAAAAACAAGGTAAATTAAATTTAGATGATGATATAAGAAAATTCATTCCAGAAGTTCCAGATTTTGGTAAGACTATTACTTTAAGGCATTTGGCTTCTCACACAAGTGGGTTAAGAGACCAATGGAGTTTATTACGAATGGCGGGTTGGCGTATGGATGATATTATAACAAAAGAACATATCTTAAAATTGGTAAGTAAGCAAAAAGAATTAAATTTTGAACCAGGTGATGAATATTTATATTGTAATACCGGATTTACACTTTTGGCCGAAGTAGTAGCCAGAGTCTCAAAAATGTCTTTCGCTGAGTTTACAAATGAAAACATATTTGAGCCATTACAAATGAATAATACCCTCTTTTACGATGATCATGAAAAGATTGTAAAAAATAGAGCATACTCCTATTATGCTGATAATTTAGGATTTAAAAAAAGTGTTTTGAATTACGCAAATGTTGGTGCAACCAGTCTTTTTACTACCGTTGAGGATTTAAGTCTATGGTCATTAAATTTTTGGGATACCAAAGTTGGTGATAAGTCCATAATTGATAAAATGAATACACCAGCCACTCTTAATAATGGCAAAACATTTGGAGGTGCACTTGGTCAATTTGTAGGTGATTTTAAAGGAATTAAGGAAATTCAGCATGGCGGTGCTGATGCAGGGTATCGCTCTTTTTTAACACGGTTTCCAGAAGAAAAACTTTCTGTAATTGTATTTAGTAATTCAGCTGATTTTAACTCCGGAAGAATAGCACACAATGTTGCAGACATTTATCTTAAAGATAAAATTAAAGTTGAATCCAAAAAGAATGAACCAAAGGATGGAAAACCTCAGGAAACAGTTTTTGTTAATGAAAATATATTGAATACATATGTAGGAGAATTTGAATTGCAACCAGGTTTTACAATTACTGTGACAAAAAACGGCAATCAACTATCTGCAATAGCAACCGGACAAGCGACACTTTCCATTATCCCTTTATCCGTAACTGAGTTTAAAGTTGATGGTGTCGAGGCCAAAATTGAGTTTATTCCAAATGGAGGCGAAAATATTAATTTAATTAAGCTTCATCAAAATGGACAAGTAATGGACGCACCTAGATTAAAACCATTTGACAAAGCAGTTGTTAATCTATCTGATTTTAAAGGCAGCTATTTTAGTGAAGAATTATCTACAACATACCATTTTGCGGTAGTTGAAGGTAAATTAATGGCGCAACACGCCAGACATGAAAGTTTTGGTCTAAATCCGGTTAAAGAAGATGTGTTTGCTGGCGAAGCTTCTTTTTTTGGAGAAATCACATTTTTGAGAGATACAGATAACAAAATTACTGGATTTAAAGTTTCATCAGGCCGTGTTAGGCATTTAAAATTTAAGAAGGTAACTTAAGTTAATTTATTATATCTTAGTAATCACAATAATAAATCATCAATAGCCAATTGAACATGATGTTGTTTAAAAGTAAAACCTAACTTTTCAACTTTTTTTGAACTTACACGTTGACTTTCTAAAACCAATGTGCTCATTTCCCCAAGGAGTGTCTTAAGTACAATCGAAGGAATTTTAGGCAAAAGCAGAGGTTTCTTTAAAGTTTTAGCAACGGCCTTAACCAACTCCCCTTGCGTAACCGCATTTGGTGCAACACCGTTAAATGTTCCATATAATTTTCGCGAAACTAAATATAAAAACAGGGCTGCCAAATCTTCTATATGAATCCAAGATTGCCATTGTTTTCCGTTGCCCAGTGTAGCACCAACATAATTTTTTATGGGTTTGTATAGTTTTGGGAGTGCGCCTCCCTTGCTGGACAGCACAATTCCAATTCTAACAATAGAAAGGTTTACTCCAATTTGCTCAAATTTCTGAGCTTCGTTTTCCCATTGTTTTGTAACCTTACTTAAAAATCCATCGCCATCAATTTTAAAATCCTCTTCATAGTATTGTGTTATGGAGTCTGGGTAAATCCCAATTGCACTTGCAGAGATAAGATGCCTAATAGGGATGTTTTGATTTTTTATGGTCGTATATAAAAGCCTTAGCCCATCTAGTCTACTATCTAAAATTTCTTTTTTATATGCATCTGTCCAGCGTTTAGCCACCGAAGCTCCAGCAAGATTAATAATAACATCAACCTCTTGAAAACAATCGATGTCAATCTCATTGGTCTTAGGGTTCCAGTAAAACCCTTTGTAATTATTATCAATAACTATCTTAGAACGGTTAGTAGACAAATAGTTTACATCAATATTTTGGCTATGACATTGCTTAACAATTTCTTGACCTACCAACCCTGTTGCCCCTGTTATTAATACCTTCATAATTATTGTACAAAAATACACCTTTGTGTTTTCACAATAACTGTGATTAAGCTAGGTTTAACAATAAATTTGGAAATCTATAGAGTTTTGTTAGGTTACAATTAACAATGTAAGCACCTTACGAATTTATAACTTTAAGGTTATGATAGCGTCTTGGACTAAACTCTTTTTTGAGCACGTAACATTTCACGTTTACCTGGAGGTCCTGGCAGTCGCTCCACAAAAAAACCAACAGCCTGCATGGCGCGTCTTACACTACCCTTGGCTGAATAAGTAACCAAAATGCCATTATCCATTAATGAATGGTACATGATTTTAAAGATACTCTCAGTCCATAATTCTGGTTGTATACGAGCACCAAAAGCATCAAAATAAATAAGATTAAACGTGTTTATTTGATTGATTTTACTAAATAATTTTTGCTGCTTTAATAATGTGAACTGAGGTGAGAGATTATGAACATTTTCCCATGAACATTTATGCATACCAGAAAATATAGTGTTATTAGTTGATAGCCTATCTACATAATTGAGTTGCTTAATTTCATTTTGATTCACTGGGTATGCCTCTACTCCAACATAATTAATCTTAATTTTTAACTCTTGAGCCTTTAGTGCTGTAATCAGTGCATTTAAGCCAGTTCCAAAACCAATTTCTAAAATTTCAATAGGTTGTATATTAGGGAAGGTCTCAATAAAATAAGCCAAACCGTGTTTAATGAACACGTGATTGGCTTCATTTACGGCCCCATGAACCGAATGGTATTGCTCGTTCCATTCTTCAATTTGAATGGTTTTAGAACCATCGGCCGTTGTAATTATTTTTCGATTCAAACTAATGTATCAGGAGCTTCTTTATTCTAGGTATTGGTCCAACACATTTTACATTGTGACATGTAATACACATATTAATTGCATTATTATACCTAGACTTCAGGTTGTCTTCTGAGCCATTGAAAACTGCCTTTTGGCTTTCAATATATTGCATTGAAAAACGTTCAAAATTATTATCCCTGTCTGTTGGATCTGTTAGAACAGCTGTATGGATTTTATCAAATCGCTCTGGATAATTGGCCTTAAACTTATCAACAATTATTTGCTGTTTAATGGCCTCATTATAGGCATAAATCTCATTCATCAATAGTGACATTTCTGACACTTTGGCCATCACTAATTCTTCTTTGGGATTTTCTTTTTTATCAGAATTGATGATACTTTGTTCGCTATTTGAAGAATTGCAGCCTAATAGCAATACTATGAGACAGGGCATAAGTTTTCTCCGCATATCTATTTTTTTAACAAAACACCATCAGCTTCAAAAGCATAAGTGATTTCTGGTTCTGTAATGGCATCAATCTCTTCTTTGGTTTTACCCGCATCTTCGGCATAGTGACGAAGCTCATCAACTGTTGTTTCAGACACATACGCCTTACCATTCACAATAACATCGCCTTCAGCGTTGAGCGGCATAAAGAAACCATAATCTTTAAATCTAACCATGACTTCTGCATCATTGCCTAAATCAAGTTTCATCCAGCATCCCTTTTTGGAACAAACTTCGTTAATCGATGCCGAGACTTTGGATACAATAGTATCTCCTACGGCCATCGCTCTATATTGAGTATACAATTCAGTTGCAGAAATAGCCCCTTCAGCCGGAATCTCATCGCCAAATGAGGCATAAGCAATAGTTTCTGTTTTAGAAGTTTCGTCCACTTCTTTTTTTTCAGTTTTACACGACAAGACCAATGTAAAAACTAATAATAGAACAACATAATGTTTCATGATAAATGGGAATTTAACGTTAATAATTCGACCAATAAAAATACGATTTAAAAGTTAAATATCTATTTTTTTTAAACTGTATTTTACCTAATTTTGCCCTATAAATCATCCTGTTATGATAAAAGACACTATGCCTAAAATATGTATTACAAAAGTTGAACACTCAAAGCTAAAAGATGTTGATTTTAACAATTTAAGTTTTGGAAGTGTTTTTGCCGATCATATGCTTGTTTGCAAATATAAAAATGGGCAATGGAATGCTCCAGAAATTAAACCTTATGAAGCTATTAGCCTAGATCCTTCTGCAAAGATTTTTCATTATGGTCAATCTGTTTTTGAGGGTATGAAAGCTTATAAAGATGCAGATGATAATGTATTCTTGTTCCGTCCAATAGAAAATTTCAAACGTTTAAACATCTCTTCAAAGCGATTAGCAATTCCTGAATTGCCAGAAGAGTACTTTATGGAAGGCCTAAGGACATTACTTGAATTGGATAATGCATGGATTCCTAAAATGGAAGGTAGTTCATTATATATTCGACCTTTTATTTTTGCATCGGGAAAAGGATTTCATGCTTCTCCTGCCGATGAATACACTTTCATTATTGCTTGCGCACCATCTGGAGCATACTTTTCTGGTAAAGTAAGAGTCCTAATAGAAGAAACCTATTCGCGTTCTGCAAACGGGGGTGTTGGTTTTGCTAAGGCTGGAGGTAATTATGCTGGGCAGTTTTATCCAACACAACTGGCGATTGAAAAAGGTTATAATCAAGTAATTTGGACAGATGATAATACTCATGAGCATATCGAGGAGGCTGGTGCCATGAATATTTTTATTAGAATTAATGACACTTTAATTACTGGACCTACAAGTGATCGTATATTGGATGGGATTACGCGAAAAAGCATAATTGACATTGCCAATGATGAAGGCATAAAATGTGAAGTACGGAAAATTAGTGTAAAAGAGGTAGTGGAAGCGGCGAGTAATGGTAGCTTAAAAGAAATGTTTGGTGCGGGAACTGCTGCTGTAGTATCCCCTATTTCCGGATTTGGCTATAAAGATCAAGATTTTGATTTACCCGAATTTGAAAACACATACGCATCCCGTTTAAAAAAGCGTATTACAGATATTCAAACCAATAAGGCTGAAGATAAATTTGGCTGGAGAGTTAAAGTATAAAAAAAGAGAAGCTAAATGCTTCTCTTTTTTATTTATCTAATATCTCTTGTATTTGAGGTTTAAAATAATTAGGCCCTTTAAGTACTTTACCATCCTCCCTATAAATAGGCTCCCCATCATCACCTAACTTACTCATATTACTGCGTTGTATTTCGGTAAAGACTTCATCAATTTTATGTTGTAAACCGTGTTCTATTATTGTTCCGCAAAGAATATATAACATATCCCCTAAAGCATCAGCAACCTCAACCAAATCATCGCCATTGGAAGCTTCTAAATATTCTTCATTTTCTTCACGCATAAGCTTATATCGCAACATATTTTTATGAACCCCTAAATTAGCTTTTGGTGTTTCCCTAAAGTCCAATTTATATGCCTTATGAAATGCTTTGACTGCTTCTATTTTTTCTTTCATCCTATTTGATTAATTTCGCATAAAAATATAAAATTTATGTTTACTAGAGGTCAGATTATTTTCGGAATATTATTCGCTTTGGCATTTACTATGGCATTAATTTTTGCTTATAGAAAAGACCTAAATATCCATAAAAGATATTACAAAGGCAGTCTTTGGGTATTGGCTGCATTTATTGCTTTTTTAGGGATGATTGTGGCGATTAAATTTATTTTTACTTGAAAAATTCTACAATTGGTCTTTTGTAAAAAACAATATCTATTGGGGTATTTGTTTATCTCATCCTCAAATTCATTCAATTTTTAATCGGAATGAAAATCATAGAAATACGTATCTTTGACTATATATCAAAACCTATTCGAAATGAAAGCTTTTAAATATATTATCATTTTATTATTAATTGTAATCATTGGTTCATGTACTTATATAGCTGTTCAACCCAATTCATATGACGTCAAACGCACAAGAACCATTAATGCGCCTGCAGCAGTACTTTTTGGGAATATTAATGACTATAAAAATTGGGAAGCCTGGTCACCATGGGTAGAAAAAGAACCCGATTTACAATTTACGTATCCTGAACAAACCAGTGGTGTTGGAGGCTCCTATTCCTGGATTGGTAAAGATGGAGCAGGCAACATGAAAACGCTTGCCGTTAGTCCTTATGATTCTATATCACAAGAAATGCAATTTGATGATTTTCCTTCATCCAATGTATATTGGAAATTTGAAAAAGCAGATAATGGCACTAGTGTTATCTGGGGTATGAAAAGTGACAGTACTCCTTTTATGCTTAAATTCTATGCCTTGATTAGCGGTGGAATGGATAACATGGTTGGACCTGATTTTGAACGTGGTTTACAAAAATTGGATAGTGTAACAGTAAAAAGTATGCAAATATATAATGTAACCGTAAAGGGAATAACAGAGCATGGCGGTGGTTTTTATTTATATAAAACGATAAATGCTACAAATAGCAACATGAGCCAAGTAATGGGGCAACAATTTGGCAGTATTGGTATGTTTATGGCTAAAAATAATATAGTTATGAACGGCATGCCGTTCACAATTTACCATGAAATGGATATGTCTAACGGAAGCGTAATCATGAGTAACGCGATGCCTGTTAAGGAAAAAGTTGTCATAACTGGAGATAGCGATGTACTATGTGGTTATATGCCGAAACAAAAGGTTTTAAAAACAACTCTTAAAGGTAATTATACCCATTTGGGTAAAGCTTGGGAAGTAGCGATGCAGCATATAACTGATAACAGTCTTGAACAATCTGAAGGAAAACCATTTGAGATTTACACAAACGATTCAGGAGATTTTCCAAATCCATCAGACTGGGTTACTGAAATCTATATTCCATTAAAAGAATAGCACTATGAAACAACTTATTCTTGTATTTATTGGAGGTGGTTTTGGAAGTGCGTTACGATTTGTTATTGGCAAGCAGTTTAATAGTACAACAACTGGAATTCCTTGGGGTACATTTATGGCAAATATAATTGGAAGTTTAATTATTGGTGTCATTCTAGGACTAGCTGCCAAGAACGACTCACTTACTTCAAATCAGACATTGCTCTTAGCTACTGGATTTTGTGGTGGGTTTACAACATTTTCAACTTTTGCTTATGAAAATCATGTGTTTTTAAAATCTGGAGATTTCACAAGTTTTGCACTCTATACCATTGGTAGCTTTATTGTTGCATTTCTCGCTGTGTTTCTGGGATTGTTTTTAGCAAAAAGCTTTTAATGCTTTTTGAATGCCTTAACCCCAGCTTCAATAGCAGTAGACACATAATTGGCCCTTGGCACAATTGGACATGAATATTTGTCATTATAAGCACAATAGGGATTATAGGCTGTATTAAAATCGATGTCTATAGTATCTGCTTGCGGGATTCGTAATTCAATGTAGCGACCTCCTGCATAAGATTTTTCGCCATTTGAATCATCTAAAAATGGTAAAAACAAATAGTCTTCATAACCGTCTTCTTGCATTAATTCTTGACTCTGATAAACATTTAATCGATATGCTTCTCCCTTTAATTGAAATGTAAGTTCTCCATAAATGCGATAATTAGAGACTCTACTTGTCGTGGTTTTCATTTTGAAAAATTCAGTGTCAGGAGTTCTATTCAAATTTGCTAAAACAACATACGTTGAATCAAACTTAAAGAAATCCAAGCCTTTAAAGTTTCGCAAATCCTTTTTCGTTAATGGGGATTTAGTAGCATCTTTAAAATCGGCATTAAGCTCCTGTTGAAATTTTGTTTTGCCCATCAATGCCTGTTTTTCTTGAGCGCAACCGTACAAAAATACAATAAGTAAAATATATGTGATTTTTTTCATTTTAACTTTTTTCGAATTCAAAAATACAACATAAGATATTTTTTTATAGCTTTGACCAATCAAAAAACAAAAAGATGAGAACCATTGTCAAAATTTATAAGCAGCTGTGCACCTCTACTCGTAGACGTTGGACGCCTTATATATTGCGATGATATTAAAATAAGATATTACAATATATAAACGTCCAGCTTTTTAGCTGGACGTTTTATTTTTACACCAATCAAGA
>Ga0316189_10005211_pt1 | contig 12459 bp, 10 predicted proteins | sample LowCovwburrow_MG_FD_204930 | JGI IMG/M metagenome (GOLD analysis project Ga0316189, IMG submission 204930) | Coastal sediment microbial communities from Maine, United States - Lowes Cove worm burrow | ecosystem: Environmental > Aquatic > Marine > Coastal > Sediment | place: USA: Maine... | reverse complement strand
AGCCAGCCATTCTTATGCAACTCAAAATTATGGATTCATTAAGAAGTAAAAATATAAAATCGATATCTGGACATCATTTAAGCCAGCACTACTTTAAAATAAAGAATTTAATACCATCAAAATTATTATGAACACACTAGACACACTTCTACAGCAGATAAAAACAGCACCAGAAACAGTAGCATTTCAAGATGTCATGCATGTCATTGACGAGCACTATAATTATTCACCGACACGATTTAAAAATGGTAATGCCGACGATAACATCACTAATAACGCCGGTGAAAATGAGGGGTCCTGCAAGATATTTTCTTTTGCAAAGTTGCAAAATTTAGATGAAGCTCAAACACTGCAATGTTTTGGCCAATATTACCGCAACGATGTATTAGCTAACCCGGATAAAGAAGACCATGCCAATATACGAAATTTTATGAAGTATGGCTGGCCGGGAATTTCTTTTGAAAGCTCTGCGCTAGAGAAAAGGCAGGCATAACCGCACCGCCTTTACCCACATGGATGTGGGGTATGAAGATAACGCAGGACACTTACATGGATGTAAGTGGTAGAACGACTCATTAGGGCAGGAGCCCGTAAGTAGAATAACGCAGGAGCAGTTATCGAGGAGACAAAGTCGAGCAGTTATCTTTCCTTGGCTCTTTGCGGAATACGTCCATCCCTGGACATAACCGCACCGCCTTTAGCCACTATGTAATCACTCACTCATCGCACTCTTTCGACAGCTGGGTTAATATTCCCTCATGTTATAAACATCATTAAAATAACCAGGCAGGTCATACATGCAACGGACCATCAGGCTTGAAACCAGGCAACGTGAAATACTGGTCGATATCACTCCACAGGTTAAATCGCTGGTACAGAAAAGCGGTATCAGTAATGGCATCGTAAACGTGTACGCACAGGGCGCGACCGCTGCCATTATGATTCAGGAAAACTGGGATGACAGTGTACAGACAGACGTGGTCAACCTGTTAAAAAAGATGATTCCTAAGGGCGTATGGTTGCACGATGCGCAGGATGGCAACGGCGATTCACACCTGAAATCCGGCCTGGTAGGCCCGTCTGAAACCATACCGCTGATAAACGGCGAACTCGGCCTTTCCACCTGGCAGAACATCTTCTTCTGTGAATTCGACGGCCCGCGAAATGACCGCAAAGTAGTCTGTAGCATAATCAGCGATGACCATAGTTGATGGCATCCGATCATGAATCGTGACAACAGCGACAAGTTATAAATATCTCTATAAACCAATAATGTTCTGACAATGTAAATTAGTTTACAAAGAACACTGAAATCCTTTTAAGATAATCCTTTTTATAATGAACAAGTCTGGAAATACAGCACATGAAAAGTCTCTGGTCTGACACAGCTGCCGAAAAATTTGCAGGCAATCCCCTGCAACTCAGAGTTTACAGTTCCAGGCTACTGGGACAGAACCCCGACCTGGTGCTTCACGGCGGTGGCAATACGTCTGTCAAAATCACAGAAAAAAATCTTTTTGCTGAAGATGAAGATATTCTTTATGTAAAAGGCAGCGGCTGGGATCTGGGTGATATCGAAGCTGAAGGTTTTGCGCCGGTAAGATTAAATAGCCTGCAACATATGGCTGGTCTCGAGCAGTTGAACGATACCGATATGGTGCGTTTGCAAAGGGCCGCCATGACCGATCCTTATGCGCCTAACCCGTCTGTTGAAGCGGTGCTGCACGCGATCATTCCTTTTAAATATGTTGACCATACCCATGCGGATGCTGTTGTCACGATTACTAATTCAGCAAACGGTGAAGAAAAAATAAAGGAAATATACGGCGACAGAATTTTGCTTGTGCCATACGTCATGCCGGGTTTTATACTGGCAAAAAAAGTGTATGAAATGACACAGGGGCTCGACTGGTCATTGTACGATGGTCTGGTGTTGCTTAATCATGGCGTATTCACCTTTGATGATAATGCAAAACGAAGCTACCAGAAAATGATCGACATTGTGACCCGTGCGGAGCTTTACCTGGAAGCACAGGTCAAACAAAGTCCTGCTACAAACGCCTGTTCTGAAATTGACTTACAGGCACTGGCAAAAATAAGAAAACAGGTCGCTTTAAAAAGAGAAACAGCCGTTTATGCGTTGCATGATAACAGTGCAGCAGCCGTTTCATTCACCAGCCTGGAAAATGTTGAGGCCATTTCAGGCAGAGGGCCATTGACGCCTGACCATATCATTCGCACTAAACAGTTACCGTTAATCATTCAGAATAATACTGTTGATGACGATACTGTTACTGACACCAGTGACAGCAAAAACATTGTTGTTAAAACAGATGAAGTCGAAGAATACGCCGTTGCCTACCAGTCCTATTTCGACAGAAATGCCAACGAGTTACAGGTCTGTCTCGACCCTGCGCCAAGATGGGCGGTATGGAAAAATTCTGGCCTGATTTCATTCGGGGCAACATTAAAAGAAGCAAATATCATCTCAGATATTAGCCGTCACACGATAAAGGCCATCCAGCTGGCAGAAAAACTGGGCGGCTGGCAGGCACTTCCCGAAAAAGACCTGTTCGACATGGAATACTGGGAACTTGAACAGGCCAAATTAAACAAAAACAAATCCCATCTCAATTTACAGGCCGAATTTCAGGGAAAAGTGGCGCTGGTCACCGGCGCCGCCAGTGGCATTGGTAAGGCCTGTGTAGAGATGCTGGTAAAAAAAGGTGCCGCTGTTTCCGCCATTGATATCGAGCCGACAATCAACGGTTTGTTCGACAGGGATGACGTTCTGGAAATCACCTGTGATGTAACGGAAGATGCCGAACTGAAACATGCGGTTGAAGAAACGGTCAGGCACTTCGGCGGACTGGATATTCTGGTCACTAACGCGGGCGTGTTCACCGCGACTGAAAACATTGAAGATCTGCAAAATGAAACATGGGACCTGAGCATGGATGTAAACCTGGGCAGCCACCAGCGATTAATGAAATTTTGCATACCTTACCTGCGCCATGGAATAGATCCTGCCATCATCATTATTGCGTCGAAAAATGTACCTGCACCCGGGCCGGGCGCCAGTGCCTATTCTGCTGCGAAAGCAGGACTCACCCAGCTCGCCCGGGTCGCCGCCCTTGAACTCGGCAAAGACAATATTCGGGTAAACACGATTCACCCTAACGCAGTTTTCGATACCGGCGTATGGAGCGAAGAAATACTACAGGGCCGTGCACAAAGTTATGGCATGAGCGTTGACCAGTACAAGGCAAACAATGTCTTACATACCGCGGTGACTTCGAAAAATGTCGCAGAAATGGTGTGCGCTATGGCAGGAGAAACATTTGCAAAAACCACAGGTGTACAGGTGCCGGTAGACGGCGGCAATGAACGGGTTATTTAACAACTCATACAGAGGGTTCAACGATGAAAGTAAACGGCAAAGATTATCGAACAGTCTGGATGGAAGGTGATACGGTTTGCCTTATCGAACAGAACCTGCTGCCGTTTGAGTTCAAAATATTCAGGGCAGAGAATTACCGGGACACCTGCATGGCGATATCTACCATGATTACCAGGGGTGCCGGCGCTATCGGTGCAACAGCCGGTTACGCCATGGCGCAGGCATTTCTCGAGGGCAGCAATGATATAGCGTTTATAGAAAATGCCCGGCAGGAAATCGAGAATACACGCCCCACAGCGCAAAACCTGTTTTATGCTGTCGAGCGAGTGTACCGGGCGGGACAGACTTCTATAGAACGAGCAGTAGAAGAATCTCAGCAGATTGCTGATGAAGATGCCGCTGCATGTAAAAAAATCGGGGAACTGGGAAATGAGCTGATCAAAGACGGCAGTACCATCGAAACACATTGCAATGCCGGCTGGCTGGCATTCGTGGATTACGGATCTGCCCTCTCACCAATATATGCCGCACATAGAAGCGGCAAAAAGGTTCAGGTTTATGCCGATGAAACCAGGCCCAGAGGACAGGGAGCAAGGTTGACAGCCTGGGAACTGAAAAATGAAAACGTACCGCACATGATCATCCCGGATAATGCCGGTGCGCACCTGATGTCACAGGGCAAGGTAGATATGATGATCGTCGGCTCCGACAGGATCGCAGCCAATGGCGATGTAGCCAACAAAATCGGCACCCTGGAAAAAGCCATCGTGGCGCAGCATTATGGTGTCCCCTTCTATGTCGCCGCGCCAGTATCAACCATCGATTTTGCCTGTGCCTCAGGTGCTGATATACCAATTGAGCAAAGGCATCAGGATGAAGTGCTTTACCAGTCAGGACCAAACGCCGAAGGAAAACTGGAAAACATATTGATTAGCTCTCCCGGCTCAGAAGCACTGAATCCCGCATTTGATGTAACTCCGGCCCACCTGGTGACAGCCATTATTACTGATAAAGGAATTTTTAATCCCGAAGAACTGGGCGTGTTAAACAGTTAAGAATAAAATCCGGGCAGAGACAATGCCAGTAAATTAATGTGTAGTAGTTCAGGCTTGATCTGGCAGATTACAAAATAGATCACTACTAAATCAGCAGAAGATGAAGGTCTTAAAACAATCATTAGGTGACATTGAACAATTTTTACAGTCAGTAAAAATTTTATTATTAACGGACCTTTGTTTATTTACGCTGACGAAGAATTTTCGGCCAATAACGGACTGCCATTAGTTTTTACTCTGCCCCCTTAAGCTCCTTTACTCCTACTCGTGACCCGATCTATTCTCGCACCGTATATCGTGATTACATTCAGTAGTTGTTCTATGTCGTTGTATCTATTGATATAGAAGTAAATCATTAATTTCTAATAGGAATTTCTCTCAGGGAGAACGAGGAGTTTCCCTATATCCCTGACTCGTACGCGGCTTTAGCCTCCATCTCCTACATTAACAATATTGATGTTGCTGGCAACTTGCTCGCTTAAATGTTTATAACGGAGATAAAAATGAAATTAAAGAGACAATCTTTTACCGGGTGTAAAACCCTGATATCAGTCGCAATCGCGATTGCTTCGATTAGCTCAACAGCTTACGCAAATGATGATGTCATCACACTCATCGAGATGGGTGATCTGCACGGTACCATCGTTCCTCACGCAGCGATCCTGAAAAATATTGATGGTTCTGAGCGTGAAGTTGCAAGTGCTGGTGGTCTGGCCAGATTGAAGACCGTGGTTAATACCATTCGCGCTGATAACCCAGCAGCGGTTTTACTTTCCACCGGTGATTTGACTCACGGCAGCGCAGAAGCCATGTTTACCGTCGGTGACGCCATGATGATACCAATGAATGCTTTTGGTATCGATGTATATACACCGGGTAACTGGGACTTTGGTTATGGCGCAGCTGTATTCCGTAACCGTTTTACCACATTCGGCCCTAAGCCAACGATTCCGGGAAATATTCGCACCATGTCTGGTTATCTCGGCTGTGATGATGTGCCTGTTATTGTCGGCCTGACGGATGTTGCCAGTGGTTACACATGTAACGAAATAGATGCTAACACTAAACCATTTCCAACCCCTGCAGGTTTGGGTGTAATTAAAGCTAGTTTCCCAACGGTTGCTGCCAATCTTTATAACGATACAACGGGATTGCCTTTGCCACCGCAACTGCATGACAAGCGGCTTTTACCTGCTTATCAAATGCTGGAACGTGACGGCACAACAATTGCTGTTATTGGTTTGACCGCCGCTATCGTTCCGCAACAGGCGGATACGTTTAACATCGGTTTGCGTTTTACCCAGGGCGTCGAAGAATTGCCTGGTTTGATCGATGAGGTTAAAGGACTTGGTGCAGAATTAATCGTCGTGCAGTCTGAGCTTGGCCTGCCACAAAATATTAAAATTGCACAAGATTTTAAAGACATCGACGTGATGTATTCAGCGCATACTCATGAAGTGACTTTGGGCGCTTTACTGGTGTCTGGTAAAAAAGTAACCAGAACCACACCAGGACGACCATTAAGTCGTGGTGAACGTAGACAGCTGGCAAAAGGTGCGGCCATTGTTGTTGAGACCAATCGCGATATGTATGTTGGACGTCTTGATCTCGACATGGACGGTGGCGATATCGAAAACTTCACATGGGAAGCGATCCCGGTTGATGAATCTATAGCAGAAGACCCTGCAATGGCTCAACTGGTTGCTGCTGTGGAAGAAGACTTTGTCGCTGGTGCTGACAATGTTGTTAGTCGTCACACTTTCATGCCGGGTGGTTTCGTTAACCCTTCAGTGAGAGGTCTTCAACTGACTGAAGATCTGGACACTGTGGTTGGTTATACCGATACTGTGTTACTGCGTCACCACGTACTGGAAGACACATTGAATAACTTTATTGCTGATGGCATTCTGTCTGTTACTGATAGTGTTAATGATGTTAGAAATGTTTCTGGTTGGGAAAATGGCGTGGATATTTCCATGGCAAATGGTTTCCGTTTTGGTAACGCTGTATTGCCAGGCCAGGCTATTACATTACGTGACCTTTATACCTGGTTCCCGATTGCACCGGCTGTCAATGTCGCTGATTTTTCCGGCCAGTCAATCCAGAACAGCCTGAATACTATTCTAGGTGCAGTGTTTGACCGTAATGCATTCATGCAACGTGGTGGCTGGTATTTAGGTATGGCTAACGTAGAGCAAAAAATCGATCTGAAAAACCGACCTTTTAGCAGCTCTGGTAGCCGTATTGTTGAAACTAAAATTGGTGGTCAACCACTGGATTTAGGCAAACGTTATGTATTTGCTTCTTGCTACGGTCACGGTAATCCACTGGATGATGTTTGCCGTACTGGTGGTGGTGCAAATCACAAGTTCTTCCAGTTAGCGGATGCAGATGATTACACTAGTGCAATCACACTGTCTGATGCAGTTACCAGCGAAGGCGTTATCATCGGTGCTACAGTTAAACAGGTAGCACCAAATAACTTCCTGCATCCTGTGCATGCGTTACGTCGTTACCTGGATTCACTCCTAGATAAAACAGCAGAAGGCTACGGGATTGTGACCGATGCTCAGTTTGGTGTTGATCAGGGCCGTGTGACTACCGTGGATTCAAAAATTGCAGGTAACCCGGCGCAACTTGAAAGTGAGCAAATTGGACAACCGGAAAACACGCCGGATGCTACTTTTGTTCAACCACCATATGGTGCTGGTCCAGGCTTCTTTAGCAACGGACATATTAAACACAAGTAAGTTAGCGTCAAAACAGAAGAAAAGGCGGCTTTTTAGTCGCCTTTTTTTTGCATTTTTATGCGTGCATCGATTAAATTTTTGAGGATGTTTTGATAGGCGGTAACATCAATATCCATTACTATAGGCGGCGTGGTCATCAGAGTATTCAACTTAAGCAATATAACTAAAATAAAACGGTTACGCGTTTTCGTGAAGTTATGGTTTGTTTTTTTTGCTGCCAGCCTGAGTTTTTCCGCCATGGCAGAGACGGCTTCCGCCGGCAGCTGCAAACCATATTCCCCGTTAACCTTTGGCATCCTGCCTTTTGTTAGCAATGAACAGCTGGTCATCCAGTTTTCACCGTTAGTTGCGTACCTGACAAAAAAACTCGAGGTGCCTGTGCGTATTGAGACAGCGCCGGATTTTGCCGAGTTTGCAAGACGCACTCAGGAAGGCCAGCGTTACGACATCCTGTTCACTGCACCGCATTTTTATCCGCGGGCACACAGCGGGGCCGGTTACCGGCTGATCGCCAGAGTCGATTCTCCGGGTATGTGGGCGGTTATCGTGGTGCCAAAAACCAGCAACATCCATAGCTTGCAGCATCTCAGGGGGAAACGCCTCGCCACGGTAGACCCTGCCGGACTGGCGACATTGCTGGTAAAAAAACACCTGCTCAACGCCGGCATCGATCCCGCCACCGATCTCACGCTGGTAATAACCCCCTCACATGATGCATCGTTGTTATCTTCCTATCACGGGGTTACCGACGCGTCCTCGCTGATGCAGCCGCCCTATGCCGCCGCCAGTGAGGAAGTGCGCCGCAACATGCGACTTATCGCCCACACCGAGAGTACCCCCCATATCCCGATCAGCGTCAGTGCCAGGATAAGCCAACCATGTGTCACTGAGATTTCACAACTGCTGTTGAATATGAACGCCAGCGAAGAAGGCAGAAAAGCATTGAACCATAACCGCTTTTCCGGCTTCAGGAAAGCGTATGCAGAAGACTATGACCATATCAGTGATCTGCTTGACTCGCCGCCACAATGACATATAAGACCATCCCGTTATTCAATTCGCTTCGGTTTCGCCTCATCACCAGTGTGGTGACCATTGAGATCATCATGCTGTCGCTGCTGGTGTGGAACAATATCTCGGTGATCCAGACGACACACACCGACAGGTTACGCGATACCGCTGCCAGCATGGTGCAGCAGATAGCCAATACTTCAGGCAACTATATGATGGCAGTGGATTATGCGACACTGGAAGATTACCTGAGCAACACCATCAATTATAAAGAGCTCTCCTATATCGTCGTTATCGATCGTGATAACAGCGCCGTTATCTCTTTAGGTAATGCACCGTCGGCGCCCTGGCCGAAGATCGATGAACATCCGGCCCAGGTCGATGATGGTATCTATGATGTGGTGAAAGAGATCAAGATAGCGAATCTGCCGATGGGCCAACTGCGCATGGGTTTTACCCTATCGCTGATGGAAGACGCGATCAACAAGTCGCGTAACCGCGGGGTTTTTATCGCGGCTATCGAAATTATTCTGACGGTGATCGTGACTGTTCTCATCGGTCTTGGTCTTACCCGACGGCTGGCGATTCTGGCGAACGCTGCGGCAGAAGTTGAAGCCGGCGATTATTCGGTAACCGTTCCCATCGAAGCCGATGATGAAGTCGGTAAGGCGGCGCTCGCATTTAACCGCATGGTAGGCGAAGTGTCTTCGCGCACCCACCAGCTGGAACAGGAAAAAACGAAAACACAGGACCTGTTTAATGAAAACAGGATGCTGATCCATGCATCACTGGTAATCCAGGAAGATGAGCGAAAAAATCTGGCGCTGGAACTACACGATGAGATGGGACAATGCCTGACCGCGATCCAGGCGGATGCGGAGATCATCAGGGATATCTCGAAGGGCAAAGATGATCGCATCGAAACCAGCGCCAATGCCATCTTGCATGTTTCATCACGTGTCTATGACGTGGTGCATTCGATGATGCGCAGGCTTCGCCCCGGGGTACTCGATAGCCTCGGTCTGATCGAGGCGCTGAAAGATGAGATCGATGCCTGGAACAGCAGGAACATTGAGACACACTGTGATTTCAACTACAGCGGTGAGCTGGGGAACCTGGATGAATACAGCAATATCATGCTCTATCGCATCGTGCAGGAAGGACTTACCAACATTACCAAACACGCTAGTGCCGGTCATGTACAGATCGAAATGAAACAGGCCGGGCAATCACTACAGCTGATAATTAACGACAACGGTAAAGGCATCGATGTGCATCAGGCAGGAAATATCAGGGGGTTGGGGCTTATCGGTATGCGCGAGCGGGTGGAGACTATAGAAGGTGTTTTCAATATCGAAAGTGCACCCGGCAAAGGTTTCTGTATCAGGATAACGGTACCGCTAAACAAAGTGGCTGAACAAGTATGAGAACAAAAAAATGAGTAACGCAGATCCGATAAAAGTTTTTCTGGTCGACGATCACGAAGTGGTGCGCGCCGGTTATCGTCGTCTGCTGGAAGCCACGCCGGGAATTTCTGTTATCGCAGAAGCAGCCGATGGCGAATCGGCTTACCAGGATTTTTTTGAACATCAGCCCGATGTACTGATCATGGATCTTTCCATGCCGGGCATCGGCGGACTAGAAGCGAGTCGCCGCATTTTGACCAGGGACAAGGGGGCTAGGATTCTGGTGTTCAGCGTGTACGAGAATGAAGTGTTTTTATCGCGTGCACTGGATATGGGCGTGCTAGGTTATATTTCTAAACGCAGCGCTTCGCAGGTGATGATCGAAGCGGTACGCAAGGTAGCGGCGGGCGAAGTTTATGTCGGCCAGGAGATGATGCCTCACCTGGTCAAAGCCAGAACACTAACTGAAGCCGATTCGCTATCGCAGCTCACCCCCAGAGAGTTTGAAATTTTTCTGTTACTGGCTGACAGCAAAACGGTCAACCAGGTCAGTGAACTGCTCAACCTGAGCCCGAAGACCGTAGGCCATCACTGCACCAGCATCAAAAACAAACTGGATGTAACCGATATCGCCGGGCTTACCCGGCTGGCAATCCGCCTGGGCCTTATGTCACCCTGATGCGACGACAGGATGTATGAAATGGTGAAGTGTAACCCTGCTTCATCTCTGTGTTGGCCTCATATCAGCGTTAAAGTCTGTATTAATCAGATTTTAGAATAAAAATTAGGTTATTAATAATCTCTACAGTCCAAAAAGGGTCGATTTTTCTCTGTCGGGCAGTATTTCTAGAGCTCCGCTATGTCGTGTTTTTCTCTGTCGAGCACTTTTCCCTGACGACCGCTATGTGGTGTTAAGCGACTACCAATCAAATCATCCGCGAAATAACCAGTGAATGGACACTTTCAATCATTAAGCGACATTAGGCAGTTCTTCGAGTAACAGAATTCTCTTCAATAGCAGACGTTAACGTGAAACTAACCTGCCGTTGAAAGCGCCGGACTGGAGCGGTAGCGCAAGGAGGACGCTGTCAACGGTCAGGTTGAGTGCCTGGTTAGGTTGCGGAGCGTTAATCGAAGACATAGGGACAACCACCATACTCATTGAATGCGTCGTCCCAACGCCGTACGTCGTTCGCCCGCCGCCAACGTGAATGAAAGAACTCCATCAAACACGTTCCTTGTTTAAGTTCTATCAGCAGCGTGTCAAACTCCTTTACATTGTCGTATTTCGGATACGTATTGGACCGTTTCCAAGTTAGCCCACCTTTGCTGTCGGCATAACGCGACCAAAATGACTCGATGTCACCCCATTTCATCGTATTTATATCCCAAACTTTCCACGACGCGTTTTTGCTTTTAATGACCGTTCCGTGTTCGGGCGATTGGCTATTGGCGCTTGAGAACGCCAATATTAAGATTAATGAAATCGTGATGCGCATAAATTTCTTTGGCAACCTAACGTCTCGCATAACTGGCCTTTTTATATGACGTGCAGTGAAGCAAAACGGCATATAAAAAGGTCAAGTTGATGCACTTGTTAGCTCTTTTCATGTGAGATTGCAGGTTCCATAGTAAATGATTCAGTGTTTGAAGTTACAGGGTACTCTGTGCCACATTGTATAACACCTACGGGTAATTTATTAATTGCACTTGGGTTATGCACTGTATAAAAGTCACAACCCCATTTATCTCGATTTATTGGGTTAGCGGCATTTGTCCATGAATAGATTACGGCACTAATATGGTTGTATTCTTCGTTTAGAAAAAAATCAGTAGAAATCATTGACTCACCATCTTTAGTGTTCTTATTGACACCTTCTCTGTATTTATATTCAGTTGACACTAATTTATGGGTTTCTCTATTAAGCCAATATACCATGTCGCCAACCGGTAAAACGACTTTGGTTATTACTGGATAACCACCTTCTGCATGTATTGGTAAGTTTTCAATTAAACCACCACCTGAAATACAAATAATGATTGGCTGGTCTTTACTAATTAAACCTTTATTTATATCGTTTTTTAATTTATTGGCTTTTGTGTAAAAAGCACTGCTTAATCTTAAAATCACCTGCTTTTCTGGGTAACTTTGAGCAACATTCATTTTTTGTTTTGGTATAGTGTTTGGATTGTCTTCCTCACCATCTGTAGCAGCGGTTACCTCAATCCAACAATTTAGGTTTTGCACAAAAAAATCAGCTCCTTCATCAGAAGGATGTGTGATTTCGAATGACGACCTCTCCATTAATGCTGCAGCGAAATACATCTCGGAATAACATGCAGTGAAATCATGTTTTATTTGTTCGGGGAATTTGGCATCTAACAAATGTGATGTTACAGAATATAGTTCTTCAACATGGTTTGCTGCTAAATCTGGTGATTCATTCCAGGCATGACTTTTTTGAATATTGTTATATATAACATCCGATGCGGTTACATTTGGATCAAGTAATTTCATTTCTTTATAGAGCTAACAGTTGAATTAACGAGACCCCGTGTCACGTTATACATTTTTAGCTGACTGTACTTTATTTGCCATTCGTGTCAAAACTATATTCGTAGCATACATCATCTAACACCTCTCCTTCCCAGGTGAACGTAGACGCTGAATTTGGTTTTAAGCTAAAGCCAACATGTTCATAAAAGCCACGTGCAGCATGATTGTTTGTGATTACTAGTGCGATAATTTTGTGGAACTCCGCTTCTTTAAGATGTTGTCTCGCCACCTCCCACAGCAAACGACCAATACCCGTGCGAAAATAATCTGGTCTTGCATA
>Ga0316189_10005210_pt1 | contig 12459 bp, 11 predicted proteins | sample LowCovwburrow_MG_FD_204930 | JGI IMG/M metagenome (GOLD analysis project Ga0316189, IMG submission 204930) | Coastal sediment microbial communities from Maine, United States - Lowes Cove worm burrow | ecosystem: Environmental > Aquatic > Marine > Coastal > Sediment | place: USA: Maine... | reverse complement strand
GAGGCAGCACTCTCACCGGTTAGGGCCTCACTCTCGATGCCTGACTCAGGGTCGTCGGACTTGCCGTCGTAATCCTCGCCGTTGTAATCGGCGTCGTCGAACTCGGCGTCGTCGAACTCGGCGTCGTCGTAATTCCCGTCGTCGTATTCGTTATATTCGTCGAGTTCGTCGTCTTGGTCATCAGGCTCGTCTTGCGACTCCCCATCGACGTTGGTTCCCGCTCCTCGGGGCACCACCGGATCATCGTCGGTGCCCAGGCCTCGAAGCCATTTCTCAGGATTGGTCGTGAGCTGCTTAATCTCACGACCGGTTTCTTCATCGACACCCGCCATGAATTCGTCTCGCAGGCTGGTGGTCATGGAGCGGGCTTGGGCAACCCATCGACCGATCCTGCGGATCACGCCGGGCAATTGTTCTGGCCCAACGGCGATGAGGGCTACCACAGCAACCACCAGCACCTCTTGACCGCCCAAGTTCGAAAACATGCTTGCAGGTTACCATCGGGGCGGTTCCCAGCGCGCGCCCCCCATCAGATCGATGGAGGAAACGCGTTGGAGAGACCGTTCCGAGATAGCCAGCCCGGCGACTAGGGCTGGGTGAACTGGGCCATCGCCTGATACAACGCAGCGTCGTTGCTCAGAAGATCATGGAAGTCCAGAAGATCGTCATGGTTGATTGGATCGCCCATATGGCTTTCCGACAGTTCGGCTGGCATCTTCCACGTGGAGAAGCTTACGCCCGAGGCGATCAGCAAATCGATGGTTCGCGATTCGGCTGGTTTCACCACCGTCATCATGCAAAATGGGCAACGGAATGAATACGTGCCAGAGTCGTCGTCGTCACAAATCCGGACATGTACATCGGTCGACGTGAGTTCTACGTCGCCACAGTCGGGACAGCTTGCGCGGATGGTCGCCATCAGTTTCAGGGCCTCCTGCACCTTACGTGCAAATCGATCATTACTCGTTCAACATCGGCACGGTTGCCGAAGGCCTTAGAAGAACTGTGCATATCCACCCAGCAATCCAGCGCCTGCGGGTAGTTAGTTGTGGAGATTTCGGCGATCATTGTCCCTATGCCACCACGTTTCAGCTCGTTAGACGGGACATTACGCATATTCGCCCAACCCGAATCGGGCAATACACCCAACGCCGAGGACTGGGCGCGATCCATCAGCGTCGAAGCCCTACTAGGGCTCTATCTGCGAGCGTGGCTCAGCGTTGACAATCAGCTGGTTTTTGCCCCACAGCGCCGTGTCGGCTCCTGGTTGCGCTCTCGTGATATCGCCCGGCATACCCGCGCCGATTTGCCGGAGGGGGCGCTCGGGGCCGATCAGCTGGTGTCAGTACTCGCTGGCGGCTCGTCCGCGACACCGGTCGCCGTCTACGTCGATACACAATCCGTGGCAACTGCCCTTGCTCAGCAGATTGCCCCGCTCACCGATGTGACCCCTCTGATCTCGGTGATGGCGCCCGAGACTGAACTACTCCACGCCTTTGACCCCGCTGCCACCGAACGGATCCTCACCACCAGCACCAAGGGATTCACCAAAACTCCGGAACAGGAAATGAATCGTCTACGCGAGGAAGATATCGATGGCTTGGGCCTCGCTCACAACGAATGGAACGGGGGCCTGGTTGCCTTATGCCATCGGTTCGAACGAAGGGCCGTCGCCCATGATCTGGTGCATGAGCGAGAGATGGCTCGAGTCATCGATTTGGGAATCGATCTGGCGGTGAGTGCACACCCCCAGCGATTGCAGGCTACCGCCAGCCTCTATTACGAGTTCCCCGAAACCACAGAACCTTAAAGCCAGGCTATGCGGTTGAGGGGCCAGAAGAGAACGAAGGCTCGGCCCACTACTCGCGTTTCTGAGACCGTACCGAATTCTCGAGAATCGAGAGACTTTCCTCGATTGTCACCCATAACAAAGATGTGCCCCTCGGGTACGACGACGGGGTCGAAATCGGTGGTGATGATGCCAGGATCGAGATAAGGCTCGGTAACACGAATGTCGTTGACGTAGAGCACATTGTCCACCGCCTGAACCGTGTCGCCCTCGACAGCGATAACCCGCTTGATCAGCTCACAAATCTCGCATGGCTCATCTTCAGGTTTCGAGAACACCAGGACATCGCCTCGGCCGATCTCAGTGAAGTTGTAGCTGATCTTGTTGACCAGAACCCGGTCACGGATGAGCAGGGTCGTCTCCATCGATTCCGATGGAATCCAAAACGCCTGCAAAAGAAACGTCCGCAGAATGAGGGCAACTAGCACCGCACCCACGATGACGACTGCCCACTCCAGCACAGCCTTGGCCGAACCGGCTGCGCTGCCGAGGTCATCGTCGATCTCGTCTTGATCGAAGTATTGGCTGAAGGCCCGCTCCTCGTCAGCACTACCTGCTGAGCGCATTCCGCTACCCCCGAGGCCAGGACCGTTCCCATAGTCCGATGATGACGGTGCGCCAGCATGGGGGTTCGGGGGTTCGCCAATTCCAGCGGCTTGAGGTCCCAGGTGGGGAGCGATGCGTTGATGAGGGTCGGCGGGAAACGGGGCCTGCCCTCGCTCTATTGGCGCTCCTGTCCACTGCCGCTGTATACCACTCGAGGGATCCACCCCATTTGGCACCGCGGCAGTCGGCGGTCGGCTGTATCCGATCGCGTCTCCCGCTGTTGGCACGTTGCCGGTTGGAGGTCGGAGGGGCGCGATTCGTCCATCTCGAGGACTCAGGTGTGGCGACGAAGCGAAATCATCGCTAGCGATCCGAGGATCGTGTTCTCCATCTGGAGCCGGTGGCCATCCACGAGAGTTGTTCTGAACCATGCGGTACCAACGATAGCCTACTTTGGCACTTGCGCTGCGTCTCTATCGAAATCACCCATACAGAAGCCTATTCGACACGCCGGCGATAACGCGCCAGGGTGCGCTGCACTGCTCGGGTCCGCAATTGGGAGGCGCCAAGCTGGTTGTCGCCCGCTTGGACCGATGGTGGGGGTTGGTCGTCGACGATTTCAGTGGTTGGGCCGAGCCCGAGCATCAGCCGTTCAAACCACGCCGGGCCAGTTATCACCAGGTCAACCAGAGCCGATCCGTCATCGTATTTCTCCACGACCTCTACCGGATAGGCCTCGATCACCCAGGTGGCCTCCGGAGTAAGCTTGAGTCGCACCACGGGATCGCTGGCATTGGGCTGGAACACACTGGTTGCGGTGGTCTCAGGCAAGACTCGGGTGATGGGGTCGGTGGAAGGGGTAAGCTCTTCGATCCGATCGACCCGAAAAATTCGTTCGTCTTGGGCTTGTTCGCACCAAGCGTGAAGGTACCAGGCGCCAAGGTCGGAAAATACCCGCCACGGGTGAACCTGTCGACTTGCTCGCTCGTCGCGACCATGCGAGTAGTACAAGATCCCGACCTGCCGTCTGGCCGCGATCGCATCACGGATCTGTTGAAGCAGTCCAGCCTCGGCGTTGCCGAGATGCACATCAAGCGAAGTGTCGGCCCGGGGCCCCATCACCCCGGCCAATTTCTGTAGCGCCCGGGCCAAAGCGCCATCGGGGGGTGTTCCAGGAATCGACAACAAAGCGTCAGAGCTGGCCAGCAAGGCGAGGCCCTCAGCCGGCGTGAGACGTAACGGACGCGAGAAGTAGTCGGCCAAACGGATTGTGACACACCGATCTTCGATCGCCACCTCAATCAACGCATCAGGAGAATACGGTGGGAGTCCGACCATGATCACAACATCAAGGTCCGCCAACAGTTGGGCTTCGGTGAGGCCAAACCGCTCGGCAACTTCGGCCACAGGACGGCCAGGGTTAGCCGTGATCCACGGGATGATGGCCAAAAGGCGCCGCAGCCGATCGGGAGCGGTCTGGCGTCGCTGTTGGACCGACGGCCCTTTTTTTTCGTTAGTCACCGGTGAACCCGCCCCCTTCGATCGCTTCTAGCCACGCCACAAGCTGCGTCCGCCATTCGGCTGGCTCCAATAACTCGGCGTGATCGAGGAACCCAAGCACGAAGGTACGGAAAGCGGCGAAGTTGACGACGGGCACAACAAACACCGTGCCTCCGGTGGCATGAGGATATTCCTGGTATGACCCGGGCCCAAGTTGGCGTCGAGCGGTGACAACATAGTCGGCGTCAACCAAGACGCGAGCTTCAGTGAGCAGGTCGTCTCCCAACGCCCATGGGGCGCTGACACCGCTGGTGTCGTTGTATGGGGCTGGGTTGGCCACACTTTCGCTGAGCGTCTCGACGGGCCCGTGGATGCGGTCTAAGCGGTAGTTGCGTTCGGCCTGACGGACATGGTCGAAACCCGACAAATACCATCGACCTCGCTGAAAGTCGAGGCGCCACGGGTCGACGCGCCGACTGGTGCCACTGTAGGAGAACGCAACCTGTTTTTCGGCCACTGTGGCTTCGAACAAGCGAACAAGGTTTGGATCCGAAGGGATGCTGGCCAATCGGTCACTGGCTAACGCCTGGTGGTCGATAACCCCTCCAAGCTTCCACAGCGCCGAGTGTTCACTCAGATCTTCGAGATTCACGGTGAGTGACGCCAGATGCAAAGCGGCAAGCTCGTCGTGTTCCAAACCTGGGTCCGGGAGATAGTACTTGTTGCGATCTATCCGATATGCCTGGGTGGGCGTCTCACTGTGGTAGGACATTTCCACCACCAGTGGCATGCCGAGTTCGCGAAGATCGTCTTTGTCGCGTTCGAACGCCCGGCGGAATGCCTCTCCGTCTTGGGTGTACCCGTCCACACGATCGCGGATCTGGTTGGCGGTGAGGGCGATTTCCGTGTTGAGCAAAACCGCGGTGAGGTTGAGGAGACGCTCAAGTTTACTCATCGGTGGCGGAGTTACAGGCTCTCGATCAACTTGGCCACCCGATCGTCAGAACTCTTGAACGGGTCTTTACACAGCACGGTGCGCTGAGCTTGATCGTTGAGCTTGAGGTGCACCCAGTCGACGGTGTAGTCGCGTTTCTTTTCCTTCGCCCGACGGATGAAGTCTCCCCGCAATTTCGCCCGCGTGGTAGCCGGCGGTTGGTCAATAGCGTTGACCATCTCGGAGTCAGTCAGGGTTCGCTCGACCAGGCCTCTATCTTGCAACTTGTAGAACACGCCGCGACTACGGCGGATGTCGTGATACTGCAGATCAAGAAGCGACACCTGTGGATGGCTCAGCGGAATCTCGCGACGTTGACGGTAGGCCTCAATCAGGTTGTATTTGATCACCCAATCCAACTCGCGGTCGAGCTGGAATGGATCGTTGCCCAGATTAGTGACCACATGCTCCCACATTCTCAGAGCCTGCATCTCGTCGTCGGGCAACCCCTTTTGCTCGGCGTACAAGAGTGCCCGATCGAGGTACTCAGACTGGATCTCGAGCGCTGACATCTCCTGGCCGCTGTTCAGCCGCACTTTGCGCTGCATGCTGAGGTCGTGGCTGATTTCACGAATGGCCCGGATCGGGTTTTCGAGGGTGAGATCGCGAAGCACACAGCTGGGATCTTCGACCATCCGCAGCAACACGGCCATCGCCCCCACCTTGAGGAAGGTGGTGTATTCGCTCATGTTGGAGTCGCCGACAATGACGTGGAGCCTCCGGTAGTGTTCGGCGTCCGCATGCGGTTCGTCGCGCGTGTTGATGATCGGGCGAGACCGGGTGGTGGCCGATGACACCCCCTCCCAAATATGTTCGGCGCGCTGGCTTACCGAGAACACTGACCCCCGAGCAGTCTGCAGGACCTTGCCCGCACCAGCATAAATCTGGCGGGAAACCAGAAACGGGATCAGGACCTCGGAATAGTGACTCAGGTCGTCGTTGCGGGCAGTGAGATAATTCTCGTGGCACCCATACGAATTGCCAGCCGAATCAGTGTTGTTTTTGAACAGATGGATTGTGCCTGAGATTCCTTCGTCTTTGAGTCGATCCTCGGCTGAATCAAGCAACTGTTCAAGAATACGTTCACCAGCTTTGTCGTGCACGACGACCTCATGGACCGAGTCGCATTCCGCCGTAGCGTATTCAGGGTGGGAGCCGACATCGAGATAGAGGCGAGCCCCGTTGACGAGGAAGACGTTACTCGAACGCCCCCAAGACACCACACGCCGAAACAAATACCGGGCCACCTCATCGGGGCTCAACCGTCGCTGACCCCGAAGAGTGCAGGTAACCCCATATTCGGTTTCTAACCCGTAAATCCGACGAGAAAACACGTTTACACGCTACCGCCCTCTGGACCCTCAACGACCAACCAGGGCGAGAGTTCAGAGATTCCCGCTGACCTACACCACCACCCAGCCCGCCGTATCACGCGAGCAGGTTGTCGATCTCCCCGTTTTCAAGGCGACGGAAACACCGTCCTTCGCTCAGTCGGTCCAGAACGGCGATTTCTAGCTCGCCCGAGGCAAGCTCCCGGTCTGGGCCCGCCAACGAACGAACCGCGGCCTTGACTGCACCCTGCTCATCGAGTTCGTCCGAATATGCGGACGCCAAACGTTCACGAATCGATTCGGCTTCGCCACCGAGTACGGCAAAGCCATTTTCGTCGGTCACAGAGCCGTCAAACCGAATATGAAACAGGCGGTCGCCCTCGGGTTCAAAGCCTACCGATGCCACCAAGATCTCGACCTCGAGCGGCTTGGTTTCGTGGGTGAAGATCTGGCCGAGCATTTGAGCGTACTGGTTCGCGAGGGCCTGAGAATCGACATCATCACGGCTGTACGTGAACCCCTTCAGATCGGCGTGACGCACACCGGCGATCCGAAGCTGATCGTATTCGTTGTATCGCCCGACACCAGCGAACCCGATCCGATCGTAGATCTCGGAAATTTTGCGCAGATTGCGTGACGGATTTTCGGCGCACAACACAATGCCGCCCACAAATTCCACCGCCACCAAGCTCCGACCGCGGGCGATTCCCTTTTGCGCAAAATCGGCCCGGTCTTTCATGAGCTGTTCGGGCGCTACATAAAATGGCATGTTCATGACTAGCCCTCGCTCTCAGAAGCAGTACGGTCAACGCGTGCGGCCTCAACCGCCAGGAGCACCTCAAACCGTTCGGCCAGTTCCTCGGTGGGGATGGCACGAAACCCGTCAGCGGTGATGGTGGCGACCATCGGATAGATTCCTCGCATGGAATCCGGGCCACCGGTGGCGGAATCATCGTCTGCCGCCATGTACAAAGCCTTAATCAGCAGATCGACCGCGGTGTCAGCATCGTTGTCGGGGGCATAACCCAGTTTGATAACGGTGCGAGCGAACAAACTTCCTGAGCCTGAGGCAACAAAGTCCTCCTCTTCGTACCGTCCACCAGTCACATCAAACGCAAAAAGGCGGCCATATCCACGCCGACGATCAAATCCGGCGAATATCGGCACCACCACCATGCCCTGCATTGCTGCAGGGAGGTTTGCGCGCAACATGGCCGAAAGCTGGTTCGCCTTACCCTCCAAGGAAAGGGTGTGCCCTTCTACCTTCTCGTAATGCTGGAGCTGAAGCTGAAACATCTTCACCATCTCCATCGCCGGACCAGCAGCACCCGCAATAGCCACACCAGACCACCGGTCAGCGGCGAAAACCTTGTCCATCGCCCGGTGGGCAATCAGGTTGCCTGAGGTGGCCCGACGGTCACCGGCGATGACCACACCATCGGCGAACTTGGCAGCTACCACCGTGGTGCCGTGAGTGATGTCTATGCCTTCGGAACCGACCGCCGCAGATACCAATGACGGGGTCGTGGGGTGCTCCAGTTTCGATAGCAGCGCGTGGAAGCTGGGCCCCGGGTCTTCGGCCGGGTTAAAAATTGGAAGCGTCATATCGGAGCGATCCTAGATGGTTCGAGCCGGTTTCGCTGAGCTACTCGCCACCTTTTTGGATGTAGCTCTTCACGAAATCCTCGGCGTTGGTTTCCAGCACCTCGTCGATTTCGTCGAGGAGGTCGTCAATGTCGGCCTTGAGGGCCTCACCCTGCTCATTAGTGGAGGGGACTTCTGCAATCTCTTTTTCTTCTTGGCGAGAAGTTGGTTTTCTCACCTGTTCTCTATCGGCCATGTTGTAATCTCCTGCTTCGATCAATGCTAAGGCTAGTGTCGGCTATGCCCCGAGCGCTTCAAGAAGTTCGATAACAGTCTCAGAGTTGTCTAAAAGGGTACCTACATGTTCGACGGTACCGCGCGAAGGCTCCAACATGGGAACCCGACGCAAAGGATCGTCGCCGACATCAAACACGATCGAGTCCCAGTTCGCCGCCACCACCTGGTCGGCGAACTTCTGCAAACAACGCCCACGGAAATATGCTCGGGTGTCGGTGGGAGGCTCGGTAGTTGCTACTCGAGCATCTTCGTCAGAGACCAACGTCTCAAGGCCCACCCGGCTGGCAAGTGATTTCTGGGGCCGCAGATCATGGTACTGCAGATCAAGGGCCCGTAGCCGGGTATCATCCCAGTCGCAGTCGTGGCGAGCCATGAACCCTTCCAGCAAACGTTTCTTGGCCACCCAGTCGAGCTGGCCAGCCAGCGTCATGGGATCAGTTTCGAGCCCACTGAGGATCTCTTCCCAACGCTCAAGAATCAACTTGCCCGTTGTCTCCCCCACGGCTTCGAGTCCTCGTTCCTTGGCCCAGCGGTTTGCTCGGGCGAGAAGGTCCCACTGAACTTCGAGTGCGGTCATGGTAACGCCCTCGTCGGTGGTGAGGGTGTCTACCAGGTCAACGTCGTGACTCACCCGATGCATCGCCCGCACCGGATCAGCAATCACCGGCGCATCGACCATGAAGTCGTCTTCCAACATGGCAAAAACAATGGCGCTGGTCCCCACCTTGAGAAATGTTGCCACCTGCGACATGTTGGCGTCGCCCGTAATCACATGCAACCGCCGGTACTTACTGCTGTCAGCGTGGGGTTCGTCGCGGGTGTTAACGATCGGGCGCTTGAGTGTGGTTTCCAAACCAACTTCTTCTTCGAAGTGCTCAGCCCGTTGGGAAAGTTGATAAGGGACGTCGTCGCGGCTGTAGGCCGCTAGCTCGGTGCCCACCTTGCCTGAACCAGTAAAGATCTGTCTCGAAACGAAATGGGTGGTTGCTGCGGCTACTACCTGACCGAACGGACGCTCCCTGTCCAACAGGTAGTTCTCATGACAGCCGTATGAGTTCCCTTTCCGGTCGGTGTTGTCTTTGTAGATGATGATTTCTTGCCCAGGGGTGTTGCGGGCTGCGGCAGCCATCGCATCAAGCACGATCAATTCCGCTGCACGGTCGTAGAGCACAATAGAGAGGGCATCTCGACACTCGGGCGTCGAAAGTTCTGGGTGGGCGTGGTCGACGTAGAATCGTGCCCCGTTAGTCAACACCGCATTCACCAGGTGGGTTTCCACCTCGGGAGGCAGGGCAGTCTCTGGTGCCCCACCAACCCGGGCATCACTCCCCGGCATCTCGTCGGCAAAATCCCACGCTACGGGACCGACGCGATCTTCATGGCTGCCCACGTTAGTGGCAACATAGGCGTTAATTAGTTGGGACGAGGCCGACACCGGATTCCAATCGGCGGCACCGCGCACGATAATGCCGTATTCGGTTTCGATTCCCACAATTTTCGATATCGCCACGTTGAGTTCGTCCGTTGGTTGAGATTAAAGGTACTGGCCGGTCGAAACTTGTTCGATTGTCCGACCACCGGTTTTGTCTTCGCCCGCCGGTCCCACAAGGGTACGCACGTAGACGATACGTTCGCCCTTTTTTCCCGAGATCTTGGCCCAATCATCAGGATTGGTGGTGTTGGGCAGATCTTCGTGCTCTTTGTATTCCTGGGTGACTGACACCATAAGGTCTTCGGTATTGATGCCCTTGACGTCGGAATCGAGGAATCGTTTGATGGCGGCCTTCTTTGCCCGCCGCACGATATTCTCGATCATGGCCCCCGAGGAGAAGTCCTTGAAGTACAGGACTTCCTTATCACCGTTCTGGTAGGTGACCTCCAAGAACCGGGTGTCATCGTCGATACGATACATGTGCGCAGCAGCGGCCGCGATCATCGCTTCCACCGCCGCTTTCGCCGAGCCGTGATCTGCCACCTCGTCGGGGTGGATCGGCAAGCCAGTGGTGAGATAATTGGCAAAGATCGATCGAGCAGCAGCCTCGTTGGGGCGCTCAATCTTGATCTTCACGTCCAACCGCCCGGGGCGGAGAATGGCGGGATCGATCAGGTCTTCACGGTTTGATGCCCCGATCACGATCACGTTCTTCAGGGTCTCCACTCCATCGATCTCTGCCAACAACTGAGGCACAATGGTGCTTTCGATGTCGGACGAGATCCCACTACCGCGAGTGCGGAACAATGATTCCATCTCGTCGAAGAAGATGATGACGGGCCAACCTTCTTCCGACTTCTCACGGGCTCGTTGGAAGATCAACCGGATTTGCCGTTCGGTCTCCCCCACATACTTATTGAGGAGTTCGGGGCCCTTGATGTTGAGGAAGAAGCTGCGGCCCTTAGTTTCACCCGACATCTCACTGACCTTGGTGGCCAGCGAATTCGCCACCGCCTTGGCAATGAGTGTCTTACCACAACCGGGAGGCCCGTACAGGAGAATACCCTTTGGCGCCGGAAGCTCATGCTCTGCGAATAGGTCGGCGTGGAGGAACGGTAACTCCACGGCGTCGACTATGGTCTCGATCTGGTTGTCGAGCCCTCCGATGTCGCCGTAGCTCACATCCGGGACTTCCTCTAGCACTAGCTCTTCGACTTCGGCTTTCGGCACCTTCTCGATCAAGATCGAACTGCGACTGTCGACCAGTACTGAATCACCAGCCCGCACTCCGGTATCAACCAGATGTTCGGCCAACTCCATGATGCGCTCCTCATCGGCGCGCCCCACGACGTAGGCCCGGAAACCGTCCTCGAGCATCTCTTTGATGGTAACGACTTCGCCCGACCGCTCTGGGTCACGCACCTTCACGATATTGAGCGACTCGTTGAGCACGACTTCGGCCCCCCTCACCAGCTCCTCGGACCCGATGGCTGGGTGGGTCTCTACCCTCACCTTGCGCCCCGATGAATACACGTCGGCCGAACCATCGGAGTTGACTCCGATCAGGGTGCCATAAGCGTTGGGGGGCTGGGTGAGCTTTTCGACTTCTTCTCGAAGCGCAGCGATATGTTCGCGAGCTTCCCGAAGGGTGTAGGTCAGCTTCTCGTTCTGGCTCACGGCTTGCGCGAGCTGGCCTTTGGTATCGAGCAGTCGTTCTTCTAGGGTGCGCACCCGCTTGGGGGCGTCCTGAAGCCGACGCCGTAGCGCAACAATCTCGTCTTCCATTGCCTTGAGTTGCTCACGAAGCTCGGCGTTCTGTTCTTCGTAGGCATCTAGGCGGCGTTCGTGTTCGGGAGTATTGACGGCCCTACCTCCTGGTGAGCAGTTGATGGGACACTACACCCCGTGCAGCGGTGATGTCGGACTGAGCAACACAAAACTTGCGCAATTGAACACCTTCGCCACACTCCTGGTGTCGCAGAACTTTCACTGAATTCAGCAATCTACTCGCCAGGTGTGCGTGTTCCTGCCAGTTCAACCATATCCGCCCCTTGGATCATCTGTGTGCCCCGCTTTGATGCTACCGCTCGTCGATATTCCTGCCCACTGCACCCAGGATAAAGGCCAGTACTCGGGCCTCCTCTCGCCAAGCAGCGTAACGATCAGTGGGTCCACCGTGACCGGCCCCCATCTCCACCGAGAGGCAGATCGGAGAGTCGGCTTGATTGGCGTCACGAAGAGCTTGCACCCATTTTGTTGGCTCCCAGAATCCGACCCGGGTGTCATGCAGTCCAGCCGTAGCGAGAACAGGAGGGAACTGAGCGGGCTTCACGTTCTCGGTGGGTGCATAGGTGCTCATCAGATGATAGGCCGACTCGTCATGGAGGGGATTGCCCCATTCCTCCCATTCGGTGACCGTCAGCGGCAACGTCGGGTCAAGCATGGTGTTGAGGGCGTCGACGAAGGGCACCTCAGCCACCACTGCGCCGAACAGTTCCGGCGCCATGTTCAGAGCCGCCCCAACCGCAAGCCCTCCGGCCGACCCACCTCGTAATACCAGCCCCTCAGGTCGGGCCCAGCCTTTGGCGATGAGGTACCGGGCAGCAGCCACAAGGTCGCTGAAGGTGTTGGGCTTCCGCTGGAGTTTTCCGTCCATGTACCACTGGCGACCCAATTCGCCTCCCCCGCGCACATGAGCGATGACAAACGCAAAGCCCCGATCGAGCAACGAGAGGCGCGCCGCCGAGAACACCGGGTCGATGCAAACTTCGTAGGCCCCATAGACATAAAGCACGCAGCGTCCGGCGTCGCCCCCTGGCCTGTCGCCGTATTTGGCCCGATTCCACACCACGCTGAGCGGCACCTTGGTGCCGTCGGGCGCCATCGCCCACAACCGCTGGGTGGCATAGTGTGAAGGCTCATACCC
>Ga0316189_10005207_pt1 | contig 12461 bp, 12 predicted proteins | sample LowCovwburrow_MG_FD_204930 | JGI IMG/M metagenome (GOLD analysis project Ga0316189, IMG submission 204930) | Coastal sediment microbial communities from Maine, United States - Lowes Cove worm burrow | ecosystem: Environmental > Aquatic > Marine > Coastal > Sediment | place: USA: Maine... | reverse complement strand
ATCCACTATCTCTGTGACCATCCCATAAAATATAAGACTCATCAGGTGCAATGAAGGGATGAGCATTCCATTTTCCGGTGTTTATCACTTTGCTAAGTAGCTTTGGTTCTTCATGTTTGCCATCTATTAATCGTGAATAACTAAGAACACTATTTCCATCAGAACTTACCTCTTCAAAATAATAGGTTCCTTTAGAGGAAGCCGTAAGGCGCATGATGTGGATGTCTTCGAAAAATGCTCCAAGGCTTTTTACCTCTGACCAGTCTCCAGTCTCGGTACGTTTCTTATATCGCTTGCCCAAGTGCATGGTCTTGCCATCAGGAGCGATAAAAGGCTGTCCCACTCTGGGTGATACAATTGACTCCTGCCATCGATTATTTTCATATTGAAAAACAACAAATTCTTGTTTCATATTTTGCTCAACTTCTCCAACTTTTCTGATGAAATAAAATTCTTTTAGGCCGGGTGTGAAGACACCATCAATTTCCCAATTGTCTGTCGTAACAAGACCGGGAGCAAAAGGTTTAGGTATTAGACCAGGTGGATTTTGTCCAAGATAAGGACTTTCTTCGGTCGAAGAATCATTTTCTTTTGTGTTCGATTTTTCAGTCTTGCAAGCATTTAAAAATAGGGCCAATACAATTATTAAAATTCTGAAGTTGTTTGTTCTCATTGTTTGATTTGTATTAATTACTTTCATCTCCACCTCACCTTTGATGAAATTGATAATGCATTGGATTATTTCTAGTTGATTTTTGTTTTCAATTCGTCATTTGTGCAAACACTTTTCGCCATTCAGTAGCATCATATACAAGTTGTGATTCTTGGATTAATCCGTTTTCTAACCTAAACCATTCCGAGCCAAAATTATTTTCTAGTCCTTTAATGTCTGATTTAAAATTATAAAGAACGGCCACCCATTCTCCATTCTCTGCTATATTAATAATGTCAACACCAGTTAATATTTTTCCCAGCTCTTGTGCTGCAACTAGAAACTCTTCCTTTGACTGATATTCTACGATTGGATCTTTGAATTTATAGTTGTCTGCCAATAGGGCAATTGATTCTGGTAGTTGTTCAGGATTGTTAAATCCAGCAAGAAATGTTTTTACAATTTTTGTGTTTGTCATAGTCATAATTTGTTACGTTTTCAGATAGATTGATGGAAATAAAGCCACATTCAGGAAACCATTATTAATTGTTTTCATAGTTTCTGTCTTAATTCTAATCTTTATATGCAAAATTATGAGTTATAAGTTTACTATACATTCACTAAAGTTAATGAGCATGTTTTTTTAATTTATTTTTATTCAGTGGTAAGCTTAAACAAATTGTTAGTACGTACCTCGGAAATGATTCTCAATGATAGTAGCTACAGTTAATGGGTCTTCAGCGAAAGGCAGATGCCCAACGTTCTGTAGAGTATGTAACGCATCCTCACCGAAAATGGCAAGTAGGGAGTCTGTGGCGTCAGGTGGGGTAATGTAGTCATCACTTCCCCATATTATGGATGTAGGTACTTGGAGTTTCGCTAATCGTTGGTACAATCCTTCACCATGATGCAAAGGAAATGTGCGTATCGTCGCGAGAACGGCTTCATTAAAACCGGGACAACGAATCGAGAAATCTAGCAGGTTACGTACATAATTTTGAATATCCTCTCTTCTTGAGTAGCGAGGGACACGAGCAAACAGTGTTCGTTTAGCGGTAAATTTGATGAGGAACTTACCCAAAATAGGGGTGCTCAACATTCTTTCTTTAAAAGTGAAATGCGTCGAAGCGCCGTCTGGAGCGATTAGGCAAATATGCGATACCTGTGCTCGGTATTTTTCTGTATATGCAGCAACAATCAACGCTCCAGAGGCTAAACCAATCAAGTGAATTGGTTGCCGAATTTCGAGACCATCGATTAAGGAATGTAATTGGTCGAGATGTGCTTGAAAGCTAACACCTTGTCCTTCCAAAGGCGTATGGCCTCGTCCAGGAAGGTCGTATAGGACTATCTGAAAGCCCGAGTCAACCAGTGGTGTCACAAGTGGTTTCCAAACTGCCATTGGTAGGGTAGCGCCAGACACCATGACTACTATAGGGCCGTTTTCTGGACCAACCCTATAGTAATGAGTTTTTCCGGTACTATGCGTCAAAAAAAAATATTTTGAATCTATTGCTGTGCTTGTAGTCATAAGTGAGTATGTTTTTCTGGTAAGTGCATGGTTGATTAAGAGTTAGCTATGTTTATAAACCGTGTTGTAATCAGTTTTATTCTATTTCAATGTATTCTGATTTTCCACCCGATAAATCTCCATTTAGCCAATTCCAATCAAACTTCAATTCCAATTTTCTATTTTGATTCTCAGAAATGACACCTGTTGATTTACCTACCTTTAATTCTCCATCCTCGGTTAAACATTGAAATAAAAGTTCAATTTTAGAAATATCAGTCTGTTTTCCAACAATTAATCCTTCTAAAATCCCTCCCCCTTTATACTTTCCAGTTATTATTTTTCCGTTTTGAAAATAATGAAAAACCGTTTCATTTGTAGATAATCCGCTTTTATTTTCAGTGGTAACAAATTTCTTATTATTTAAATTCATTTAGATTTTTTTAAATGGCTACAACGGTTTAGTAAAAGTTTATCGTCGCTGACAATAGGGAGCCTATAATACATTGTTGTGAGTCTGTTATTAATTGGTATGGTTTTCCGAATTAATTCTTATCTTTACTCTGCAAGAGTATGGGTTATTAGTTTAATAATCATTCACTAAAGTTAATAACCATTCTTTCTTCAATTAAATGTAATGAATGAAACTGAGAAAAGAAAAAAAGCCTCTTATATCCTCTAAGACAGAATCGAATTAATTATTTTACGCAAAGACTATTTTACTTTGATTAATTTTGATTTTAGTTGTACCAAATATGTACCTTAACTATTAAAAGCACTATAAATATTAATAAGTTACTTTATGTATTGGAAAGTAGAGATTTTTGTTAATAAACAAGGTTAAATGCTATAATGTACCTCAATCAACATAAAGGATTATAAACATTGATACATTGCATTTGGTATAAATAAGTAAGTCTGTATGGAACTAGCTTAAATTTGCTAGAACGCCCACGAATATATAGAGGCTGAATCGGGAGAATACTTTATGGCTCGAGTATATGTTAAAACTTAAAGTAGTTGATTTTGTATGAAAGCTAAGCTCTGCCTATTACCCAGAATTGAGATTCTGATTAAGTTAGAACTAATCCAACCTGGAATGTTTATTATTAAATCCGTCATATTTAAATATCTCGATTTATAGTTAATTAATTTAAGGCTATTACTTTATCTAATTCTAAAACGGTTTTCTCAACAACTCGCTCATTTGTTTCTATGTACTTTTTATGGCCAGCTACTACCGAGTTCCAGAGTTTATTGTTCATTCTTTTTATCATTAAACCATTCATTACGTCGAAGAATATATTTTTCATATCATAGTGCAGATCGGCTTGTAGTATAGTCTTTCCATTTTCAGTACGAATCATAAAATCTGCATTCATATTTTTTATTCCTGGCATCTTTTTTAAATCGAATACTTCAATAGATAAAGATTCTCCTTCTTTCCAAGCCGTTATTTTTTCTTCCGCTGTAGCTCCATTCATTACAAAATCACAATGGCGGGTGGCACCAACTCCCTCTTGTTGTTCAGAAGTAACGTATGATTTTAATACACCAGGACTAGCATGGCAAATGTCTCCAAACTTAGCTATGGCTCTCCAAACGTCTTTTTTTGATGCATTTATTGCTATTTTTCTTGAAATTGTTGTCATATATATATTAAATAGTTATTGATTTTATTATTGTTAGAATAGTTTCTTTTTAGAGGAGATAGTTTCTTAATCTCTTACTTTATGTTTCTTTCACCATGCTAATATATTTTTGACATTCTTAATTTTTCACCTCATTATCTAATCCTTTAGGATTAAAAAACAAAGTTATCTATTACCAAGAGGATTATGTTATAGCATCGGCTCAATTAATTGTAAATTTGGCTCATAGACTATCTTATAAACTGCTTTTTATCAAGTTAGATTTAAACTCCCCAACGCATTCCTAAAGAAATCCTACTTCTATCTTTAAATTGTCCAAATAGTTTAGTTTCATTGCCATAAAAAATACTACTCCCTAAAAATAGCTGAGTATTCGTATTCATCCAATAACTTACTTGTGGTTTAATATAACCATCTCCATGATTTGCATTATGAACCCAAAGTATTTCCGCATTTAGGTTGTCATTCATCATATCTCTCGATATTTTTAAGGACGTATTGGTTTCAAATTTGTCACGATTGTAAAGTGAAACACTATCCGTTACGATGTCACTAAAAAGTTGTGCGCTGATAATATTTTCCCCTTTGATATAATCTATTCCTATTGCAGATTTAAACTGATTACTAGTTTCAATACCTAATGTTGCTACTGGTGCTGTAGACGTAAAATTTTGATTAAAAATATAGGCAATTTCTCCCCTAAAAGTTGATGATCCAAAAACTTTATTAAATGTACCTCCCAAAAGATGTTGCCGTTTAAACTTTGGATTTATAGTTAATACTAAGTCATCAGTTTCCGTCACTAGTAGTTCGTTATAAAATACAGGTAAGTCATCGTAGTAATAGAAATAATTCAATGAGATATCCCATCCTTTAGTGAAGGTGCTTAATTTTACACCAATGTCAGAGTCAGCAATAAAGCGCTTAGGCTTTTTTGTTTTATTGAAAACAGTCGTAACACCTTCTGGAGGAGATTGAAAAAGGCTTTTAGCAAAATATGGCGCATCAAAATCTTGCGTAATGTGATACGTATTGTCTGGAATCCAAACAAATTGTATACCAATGTTCTTTATATCGAATTCTGCTTTTAGGGACCAAAGCGGAATCCGACTGTCTTCAAAATCATCTAAAATAAATTCTCTGAAGTTTTGAGGGTTAACAACATCTAATAGTTTTAACCCGTCAGTTTCACCCCAAACAATTTGTTGCTTACCAATGGTTAAACGTAATTTGCTTTTAATGCTAGTATAAAAATAGAATTCACGTAATTCTAAATTTGTACGGTCTCCAATAAATAGTCGTTTACTAAAATCAGAGACCGTGTTTTCTTTTGGAACCCCTTTTTCTAGGTCGTCATTTAGTTCTGTGTAAAGTTGACCTTTCAGAACAAATTTTGAATTTCTATTGAGTCTATATGAAAACTCGGGTTTTAAAATTATTTCAGATTTTTGAAGCCCTTCTTTTTTAAACTCATACGAAAAATCAGAAGTTACAACTAGGCTTGCCTTAAATGATTCCTTGAACTTATTTTGTTTTTCTTGAGCCTGGGCTCCAAATAAAGAAAAGAGAAAAACTATTACTAAGTTATATTTGTGTATCATGATTTTTCGTTTTAGAGAGTTATGAAAATTTACTAAATACCGTTCACAAGAGCCTCTTTTGTGAATGTGTCATCATTAATTTCTGTTTGGTAGTCGATATCGCTAATGCGAAAAATAGTTTCGTGATTTGTTTTGTGATTTTTTACAAATATTTGATGGTAAGTCCAAATTCCTTGAACTTGCTTTATGTCCTTAATTTCAGTTGTTTTTAAATGATTCCCTGCAACATCCCAACTATCTGCTTTCCTCAGCATCCAAATATTGGCATCTACCCAAAGCTTAACTTTACTATAACCTAACTCTTTTGCTATGTCGTCATTTATTGGTGTCGCTTCTAGAACATAAGATTCATGACCGTTAATTAATTCTTTGCCAATAGTTTTATAGTTATAATCGTCACGACTGATTCTAGTCTCCAATTTGATATCCTCATAGGTTAAATCGGTTCCTAGAAAATAATCGCCTCTGTTTGCTGCAGAAATACGTCTCGTTTTACGCAATGCAGGCATATATAACCATTGGTCATCATCAATAGATGGGTCAGGATAGTCGTAAGTTAAAAAGGCTGTGCCCATAACACTTTTGGGTGTTAGGTAAAAAATGGCAAGACGTTTTTCTTTATCAAAGTATTTGCGTAGAGATGTGGTTTCTCGTATTCTAACTTTACCTCTCTTATCTTTCAGTTCCATCGTTAATGTTCTACTCATTGAGACACCTTCGTCTCTAGCATGAGTTTTGTCAGCAATACTTTTTCCAGACGGTAAAGACTGTGCGTTATTTTTTGCAGGGAATAGAAATCCAATTGCTAGAAGCCCTATTATTAATTTTGTTTTCATGTGTTTATAATTAAAATGTTGTGACAGTTTGTTGTCTATTTTTTGATGTTTAAAAATTTCGGTTTAATTAAGTAAATTAGTGCTGGTAGCAAGGTGATACTACCAATAAAACTCACCAATACGGCAACCGCGACTAAAAACCCGAATTTGCTTAATGGTGGAACTGAACTAGTCATCAATACACCAAATCCTAGTGCTAATGCAAGTAAATTGAAAAGTAAAGCACGACCTGCCGATTTGTAAAATTCAGAGTAAGCCTCTTTTAATGGCAACCTTCTTTCTTTCAATAAATATTTGAGACGATCAACTGTATGCACTGCAAAATCCACCCCAACACCAATGGCAATAGCGGCAAACATTGAAGTTCCAACAGCTAACCAGATGTCCATAAGACCCATTACTGTGTAAATGAATAATACAGAAATCGCAACCGGAATTATAGTTAAAACGCCAGCCCATAAAGAGCGAAAACTAAAAGCAGCAAAAATCAACACGACTAACAAGGCTAATATGGCACCTAGAAAATGATTATAGGCTAAGCCACCAATCCAATAGTCGTCTACTGTTACTTTTCCGCTAGTTGTTGCTTTTATTGCGTCATTATTAAAGTGTTTTTCGATATATATGTTTGCTTTTTCTACGACTGGTTTTTCAAGTAAATATTCACCAGTATCCATTCTAAATCGAACATTAGCAAGTCGGTAGTCATAGTCTACATAGTTGTCAAAATCTGTTGGGTCTCCACTTGCTGAATATAAAAGAAGATACTGTGCAATCAAATCCTTATTATCAGGTATTGTATAGAATTCCTTTTGGTTTTCATTTAGCGACTGATTCATTTTTTTTAGAAAGTCAACAATTGAAGTGCTTCCTTTAACATGAGGAAGTGTTTCAACATATGATTGTAATGCTTCAATTTTTCGAAGATTTTCTGGTTCGAATATATCTTCGTTTTCCGGTGTTTCGATAAAAATGTCTAAATAAGAGGTGCCATCTGTTTTACTGTTAATCAAGGCGTCCGCTTTTACAATAGGCTCCTCAGACTGAAAATTATGAATGCGGTTTTCATTAATGACAAGTTTGGTTGCTCCATTAAAACCAAAAGCTACAATGATAATGGATATAGTTACAATGGCTTTAGGATGCTTGACTACAAAATTACCGATGAATTGCATAACCTTACCAAACCAATCAATATCTTGATTTGGTTTGTATGCCTTACTTAATTGAGGTTTTAATAGCATCATTGCTGAAGGAATCATAAATACAGCATAAATTAGTGCTACTAAAACACCTAAAGCTCCAAACAAACCGAAGTACATCATAGGAGGCATATAGGATGATCCGGCAATTGCTAAAAATCCTGCTATGGTCGTAATTGAGGTAATGGTAATGGGTCTCCACATTTGAACCATGGTTTTAACAACTAGCTCTTTTTGAGAATATTCGGGATGTTTTGCTGCAATCTCATAATACTCTCCGAGAATATGAATACCATCAGCAACAGCAATGGCTATTAATACAACAGGTAAACCATTTGTTATTACATAAAAGTCGACTCCGAATGCAGCCATTGCACCAAGCGTAATGCCTACAGAAGCCAATACCATAATATTAGGCAAAATGACGGCTCGCAATCTTCTATAAGCAATGATTAGGATAATTGAAATGATTAAAGCTGCAAAGGGGTTTGTTTTCATAGCATCTTCATCAATATATCTAATGAGATAACCACTTACAGCGCCTTCACCAGCCAGATAAAATTGTTCATCATGTGATTTATATTCATCTAACAAAGCAATTAAACTTTTGTATACTTCATGCTGCTTTTTATCATAACTGTCAAGCATTTCTGCTATTATTAGCGTTGTTGAATGATCTTTGGAAACTAGACTACCCTGATATAACTCGAAATCATCAATCGCTGCTTTAACGTCTAGCGCTTTGGCATCGGTTAATTCATCAATTTCAAAAAAGGGGTCAACTTCGAGACCTTCATCTGTACCAACGATATTGTTTTCTGTAGATAAACTTGTGATTTGATCAGGATCTATGCCTGGAATAGCTTTGATTTTTTCGCTTAATTCATGAACTAGTGCGAGTGTGTTTTTATTGAAAATTCCTTTTTCATTTACAATAGCTATTACCATTGGATCTTTTAATCCAAAAGATTCTTTTACCTGGTTTCTAAAAACTAGGATAGGATCATCTTTTGGGAGAAACGCATCATAGCTCGTATCCTTAGTCATTTTTGGAATAAATAGCGAGACTCCTATCATTACTAAAATACTTAATGTTAGCATGATTTTATAATGCGAAGTCACCTTATTAAAGAATCTGGTGGCTTTGCTTTGTTGATTTTTCATGATACTGTTTTATAGTTGTATATACAACATTAATATTAAATTTTTTTACTTTAATTTTTGTTCTAATGTTTTGAGATTTTGTAATCCATCATTACCGAGTTTATCCATTAAAGCATCCATTAATGACTCCCATATCGGGATTAGTTTTTGGACCAATTTATGCCCTTTTGTCGTCAATTCTATTTCTGGACGATAATCGGCCGATTTTGTTATTACCTCTCGTTTTTCTAATAATTTCACATTTCTACTTACCGTTGATCTTTCTAAGACTAAAGTTTCGCCTATTTTACCTTGCTCTACTTTTCCTAATTTGGTTAATGCAAACAGAATGCTTAATTGGCTTTCAGTAATATCAAAACCTCTGAGGCCCGATCTAAAATCTTTATCCACAATTCGGGATATGCACCTTATCCTATTACCAATGCAATGTTCTATGTTATATTTCAATTTTTAAATCTAAATTAAATTAATGTGCATTCATTTTAATAATTTATTTTGGGATTGGTGCTTACCGATAAATGTCGATAAGCACAATCTCCAATCGTTAAATTTAATTGCTATTAACCAGCCTATTAAGAATATATGCTTACTTAATTAAATTCAACATGCAAACATATATATTACAAGTTGCATATGCAACACATGCTTTGTCTTTAATAAAAATTTAACATTTCTACCATCAAAACACACATGTTAATCTATTTGACATCAATCTAAATTATTTACAAATTTTTCAATTATCTCACTAAAGACTCCTAACACTAACTCTTTTTATTCAATATATCTAAACCTGCAATGTTTGATACTACAACCAAAGGGACAATTATTCCTGATAATAACAGAAAGGGAAATTTAAACATTGCCATGTCGGGTTGCTCGAATGCAATTTGTTGGAATTTTGTTGGTGTTGAAATTAAAGCGGTTATGATAATATTTAATAATAGTTATGAATGAAACAATATGCCAAATCCATAATAAAGACTTATTAACCTTAATGGAATGCATTTGGGTCAAAGCGACGATAGGGTAGTATAAAAACATATACAGCAAAAAATTCATAAAAAACCTTGCAAATCTATTTCAATAATTGAATGAGTTTTGCCTTATACGACTTAGCTATAGGAACAACATGTTTTTCAACAAATATATTATTACCTTCAATGTTTTTAATATGTTTTTTTGCAACAGCATATGATTTATGAACCTGTAAAAAATTATCATTTGAAAGTGTTGCTAATAAATCCGAAAATTTTTCTCTAATGGTAATAGTTTCGTTAATCGTTACTACCTTTACGTAATTACCTCCAGCTTCAATATATAAGATTGTATCAATAAATACTTGCGTATATTTTTTATTACTACGCAAAAATATACTTTTAACAGTATCTCTATTTTGTTTTGGAGCTGGTAATTGCTCTTTTGGAGTTGAATTTACTGCCTTATTTACCGCTTTCAAAAAACGTTCAAAACTAAAAGGTTTTAATAAGTAATCAATGACATTTAAATTGAACCCTTCTAATGCAAACTCACTATAGGCAGTTGTTACAATAGTCATAGGGGGTGTTTGAAGCGTTTTTAAAAACTCGAACCCTTTTAATTTAGGCATATTTAAATCTAAAAAAATTAAATCCACCTCATGTTCATTTAAGTATTGAATGGCCTCTAATGAGCTATAACAATTCTTTTGCAATTCCATATTAGGAAGCATCTCACAGTACTCCATAATAATACGGTGTGCTACATGCTCATCATCTATAATAAGGTATCGTATCATATAAGTTCTAATGTTAGTTTAACATTATATACATTGGTATCTATTTTAAAAGACAGGAAATGTTTATTTGGATAGGCAAGTTCTAATCTTCGTTTTAGGTTTTTCAAACCTATACCTTTTACATCAGAAGCCTCTTGCGTTTCAAAATTATTTTCAATCTCAAAATGAAGTTGCTTTTCGCTAGCCGTTAGATTTACATGAATATATGCATTCTCTTCCAAGTTTTCTAGCCCATGTTTAAAGGCATTTTCTAAAAGAATAATAAACAGCAAAGGCATTATTTTAGATGATGTATCATCAATTTTGTGATTAAATTGAATATCTGTTTTCTTATGATAACGTGCTTCTTGAAGGGCAATATAATTTTTTAAATAGTCTAGTTCTTCACCTAAAGTAACCCTATCTTTTTGTCCTTCATAAATACTATATCGCATCATATCGGAGAGTTTGAGTACCATTTCTCTGGCTTTGGAATCTTTCTCCATTGATCCATATAGATTATTTAAGGTATTGAAGAAGAAATGTGGATTCACCTGACTTTTTAAGTGCAATAATTCGGTTTTCATTTTTTCGTTTTTAAGGTTAATAATGTATTTAGCTTGTTTAATAACCCACCAAATCATTAAAAGAACAAAGAGCAAAAAATAGGCTAGCATTAGTTCTCCAGCAATATCATCATTGTATATTATAATAAGGACACTTACTCCAAAAAAGGATAGCCAATACACTAATTTTGGGATAGTATTTATACGTCTTTTAATTCTTGAAATCATCTTCAATATTAGGTAAATAAAATTCTTCCAACAAATTAGTTGTTGAGAGGACTTAATTCAGTGTTCAAACTACAAATATGTGTGATAAAGTAGATTACCCCAATTTGTAGTCACTGTGCACCTGAAAAAACCTGAGTTGTCACATTTATTTTTAAGATATCTATTGGGTTAATATGTTTGTACTAAATACAAATTAAATAAAAATGAGCAATCTTATAATTTCTAATCTTACTAAAACTTATGCAAACGGAGTTAAGGCTCTGGATGCAATTTCATTAGACATTCCTAAAGGGATGTTCGGATTATTAGGTCCTAATGGTGCTGGCAAATCTACATTGATGCGAACCATTGCGACATTACAGGAAGCTGACCAAGGTACTATCACATTTGAAAATTTAGATGTTTTAACTCAGAAAAATGAGATAAGACAAATTCTAGGGTATTTGCCTCAGCAGTTTGGTTTATATCCTAAAATATCTGCCGAAGTATTATTAAATCATTTTGCGGTATTGAAAGGTATTACAAACCGAAATGAACGTAAAGAGCTGGTAAGCGCACTCTTGCACAAAACGAATTTATATACTAAAAGAAAGCAAAATTTGGGTGGTTTTTCAGGAGGAATGAAACAACGTTTTGGTATTGCACAAGCATTACTTAATAATCCAAAATTGTTAATTGTAGATGAGCCAACCGCAGGATTGGATCCTAAGGAAAGAAATAGATTCTATAATTTATTAAGTGATCTTGGCGAAAACACAGTAGTTATTCTCTCTACTCATATTGTGGATGATGTAAAGGAACTATGTACTAATATGGCAGTCATTAACCAAGGGCAAGTATTGTTAAAAGGAAATCCAAAAAATGTGATTGAAGACATACAAGGCAAAGTATACCAAAAAACAATTCAAAAAAATGAATTGGAGGAATATAAAAAAGAATACCAGGTAATTAGTGAAAAGTTATTTCAAGGTAATCCTATTATTCATATTCTTAGTGATACACACCCAAAGAGGGGGTTCGTAACAATTGAAGCTGATTTAGAAGATGTGTATTTCTCACAAATTTTTGGTAATGATAATCTTAAAACAATTATATAATGAAGTGGTACGAAATATTTAAGTTCGAAATAATATATAGAGCAAAACGTCCAGACACTTATATTTTCTTTGTTTTCTTGTTGTTGTTTTCAATTGTAGGTGTCGATTTCATCTTTTTTGGTGTAGACTTAGGAGCTGTTAAAAATAATGCTCCGATTCTTATTGCAAAAACAATGGGAATACTTACTGCGTTTTTTATG
>Ga0316189_10005206_pt1 | contig 12462 bp, 11 predicted proteins | sample LowCovwburrow_MG_FD_204930 | JGI IMG/M metagenome (GOLD analysis project Ga0316189, IMG submission 204930) | Coastal sediment microbial communities from Maine, United States - Lowes Cove worm burrow | ecosystem: Environmental > Aquatic > Marine > Coastal > Sediment | place: USA: Maine... | reverse complement strand
ACCCGCGGCGCTTCCCCTGATTGTCTATAGCCACGGCTTTGGTGGTTATCATAAGGAAAGCACGCATATTGCAGAGTATCTGGCGGGTAATGGCTATGTGGTTGCAGCGGTAGATTTTCCATTGAGTAATGCCCAATCCCCAGCGGGAATTCCACAACTACTCGATGTGGTGAATCAGCCAGGCGACGTGAGTGCGGTGATTGATCAGCTATTGAAACTGAATAACGACCCCAATAGCGCCATGCACAATCGCATTGACGCAAATAAAATTGGTGCCATGGGTTTGTCTTTGGGCGGCCTAACAACGGCTTTGGTTTCTTTCCACCCTGATTTTAAGGATGAACGTATTAAGGCGGCGATAATGATGGCGCCGCCGTTAGAGGCCTTTAGCGATCAATTTTATGCAAGCAACACGCAAGTAAATTCTTTGTTGCTGTCGGGCTCTATGGATAGAGTGGTGCCAGAGTTTGCCAATGCGGTTCAGGTTAAGTCACGCCATTCAAATGGATGGTTTATAAGCTTAGATAAGGGTACACATCTCGGCTTTGCCAATGTTGGAAATGCAATTCGGTGGATGGAGAACCCAGATAACTTAGGCTGCGCCTTCATGAATTTTATGTTGCCACGACTGGATCTGCCAGAACGTTGGGATGCCGTAATACCCAATACAGAAGGCGTGCTGCGCAATACTGAAGTGAGTCAACCCTGCCCCGATTTAGCCGGCGAATCTATGAACGGCTTGAAACAACAATGGCTAACTCGGCTTGCCGTCGGTTCGTTCTTCGATATGCACTTACAAGCAGGCGCTCGCGCAGAAACGGCGAATAAATTTTTGACCGGAACCTTTGTCTCTGAGAACCCCACGGTTAGTTTGACACCACCTCTTTAACACCGAGGCAGGTGGATTAAAGGGGTCAAAGCCCAATATCGCTTACACATTCAGAGCCTCTTTCGGCATGATCATTATATGAACCAATTGCAACAAAAAAGAACTGATCTCGCTGCGGCCTTTCGCTGGGCCGCGCGAAACAACTATCATGAAGGCGTAGCAAACCATTTTTCCGTGGCTATTAACGACGATGGCAGTCAATTTCTAATTAACCCAAATCAACGGCATTTTTCTTTGATTAAGGCCAGCGACCTCATTGTAATAGACGCGAACAATCCAGAGACAATGAGTCAGTCTGATGCTCCGGACCCGACAGCTTGGGGGCTACACGGCGCAGTACATCGTCATTGCCCGCACGCAAGATGCGTGCTTCACACACATTCAATTTTTTCTACAGTGTTGGCGACTTTAAAGGATCCACGCTTACCGGCCATTGACCAAAACACAGCTCAATTTCACAACCGTGTGGTATTGGACACTGATTTTGATGGTATGGCTTTCGAGGACCAAGGCGAACGCTGTGCAACAATGTTAAAGGACCCCCAAAAGAAAGTAATGATAATGGGCAATCATGGACTGTTGGTTCTGGGTGCTAGTGTGGCTGATGCCTACAACCGGTTGTTTTACTTTGAACGCTCAGCAGAGACTTATATTCGAGCGCTACAAACTGGCCAAGAAATTAACTATCTGAGCGAACGTGTTGCCGAAAAAACAGCATTGCAATGGGAGTCTTATCAAGAGAGTGTGGACATGCATTTTGAAGAACTAAAGCGGATACTTGATCGCGACCAATCAGACTACAAAGACTAGTGCCTTTCTGGTCTGTCTCGGCTTTTCAATTCAAGCAATAGCACTGCGACTTGCCTGTAAGGGAATAACTATGAAGGCTAGACTTGTTCCACAAATGGGTAACAAATAATAATAAGGGTACTTAACACTCTTTTGGCTCGAAGCAAAAATCGTACAGCTTACTGGTGGTTCGCTCAGTAAAGGTAAAATGACTGCAAAGACTCCTTAGATTTTACATTAGGTTTTACATTCGAACAGATATTATTTATGACAACTAAATCAAACAAACCAAGTACTAGAAATTTCTGAACTATGAACCCAGAATTTGAGTATTACATTGCCAAAGAACGTGGCAGTCACATAACCAAGAACGCCTTGGCGTCACTAATATCCGAAGCCGGAATTAGCTCCTTAACTGCTTTTTTGCTGTGGGACATGTTCTCACATACGAAGCTATTAATGTGGTTGGCCGTCGCGGTGCTAGCCTCTTTGTTCGCTTTTGGATCTAAAGTCGCGTTCCGTTCGCGCCAAGACTTTAGCCCGCCAAGATGGTATGCATTAATTATGTTGTGCAGTGTTTTGTTGGGCTTGGCTTGGGGCATGGTTCCGGTTCTTTTCTTTCAGCCTGATAATATTTTATTTTTGGCTATCATTATTTCACTTTACACCGGTTGTACTTCAGGTGGCTTGGTGGTTAATTCAACATATCTGCCCAGTTTTATCGCCTTCGGCCTGTCGTTCGCGCTACCGTTTATTGGCAGTATGGTTTATCAGGGTGAGCAGCCATACACCTCGGTTGCGATTGTGGCTACTTTCCATATTCTTTCCTTGATCTATATATCTCATAACATGCAGTCTATCTTCTTGGAGTCAGCCAGAGTTCAATTTGAAAAAGCACGTTTACTCGAGGAGTTGGCGCAGGAAAAGAAAGCGGCTGAGCAGGCAGTAGCCGCCAAAGACCGTTTTTTAGCCGCCGCAAGTCATGATTTACGACAGCCTTTAAATGCTATTAATCTGTTTATGGATGCATTGAGGCCACTCCAATCGCAAGAGTTGGGCGGCGAGATTATCAACAAAGTTCAGCTCTCTCTGAAAGGGCTTAATGGCATGCTTCATAGCCTGCTTGATATTGCCGAGCTTGACGCAAACACCGTGCAAAATCGACCAACGCACTTATCTATTTATTCCCTGGTCGAAAGTATCGTGACTGAATACCAGAGCAAGGCGAGCCATATTGAACTGCGCAATGAAGTAGGCCGCGATCTAGTTGTGTTTTGTGATCAGACTATTCTTTATCGGGTCATTCGTAATTTATTGGATAATGCGGTGAAGTACACTGAGCGAGGACAGGTGGTTATTGAATGCGAACAAAAGGCAAACACTTGCGAGCTTTACATTCGCGATTCAGGGATTGGTATTCCGCAAAATCAAATTGACCTTGTATTTGACGAATTCCACCAGCTTAATAATCCAGAGCGTGACCGAGCCAAAGGTCTAGGCTTGGGCCTAGCTATCGTTAAGCGCTTATGTGACCTAGCTTCGATCGACATACAGTTGAAGTCACAGGCGGGCAAAGGCTCCACAGTTGTGCTTGAACTTGCTACTGGCATTGAAACAGCGGCCATCGAAATTGGCGGTGAGCAGCCAATTAGTTTTCATGGTGTGTTGATTGTCATCATCGATGATGAGCAAGATATTCGTCAAGCGATGCAGCTGGTTCTCACAGCTCGTCAGGCGGAGGTTATTGCTGCGGAGTCGCTCGTTAAAGCAATGCAAGAACTCGCACAGGTCAGCCTGCCACCAAGCATAATAATCAGTGATTATCGACTAAGAGATAATGCTACCGGTGCGCAAGCGATAGATGTTATTCGTGAAGAGTACAACCTTGAAATTCCAGCCATAATTATTACCGGCGATACCAGTGCGGTAAAACTTTCGGAGATGCGTGAAGCAGCAGAGCATGTGTTGTACAAGCCGGTCGATATCAATGAATTACAAGAGACTATCGCCAGCTTGCTTGGCCAAAAAGAAAGTTAGATCTACTCAGTTTTTATAGTCTCAAATTATCTTCGCATCTTGTGCGGCTTGCACGCAGGCGGTTCGGTTATTTACGTTCAAGTTTTTGAATAGTAATTCAATATGCCCCTTTACTGACGAAACGCTAATACCCAGTGCTAGAGCGATATTTTTGTTCTGCAAGCCGTCGCGCATCAGAGAGATCACTTGGCGCTGTCGCTCGGTAATTTTGCCTAAATCAATGGGCGCTTTGAGATCAGGTGCTACCCAGTTTATTTTGCCATCCCAGTGGGCTGGCAAGTAGCGTTCGCCACTGAGTAGCTTGGTAACAGCTACTAACATCTCGCCACTTTCACTATTCTTTGGAATAAAGCCTAGTGCCCCCAGTTTTAATGCGCGCTCAATCTCAGCGGGTTTTTCGCTGCCAGATATTACCGCTACCTTTAAGCTGCAGCCTTGTGTCGACACTGCGGTCAAAAATGCAAAGCCGTTAAAACGAGGCATGTGCAGGTCGATCAATGCAAGGTCGATTGATGAAATCAGTTTTTTGTCGGCTAAGGATTCAGCCGCGTCGTTCGAGACCAAAATATTTATATCTTCGCCAAGTCCAGACAAAATCAAGGCAAGACCATCGGCGAATAGCTTATGGTCATCAATTATCAAAACGTTTTTGCTTGAGCTAGGCATATGTATGTCTGAGGTTGTACCCGTCAGCCCTAGCATAGCAAATCTTGGGCACTAGTCATCAAACGGTCAAACGGCCCGTTGTGAAAATTTTTGCTTGATCCTATTATTTTTAGACGGACAGCATTAACGCGAGCGTAAGTCGCATTCTTGCTTGCTTGAAGTTTGTAAACGCAGACATTTTGAAAACAGGATTAACCAATGAAAATTTTGCCTAGACTTGCATCTCAAATATTACTCGCTATTTGTGTTTTAAATATACAAATCGCGTATGCCGTTAATTGCGGTGACTATGTCGCCAGTAATGTGGTGCTGACTAGAAACTTAGAATGCACCACAGGGAGTGCCGCGTTGCATGTAGTCAACAACAACGTCACCATTGATTTGAATGGGTATATTTTGTCGGGCTCTCGCGAATTGGCTGGAATTAATGTGATCGGGCACCATAATCTGGCCGTTAAGAATGGTTCAATCAAGGGTTTCTGGGCGGGCATAAATAGCTCGCGCTCTGACAAGCTTAATGTACGCGACGTGACCTTTTACGAAGTAGGCCATGGCGTCGTCATTCATGCGGGAAACGCGGCACGAATCCAAGACAATGATTTTATTAAGACCACTTCGACAGCAATCTCTATAAAAGTTAGGTATAAGGACGATACTGCCAATCAAAACTTAATCAGTCGCAATGAGTTCTATCGAGCGGCCGGTGGCATTTCCATTTGTGGCGCTCAGGCCGACAAAAATGTGATCTCAGATAATCTGATCTGGAAAAGTTCTGACTATGGAATTGCTTTGAATCATTCAGATCGCAACCAAATTTATCGCAACCGCATTTTGGAATCCATCGATTCTACCGCGTTGCGATTAAATAATTCATCGTACAATGAGGTTAACGACAACACCATTCGCGAAGGCGATGCTACCGGAATCACCATTTTAGGGGACGCGGGCGACGCCTGCTTGGAGAGGGAGTTTAGTTTCAGCGGGAAAAATCGCTTCCAGCGTAATCATGTCTCCAATTTCAGCACAGCGTTCAATTTGGGACTTGGTGTTTTTTCATCTGACCGCACTGTCGATGGCAACGGAATTTTAAACAACCGAATCAGTGACAACAATATAGGTATCTCTCTGCGATCGGATACTCGCAATAACTATGGGCGCGGTAACGACTTTACTAATACCTCCACCCCGGTTGCCGATAACGGTGTTAACAACCACTTCTAACTTAATGCTGGATTCTTATTGATTTATAAGGACCGCTAAAACTCACAGGGACATAATGATGAAATTTATTCTACTAAAAAATGGTTTAGCGCTAACGATATTGCTTTTTTTGTTTGGGTGCAGCGTTGACCACACAGGTATAGGACCTGTGGATATTGAGGGGCAAGTCTATACCGCTAATTGTCGCGTTATCATTGATCACGATGATTCAGATGGCGTGCCGGTCAGCACTGAGATTAGCGAAATGCCGCAGGTCTGTAGTAACCAAGCACCGGCAGAAGCTTTGATAACACGTAGTTGCGAAGTAGTGACTCAAATGAACCAGCGAAACTATGTCGTTCAGTACGGCCCTAGCGCAGTGGTCACGTATTTTGAAGCCGCGTCATCAACTTTAGACGAGAGTGCCGACCCTTGTTTTTTACCACCTTCTACCGAGTTAGGTGAGGGCGAGATTCTTAGCCGAACCGATATGCTTGTTAATAGCGCTTCGTCTGAATTAAGGCCAGAAGAAATAGGTAAAATACTGGCTAAAAACTCACTCACTAATTCCTTAGCTGTGGTGGTAAATTCCAAGGTTAACGTTGGAGTTAAACTTTTGGACTGGCGTTATGCCGATACTACGGCAGCAGGTGAGGTTGATTTTGATCGTTTCAACTGTAAGGAAGACCAAACTTGTGATGTAGTGCTACGTCAAATTTCGTTAAAGTTTGAGGACTTTACCATCGTTCGACCAACCGTGTTTGCTCGAGACATACCGGTTCAGAATGCGCGGCTTTATTCGGTAACCAGCCACGCGACACAAGTCGACAGCGACGGTCGTTTTACGCTCGAAGGCGTTAACGCTGTAATAACCAGTGTGATCGACGGTGAAAAGGTGAACCTATTGAGCAGCCAAGAGCTTAATATTTCAGGTCAGTTTAATAACAATTTACACGACCAAAGCCATGCGGCGCTAACTTTGAATTTGCAGATTGACCACGCCAATGAACGCTACGCTATTAGGGCCAGTGCCGATTTTCAAGTTAGAAAATTTCCTTCTAAGTTGGCTATTGGCGAGAAACACCCGCTGTGTCTAACTGGTGGAGCTCTAGCCAGGTATCGAGAGGCGCGGGTGCAGGAATGCAACCTCAAGCAACCCTACCAAGCTTGGTATTTTGAACAAAAGGGGCGCTACCTCAGGATCAGACAACCGCTTACTAACACCTGTTTAAACGTAAAAAGCAAAAGTCAAAATTATGATGGCGGCATTGTGAGCATAGTAAATTGTTCAGATCATTACGATCAACTATGGTCTATCGACAACGACCATAATGTGGTTAATCTACACACTCGAAAGTGTCTGGACGTTGGGCGTAATAAGAGCCGAGGCGAAGATGACTTAGTGACGATTCACAGTTGCAACGTCAAGGCTAGTGGACAGGACTGGACAGTGCGCAGGCCGGGTTAAGGGGGTTAGGTTCATGATGCACAATAACTCAAGTTTTCGGTCTGGCACGCAGCGATATTGGTTTATAGTCTCGTTTCTTTTATTGCTGCAAACTTCAGTTAGCCAGGCAGCCGATATTTTTGTCAATGTGCAGCCAGGCCTAATTGGTTGCGACTTAGTGGAAGCTATTGAATCAGCCAATACCAATTCTGCTGTAGGCGGCTGCGCGGCTGGCAGTGTCGGGCAAGACACTATTCGGTTTTTTGCAGGCTTTACGCGTTACGAATTACCAGATTTCGTTTTTAGTAATACGGCAGGCAGTTCAGGCACACCAGAAATAAGCTCAGAGATTCGAATTATTGGTCCAGGTGTTGAGCCTATGGTTATAGCGAGACCGGCTAGCCAAGGAGATATTTACCGCGCATTTACAGTCTCGTTTACTGGTGACCTTATATTGGAAAATCTGTCGATACAGGACTTTGGTCAAAGTTCAGGTTTATCGGGTGGAGCGATTCGCGTGTCCGGAGACTTGAGCATGAACAACGTAGAAATAGCAGATAGTTCTGCGGACTTTGGCGGTGCAATTTGGGTTCAAGGTGGAAGCGCCGTGATTCGTAACAGCCTAATTAGAGATAACTCAGCGGCACAACACGGTGGTGGTATTGGGCTAAGCTCGCCGAGCGAAGTAAGAGTCTATGATTCCACAATTTCTAATAATTATAGTGGCGGCCGTGGTGGTGGGATTTCTTTAGCGGTCGCACCTGATTCAAGCTTGTCTTTGTTAAACACAACAATAACGGAAAACTCCGCAGACAATCGCGGTGGGGGTTTGTATCTTTATATGGGAGAAAGCTCGATCAAAAATTCCGCTGTGATTAGGAATACTATAATCTCCGGTAATACAGCGCCAATATCTAAAGAGGTGCATTTAGTCAATCCAGAGAGTGCGTCAGGGCTTGATATTCGAAACAACGTTCTAGGCACCAGTGCCAACACTTACGGAGAATCGGTAAATACTCTGCATTTTCTTGTCAACGACAATATTGCTTTGACACAAGGGGCCAACGCCACGCCATTAAGATCTATTCTTGGGCCATTAGCTGACAACGGTGGCAAAACCATGACCCATGCGCTGGTGCCAAACAGCCCAGCGATTGATGTTGGTTTACAATCTTTTGTGAGTGGAGGCGCACCGTTCATATTTACTAATCCTGGGTGTCGAGGGGAAACGATAGCGATAGGGTTAGTATTAAGCGACTACCGCCCAGATCAGCGTGGCGTCGTGCGTCCGGTTGGTAACGAATGCGATATAGGTGCTTACGAATACGAGCCATCAGATGATACTTGTTATGTCGTTAAAACAATGAATAATAAGGCTGTAACGTTTTGCTTATGAAACTCAGGCCCAATCAGAGATTCCTTGAGCTACTCGAATATTATGAGAATTCACCAATCAAGTTTAGTATGCTCGCTTAGCAACATTGTCACTAACAGGTAGCCAACATGTATTTAAAAATTATAATTAGCCTTCTGATCGTCTGCGTATTGTGTTCCGCCTGCGGCAGTGAATCGAATGACAATCAAGTAAGCGTGGATGCCAGTGCTAGCACCGCAAACCAAGACGAGGCTGTCATTATTCCAAAAGGTGAGCCTTGGCGGGGCACGGCCGCTGGATATGTTCATGAGAGTAAATCTGATGATGACCGTATTCAACTATTTATTCGCTTTGGGCAGCTGCTAGGGGGCGCTTCTCTGTACAACATGCGTGCCAGTGAGCTGCAGCGTGTGTATAAGCCTAACGCAGAAGCAATCAGTGCCGGGCATGCAAGCCTCGCGTCTATCTTTAACGAAGAATTACTCGATTCATATCAAAAGGTTGATCCACTCGTTCAGGCCAACGCCAAGCAACATAATTCTCCGCTAGACATTCAAAGCGTACTGACTGCTCTTGCCGAGCCCCAGCAAATTATCGATGTAAGCAATGGCGATAGAAGCCTACGCGACCAGCAATATGCCGCAAACCAAAAAGTACATTTATTAACCAGCCGTGTCCGTGATGCGGTGCTTTCATTTTTTCCATCACGGCATGAATATCTATTAGCGTCGTCTGCGTTAATTCGTGAGGCTGGCGATAAAGTAGCCGTAGCGGTCTCGGCTGAAGGTGTAATACTCAACTCCAATTTACTTTGGGATGCCTATACAACGATCGACCAAACGATAAAGCTTGACCCAAAGAATATAAGTTACTGCGACGCGCAACGCCTGCCGATAAAGGCGCACAAAAAGGCAATTGATGAGTTGTTAAACCAAATGGTGCCAAATAAGCTAGGCAATACTTTAGGGATAACAGCATCTGATGTTTATGAATTAGCTGAGCAAGCGCATGTGGCAGGTAAGGGCTTTCCAGCAGATGACAATGAGGGGTGTTCTTAACGCCTTGGAGCCTTGGGTACATTTATAGCTCTGGCTAGACATTTCAAACCGATTTGCTAGTTCCTAAAGCGTGAAAAATACACACACAACCTTAGCCGATACATTCATTGCGCCGCCATGTTATGAGAAGATTCGCATTCTCTATGAAGATCAATATCTACTTGTAATTAATAAGCCTTCAGGCTTGCTGAGCCTTTCTGGTAAGAACCCGTTAAACAAAGATTCAGTACATTACCGCCTAGTGCTAGACTTTCCTACTGCAACTATGGTGCATCGTTTGGATTTTGGTACATCTGGCGTAATGGTGTTGGCATTAAACAAAGCTGTTAATGCGCATTTAACCAAGCAGTTTCAGGCGCGGTTGGTGGTGAAGACTTATGTGGCAATTCTGCTGGGGCATTTGGTTTATGACGAAGGTGTGATAGACGCGCCCATTGCAAAGGATGAATTTCCCTATCAGAAAGTATGTACTGAAACAGGAAAAGTTGCGCAGAGCCGTTACCGAGTGTTGCAACGCTTGCAAGATCCAGTCAGCGGCGTAAAAACTACCCGAGTGTTATTCACGCCACTGACGGGTCGCACACATCAGCTGCGTGTGCATAGCCGTGAAATAGGCCACCCGATTATAGGTTGTGATTTGTATGGGCTAATAATTGATGGCGTCGATAGTCAGTCACTAGCTGAGCGTTTGATGCTGCATGCAAATAGTTTGGAGTTTGAGCACCCCATTACCGGTGCGCGTCTACGAGAAACGGTAGATGGCTCGATTTAAAGTGCCATCACATAAATTAACTTGAATTCCAGTTATAATGGTTTAACTAAATATTCTTTATGGAGTCACTCACATGCTTAATCGTAAAAAAAATCAAATGAAATTGTCTGTTGCTGGACTGGCAGCGGTAATGTTTCTTATCATTGGCAACCTATCGCAGGTGTCTGCTAAGGATGCTGCGGATAGCGTAGACCAACAAACTCGCGCGGCGCTTACCAAGCACGCAAACTCATCAAGTAGATCTGAAAAGAACCGAGCTCGAAATGGTGCGCGGCACCCTGTAGAGACGTTGATGTTTTTTGGCCTTCGTGATGATATGACGGTGGCAGAAGTATCGCCTGGCAGCGGTGCTTGGTATACCGAAATTTTGGCGCCATTCTTACGCGATACCGGCACCTTGTATGCGGGCAGTTATAATCCTGATTCAGAAAGCGAATATCAGCTTCGCGGTGCGACGAAATATCAAGAGAAAATGGCGGCTAGCCCTGAGCTTTTCGACCAAATCAAGCAAACCGTGTTCGATGTGCCAACACGCATGGAGTTGGCTCCAGATGGCGTAGCTGACATGGTGCTGAGTTTTCGCAACTTTCACGGCTGGGCTGGCGATAATAATGAGCTTGTTGCTGTACAGGCCATGTATAAAGCCTTGAAACCTGGTGGTGTGATGGGAATTGTACAGCACCGTTTGAATGAAGATGCCGACAAGCCTGTTTCCGGCGGCTATGTCAAAACATCGCACCTAGTAAACATTGCCGAACAGGCGGGCTTTGAGCTAGTAGCAAACAGCGAGATAAACGCCAATCCAAAAGACACCAAGAATCACCCAGAAGGAGTTTGGACCCTACCTCCAGTGATGGCGTTGAAAGAAGTAGATGCCGATAAATATAAGGCCATTGGCGAGAGTGACCGTATGACCTTGAAGTTTGTCAAACCGCAATGAATTTGAGAGGAGACCAAAGCCTTCTAACCTTCATCACGAGCTTGAGTATGTACATCTATTAGTTGACATATATGCAGTGGTTGTATATTAATACATTTACATAAAATTGTATGTGTAAATGTATAGGTGTACTATGAGTGTTGTGGAAGTAGCTAGGAAGCAATTGCAAAGAATCCTGGATGAAAATAGTGTTCATGTTAGAAAATTATTTCAGCCTAGGCTTGCTGTAGAGGGTTGGATAAAATTAGTGCGTCAAGCCCTCGGCATGTCTGGGGCGCAGCTCGCCCGAAAGATGGGTGTCAGCAGAGCGTTGGTGTCCAATACTGAAAAAGCTGAAACTGAGGGACGTGTAACGATTAAAAAAATGCATGAGTTTGCCGAAGCAATGGAATGTGAGTTTGTCTACTGCATGATTCCAAAGGATAAAATTGAAACAATTTTGGCGCAAAGAGCGGCAGAAAAAGCCAAACTCATTGTAGATAGAACAAACCGTCATATGAGTTTAGAGGCACAAGGGTTGAGCAATGAGCAAGCCAATTCCGAGGTAGAGCGGCTTGCCTCGGAAATACTCAAAGGCAAGATCTCTAATTTATGGAATGACTAACATTGGAGACTATCGAATACCCCGATGGAGCAACCCCGCTTGACCCTGATGAGCTCGAAGGTCTAAAGCTTTCTCATATCGCTACTAGAGCGGAGATAGATCTTTTAGAAGCAGCGAATATCAGCCACGGTTTCATTTGGTTAGAAAGAAAAAGGACGGTTGAGATATTAACTGATAGCTTTGCTAGGGAATTCCACAAGCAATTATTCGGCGAAGTTTGGCAGTGGGCCGGTAAATATCGAACAACCGAAAAAATATTAGCGTTAATCCCCTGCACATTAGCGTTAAGCTCCGTGATCTTATGGACGATGTGAGTTGCTGGGTGGAGAATGCGACATTTGAGCCTCTTGAGATAGCCATTCGATTTCACCATAAAATTGTTTATATACATCCATTTGCAAATGGAAACGGACGTCATTCGAGGTATATGGCAGATGCTCTAATGGAGAGATATTTTCATGAGCCAGCGATCAATTGGGGCAATGCACAGGGCCTAAAGAGCAGCAGTGGCATAAGAAAGCAATACATTAAACCCGGATTATGCATTAGGGATCGTTACGAGAAGGAAAAGAGCAAAGAAAACAAGGGCTTTCGAAGGATTATTTGGCGATGCCATAGTCACTCTATGGTGAGCGAAATAATTCGAGAAAGTCATTGTTTTCAAAGCTACTTTCATTCGTACGAC
>Ga0316189_10005205_pt1 | contig 12463 bp, 9 predicted proteins | sample LowCovwburrow_MG_FD_204930 | JGI IMG/M metagenome (GOLD analysis project Ga0316189, IMG submission 204930) | Coastal sediment microbial communities from Maine, United States - Lowes Cove worm burrow | ecosystem: Environmental > Aquatic > Marine > Coastal > Sediment | place: USA: Maine... | reverse complement strand
GTCCATAAATCGCTGATTCTTTGTTCTTTTGAGTCTCATTACGAATCCTATTGAATAATCCGGGTTGAACTTTCGAGAGGACTAATCAGGCATCTTCTAATTGCATTCCATATCCTAGGTAAACCTGCAAGGTTTGATCCCTTAACTTAACGACTTTGGGCGCGAACTTTTAGCACTTGTCAATAAAGAAAAAAGTCACCTTACTGTTCATAAGGTGACTTTATAGCATACTACTTCTTCGTATTACTTGGGATCGGTGGTGGTCCTTCAGGCACAATGGCCTCGTAGACCTCATCTCCTTTGCGCTCTTTATATTCAGCTTTCACTTTTTCTACGAGCTTAGGATTTTCAAATAGATCAGTCATGGTCATGGCCATCGCTTTAGAGGCATAAACCATTCCTTTATGACCGATACTCATGCCGCCACAGGCTACTACTGCCCAAGAGTGCCATGGTGTGTCTTTCGGAGCAGTGGTCACACCGAGGTTGATATTCGCTACATTCCAGCTTACATCTCCCACGTCAGTTGATCCGCCACCGGGATGTTCTCGTGTTGCTGCCAGTGGTTTGATCTTGCTGTCCATTCCCACTTGTTCTTTACCAGTCACTTCTTGTATTTTCTTGCCAAAGGCATCTTCTTCAGTGGTGTATTTGATAGGGCCTAGCAGTTCAAGGTTGGACTGCATAATCGCTCCTCCTTCTCGGTTGACCAGGACTTCATAGATCCCCGAGATCAATGACACTTTGTAATCTACATTGGCCATAATAGCGGCTCCTTCAGCCATCTTTACTACTCTATCATATACTGGCATCATCCCAGACCGCTTGGTGTCTCTGACTCTCATCCATAATCGAGAGTAGTCAGGAACCACGTTGACGACTTGTCCGCCATCTTGAATGTGGTAGTGCATTCTCACTGTAGGTTTCACATGTTCCCTGTAATAGTTGATGCCAGTAGTATAGATTTCAAGTGCATCAGAGGCACTTCTGCCATTCCAAGGATCAGCAGACGCATGTGCTGCCTGCCCGAAAAATTCTACTTTGAAGTCAATAAGGGCCAAGGAGCTTTGGACATCAGCTTTCATTTCAGCGGCAGGATGCCAGCTGATATTCACATCTATATCATCCCATAGTCCAGCTTTGACCATCCATATTTTCCCAAAGAACTTCTCTTCGCTGGGCGTACCAAAGAATTTTACTGTTCCATTTATTTTACCACTTTCGATCAATTCTTTGATGGCTACAGCAGCGCCCAAACTCCCTACACCAAATAAATTGTGGCCACATCCATGTCCTCCGGCTCCTTCATTGAGAGGGGATTTGGTGGGCTGTGCCTTCTGAGATATGCCAGGAAGGGCATCAAACTCACCGAGTACACTGATGACGGGCTTACCGGATCCATAGGTCGCTACGAATGCTGTTGGCATCCCAGCAACACCACGCTCTACAGTAAATCCATTCTTTTCTGCGTAGTCAGCTAATAGTTTAGAGGAATTATACTCTTCAAAGGCTGTTTCTGCCTGAGCCCATATCTCATCACTAAGGGCGATCATTTCTTTTTCATGTTGCTCGATAGACTTAATAATAGCTTGTTTGCTTTTGGTCATTTTTTTCTGACCAATGGCAGAAATTGATATAATACAGAGAAGTAGTGTTAGCTTTTTCATATGCAGTTAGATTGATTTTGATTCAATATAGGGATAAATATATTAGAAGGCGGCTGTGTAAATTCAAGACGAGAAAAAACAACTAATTCATATTGTTGCTGCAATAGAAAAAAATCAACGTACCTTTGCGGCTCATAAGGAAATGACTCTAAAGTAAATTGTCGTTTCATAAACAATTTATATGTCATTCAAATCATTAGGCTTGTCCGATGCACTATTGCATGCGGTCAATAAACAGGGATATACAGAGCCATCTCCCATTCAACAAAAAGCAATACCGGTAATTTTAGAAGGAAAGGATGTTTTAGCTTCAGCACAAACTGGAACAGGAAAAACAGCAGGATTTACTTTACCGCTTCTTCAGATCTTATCTGAAACCAAACAACCCAAAAGAAGACCTATCAGGGCGTTGGTGCTGACCCCAACTAGAGAGTTGGCTGCACAAGTATCTGAAAATGTAGTTTCTTACAGCGAGTTTTTACACTTGAATTCTACCGTGATATTCGGGGGAGTAAATCAAAATCCTCAAGTGCGCGCATTGAGAAACGGAGTAGATGTGTTGATCGCTACACCTGGTCGATTGCTTGATTTACAGAATCAGGGTTTGTTGCATTTGGATCAAGTAGAGATTTTGGTGCTAGACGAAGCAGACAGAATGCTCGACATGGGATTCTTAAGAGATATTAAGCGAGTCATCAATTTGATGCCTGCAAAAAGACAGAATTTGCTTTTCTCTGCTACTTTTTCAAGAGAGATTAGAGAGCTAGCAAAAGGTATTTTGAATAATCCGGTGTCGATTGAAGCTACTCCTGAGAATACCACTGTTGAAAAAATAGTGCAGAAAGTGTACAGAGTAGACAAGACTAGAAAAACTGATTTACTGATCAAATTGATCAACGAAGGCGATTGGGGTCAGGCACTTATCTTCACAAGGACCAAGCACGGAGCCAACAGGCTAAGCGAAAAGCTTGGTAAAAAAGGAATTACCTCCGCTGCGATTCATGGAAATAAAAGTCAAAATGCCCGTACCAAAGCATTGGCTGGATTTAAGAAAGGCGAAGTTAGAATGTTGGTCGCTACTGACATTGCGGCTCGTGGATTGGATATTCCGCTATTGCCTCATGTGGTCAATTTTGAATTACCAAACGTGCCAGAAGATTACGTACACAGAATAGGTCGTACAGGTCGCGCTGGAGCAAGCGGAGAAGCGATTTCTCTGGTGAGCCATGACGAGACAGAGTTTGTCAGAGGTATAGAGAAACTCCTTAATGAGAAGTTGCCAAGCGGAACCATTGAAGGGTTCGAGCCAAGCGCCAACCCACCAAAAACTGCACCTGAAGCGAAAAAGGGTCACTATAGAAAACCGAAATCTAATGGCCCCAAAAGAAATTTCGATAGAAGACCGCGAAGGGATTGATTTAGGTTGAACTGCTACTTATGCTTATTGGAAAATGAGCATGAGTGTTGAAAATAGGTTCATCATAGTATTTCATCTGATGGTTTTTAATATATTCAAGATTCTGTAATCTTAATATATGCAAAAGACACAACCTTCGACAGGTTTAAAGGGAATAATAAACCACTGGAAAGACGACTTATCTGCGGCCATAAGTGTTGCGTTAGTGGCTTTACCTTTGTCTCTGGGTATAGCTCTGGCATCTGGCGTGCCTCCAATGGCTGGTATTATAGCTGTTATTATAGGAGGAGTAGTCACTACGATTTTTAGGGGTTCTTATCTAGCGATCAATGGACCAGCAGCAGGGTTGATTGTAGTGATCATTGCCGGGATGGAGTCTTTGGGAGATGAAAATGGCTCTGGATTTCCCTATGTATTAGCTGCAACTGTGGTTGCAGGAGCTATTCAGGCACTTTTAGGCTTACTCAAAATGGGGAAATTAGGAGACTTATTCCCCGCATCTGTGATCAATGGTATGCTAGCTACTATTGGTATCACCATTTTGCTCAAGCAGTTTCCAGTGGCTTTGGGCGTAGGTGCAGGTACAGGGAGCGTACTGTATGCGCTGTTTGAGATTCCAAATAATATTTTGAACCTGAATATATTGGTGACCTTAGTGGCAGGGATAAGTTTATTTATCCTTATTAGTCATCCAAAGGTTAAAAACAAATTGGTCAAGAGTATACCAGCACCATTGCTAGTACTCATTGTCTCCATTCCATTGGCGATAATATTCCAATATTTGGCCAACAATGACGTGCAGTTTTTGAGTCATGAGATAAACCTTGGCACGGATTTTCTAATCCAAATACCAGAGAACCTTACGGATAGTTTAATGTTTCCGAACTTCTCTAAAATAATGCTTCCAGAATTCTGGCTGTTAGTGATCTCTATCACACTTGTGGGCTCTATTATTACCTTGATAAGTGCGAAGGCGGTAGATAAATTGGATGACTTCAAGAGGCGCACCGATTTGAATAAAGATTTGATGGCAATGGGATTTAGCACAATGATTTCAGGTTTTTTAGGTGGATTGCCAATCATCACTGTGATCGTAAGAAGTTCTGTCAATGTCAACCACAATGCCAAGACTAAATGGAGTAATTTCTATCATGGAGTTTTAATGTTATTATTTGTATTCTTATTCCCTTTTGTAATCAACGAAATCCCACAGGCAAGTTTGGCTGCTATCTTGGTGTATGCAGGATTCAAATTAGCTTCACCCAAGATGTTCAAAGCGACTTTATTGAAAGGATGGGAACAGCTGTTGATACTGATCACGACTCTTATTGCTTCTTTGGCTACAGATATATTGTGGGGAGTTTCTATTGGTGTATTTGCAACCCTTATTATTCATTGGATTAAGTCAAGCCTTAACTTGAAAACATTCTTTAAACACCTTCTTCATGCAGAAATAAATGTGGTAGAAGAATCAAAAGAGGTAATGCATGTTGAGATTAAAGGCATAGCAAATTTCGCTATAATGTTGAGAATGATTAATTCTTTGAAACAAATTAAAAGCAAAGCTAAAAATGTCATTGTTGACTTCAGTAGAACTAAACTTGTAGATAGTACCATCTTGGATTTTATTCATGAACATCGAGAGAAATATTTCACCGATACCAATTTCGAATTTGTAGGTTTGGATGTGCACAAAACTTCATCACCTCATCCGTTGGCACTTCATGTATTGGAAAGACCCATGCAGAAAAAGCTAACTCCAAGGCAGAATGATCTCAGTCATTTTGCCTCTGAAAATAAGTACACTTTTAATTCAGAAATAAACTGGAAGATTAGGCATTTGGAGAAGTTTATATTTTTTGAACATCACCTATTGGAGTATCACCGAAATCGCCTCATGGGTGAATTTGAGAATGGAGTGAGTTGGATTATTTCTGACATCACCTACAATGACGGAGTGATGATGGCAAGAGAGCAACACTATGTCACTGGCATGCTACTTTTCTTGGAGAGCTCTCTTAAGGAAGTCTCGATCTCCAAGGAGAATATCCGAGAGATAAAGACAAAAATGAAAAAGTCAGAGCAAGAATCTGGTAGCTCTGCTAAGCTTAGTGACTTGGATCATTACTTATCCAATAATGCCTCCTATTATATTGAAGGTAAAGAAAATGAAGTCTTTGTATATAGGAAGGAACGTTTATTAAGTACTAAGGAAATAATAGAACTTCACGATTTTGCGAGCAAACTTTATTTGCTGCTATAATATTATTCATCCTTTAGACATTCCGCAGGATTACTATTTGCAGCACGGATGGCTTGACTACTCACAGTCAGCCAAGCTATAACAAGTGCGGTCAGTCCAGCTCCAACAAAAAACCATGGGCTTAATTCTATTCGGTAGGCAAACTTTGTCAACCATTGATGACCGATAAGGTAGCTTAGAGGCAATGCTATTAGGATTGAAATCCCTACAAGCTTTGTGAATTCGCTGGACAATAGGTAAACAATACTCGTAATGAGATTGATTGAAAACGAACTATTATGCTTTTTGAAATTGCGAAAGGCGAGGAGGATGTGATGTTTGAGCAAAGTTATGAGTTGACCTAATGACCTTGTTTTATCTGGAGAGTTGCATTTGATACTTCATAGAAGAATAATGGTTACAAAAAGGTCTAATTGACATCTTTTTTTTATATGTGTCGTTAAGGCTTATTCAATTCATTGGGTAGTTAGTTTAAAAACTAATTTTATAATATTATCTTTGACCAGTAATTATGTCAACAACCAATACACAAATAGAACTTAAATCAAGCGGAGCTTCTTTGGCTGCTTTCTTCTTTTTGTTAATTGCGTCTTTTTTGTTGACCGGCTTTGTGCCTCAATACTTAGATTACTTAGATGCCGACTGCATCGAACTTTCTGAAAATTTCGAAGATGAATCTCAAGAAGAGAAAAAAGGAAAAGAGAAAGAATCAGAAACAGAAAAGGAAACTGACAAACTCAATGCCGAGTTGATTTCCTCAAAATTCCGTAACCCGAAAGGTTTGCAGAATCCAGATGGCCATTTCCATAAATGGCAAAATCCGTCAGCGGACATCATTACTCCGCCTCCCGACTCTTTTATTTAGAAATACTTATATGTAGCCAATCTGGTTGCTGCTCGAGCAATTGTATTGATATGCGCTTGATTTTTTTTATGAACAGGACTCACATGATTTTGTTCTATCTCACATGCCCGTATTTAGGGTTTTTTTAAGAATTATAAAAATGGAATTAAAAAAAGAAAACTTTTTTAGTAATCTAAAATATGACCTGCCGGCTAGTTTGGTGGTATTCTTGGTGGCACTCCCGCTATGTTTGGGAATTGCATTGGCATCAGGGGCTCCTCTATTTTCAGGTATCATTGCTGGTATAGTTGGTGGTATTGTCGTTGGATTTATGAGTGGGTCATCGCTTGGTGTCAGTGGACCTGCAGCTGGGCTTGCAGTGATTGTCCTATCTTCCATTCAGGAATTGGGATCATATGAAGTGTTTTTGTTTGCAGTAGTGATAGCAGGGATCTTACAATTCGTTTTAGGATTACTAAAAGCTGGTGTAATTGGATATTACTTTCCGTCCGCGGTTATTAAAGGTATGCTCTCTGGTATTGGGATTATTATCATTTTGAAGCAGATTCCACATGCATTTGGATATGATAAAGATCCTGAGGGAGATTTCAGGTTTTTTCAGATGGATGGACACAATACCTTTAGTGAGTTGGCCTATATGCTAGATTATATCACTCCAGGAGTAGTCGCTGTCACTATTATTTCGATGTTGATTTTGATCCTTTGGGAAAAGCCATTTATCAAAAATTCTAAAATATTAGGGATCATCCCAGGACCATTGTTGGCGGTAATCTTTGGGATTATTCTGAATAATTTGTTTAGTGGTAATGAGCTACTCATCATTACGAGTGATCACTTGGTCAATATTCCTGTGGCTGATTCTTTGGCTGGTTTTGCTAGTCAGTTTTCGATGCCAGACTTCACCCAGTGGCAAAACCCTCAAGTTTATATTATAGCTATGACCATTGCTGTGGTTGCCAGTTTGGAAACTCTTCTGAGTGTAGAGGCTACTGACAAACTAGACCCACATAAGAACATAACGCCTACCAATAGAGAGCTTATAGCTCAGGGGACAGGAAACATCGTCTCGGGGATGATTGGTGGATTGCCTGTGACTCAAGTGATCGTTCGAAGCTCGGCTAATATACAATCTGGTGGGCGAAGTAAAGTTTCTTCCATCATCCATGGTTTTCTATTGTTGATATCGGCAATGATTCTTCCAAGCGTGATCAACATGATTCCACTGGCCAGTCTAGCTGCTGTCCTATTTATGGTGGGATATAAACTTGCCAAACCGACTTTGTTTCAAGAAATGTACAAAAAGGGAATTGGTCAGTTTGCACCATTTTTAGCCACAGTACTGGGTATAATTTTTACAGACTTATTGATTGGTATCGGTTTGGGTATGGCTGTAGCCATTATGCATATTCTTTGGAACAACTACAAGACACCATACCACTTCGATCCTAGTAGCTATGAAAAAGGAAAACCAGTAAGGATTCACCTCTCGGAAGAAGTCACTTTCCTCAACAAAGGTAGCATTCTGCATACATTGAATATGTTGCCTAATGAGGCGCATGTGATTATTGACTTAACCAAGAATAAGTACGTACATCCAGACGTGTTAGAGATCATAGAGGATTTCACAGAGAATGCCAAAACGAGAAATATTATCGTAGAGATAGTAGGCGAGCTTAAAGAAGCTAACGTCAATCCGGTACTTGAATTTGGCAAATCAGTGATGGACGAGTCATGAACAAAATAATGCATAGAAATTCATTCTTTACATTAGTCAATATGAAAAAAAGTATTTCCCCTGCAATAACAGGAGTTTTATTCCTCCTACCTATAGTAGTTGAAGCTCAGATAAGTGAGGACAAGCTAGGTGCCTGGTATATGTATTTCTTCAACACATCTTTCAAAGAGAGTTCTTTGGGAGTGCAGGGAGATGTCCAATATCGTAATTGGAATATGGCTGGAGATCTTGAGCAATTAATGCTCCGTGGAGGCATAACGTACGAACCTAAGCAAGCCCAGATTAAGCTAACAATTGGTTATGCCAATATTACCTCGGGTTCTTTTGGGTCGGACAATTCAATAACCACTGAAAACAGAATCTATCAGGAGGCTTTATTTCCTGTTCGATTTGGTGATCGTTTTTATACTAATCATCGATTTCGTTTTGAGCAAAGATTTGTAGAAAGTCAAGATTTACGGACTAGATATCGTTACAACCTGTTCCTAAACATTCCTTTGAATAGCACTGAAATGGATAAGAGGACATTATATCTAGCGCTGTACAATGAAATATTTATCAACGGTCAGCGAAACATTGGGGATGAAAACAGTGTGGAAATATTTGATCGAAACAGATTGTATGGAGCGATCGGATATGTGATAAAAAAAGGGATCAATGTTCAACTTGGTCTTATGAATCAGACAACAAACAATTGGAGCAAAAAACAGTTACAATTAAGTTTCCATCAGAAAATTTAACATCAAACAATATTTAATTCTGTGCGCAAGCACGGTTTAACCTTAAACTATAACTATGAAAGCACATAATAAAGAAACACAAGATACCATGACCTCAGAGAAAGCATTGAATATATTGAAAGAGGGAAATGCTAGATTTGAGAAGAACTTAAAAGCCAACAGAGATCTGTTGGAGCAAGTCAAAGAAACAAGTAATGGCCAATTTCCTTTTGCCGTTGTTTTGAGTTGTATTGATTCTAGGGTATCTGCAGAGTTAGTTTTTGATCAAGGAGTTGGAGATATTTTTAGTGTCCGCATTGCTGGCAATTTTGTTAACGAAGATATTCTGGGAAGTATGGAATTCGCTTGCAAATTGGCTGGATCAAAATTGATTGTTGTATTGGGACATAGCAACTGTGGTGCGATAAAAGGAGCTTGTGATGATGCCAGATTAGGAAATTTGACTTCACTCATAGGTAAAATAAAGCCAGCTGTTGAGGCAGTGACTGAGCCATCTGAAAATAGAAATTCATCTAATTCAGAATTTGTAGCAAAAGTTGCGCATGTCAATGTGGAAATGACTATTGCGAACATCAAAGAACAAAGCCCAGTGCTGAAGGAGATGCTTGACAAGAATGAAATTGGGATTGTTGGTGGAATGTATGACGTGAGCTCTGGGAAGGTGTCTTTCACTTAACTGGATGGAAATAAAGATGATTTTATTAAGTAATCTACTCTTTTAAAAATCATTCTGGAGTGATCTTTATCATTATGCGATACTGAATCAGTGTGATGGTATGGATTTCTCCAATTCTCTTATATTTGACCTCAGTGAGATTTTAGAAATCACACCCAATTAGTAAATAACGATTTCAAGTTATTTGTATGCTGCATAATTAGTCATTATAAAAAGGGGTTACAATATTTCTCAAATCCATTCACAAAAATTATAGTACCATCCACAAGAAATATCTGGTTGTTCATGAGAATATCATTACTCTTTGTGAAATATTTATTACTTTAGTTTATTAATATTTACTTAGATAAAAATTACATGAGTCAGGGACCTCCACCCCCATTTAGTTATTCATTTACTCCCAATTTCCCTGAGTTATTAATCGGGCTCAAATGCAGCCTAGCGATCAGCACTTATCAGACAGGTAAGGTGGTTATATTCTCTGCTAAAAATGAAAATGAGCTGATTCAACTCCCAAGGACATTTCACAAACCAATGGGAATGTCACTGCACAATGGGAAATGGGCAGTAGCCACCAATGATGCCGTAGTAGTGACATCAAATGCACCAGGTCTGGCTCCACACTACCCAGCCAACCCTAACGTGTACGATGCGCTGTTCGTGCCGAGATCTTCATACTTTACTGGGCCACTTGATCTACATGATATTCACTACACCAGCCAAGGACTGATAGGTGTCAATACCATGTTTTCTACTATCGCCAAGATTGATGATGACTTTAGCTTTAAGCCTATTTGGACTCCTAAATTTATTTCTGAGCACAAGCCAGAAGACCGGTGTCACCTCAATGGACTCGCTATTGATCCAAAATCAGGCACTCCAAAATATGTAACGGCACTAGGTCAAGGAGATACTCATCGTTCTTGGAAAGAGGATATGCTCAAAGGAGGAGTGCTCATTGATATTGATACCAACGAAATTATTCTATCTGAATTACCAGTACCACATACACCAAGGATATTTGGCAGTGACCTTTGGATGCTACTCTCTGCTACTGGCGAACTTGTAAAAGTAGATGTGGAAAGCGGTAAGTATGACATCGTCACCCAACTCAATGGATTCGTCAGGGGCATGGACAGAATAGGAGACTATCTTTTCATAGCTACTTCCAAGCTTAGACCCAATAGCTCTCTGTTTAAAGATGCTCCGGTTGCCAAAGGGTCAGTCGTGTGTGGTATCACAGCTGTATACATGCCAACTGGACAACCTTGTGGGAACATTACTTATCATACGAGCGTAGAAGAACTTTATGATTTGATAGTATTACCAAATATGATGCGACCTAATATTCTCAATATAGAAAAAGGAATACATCAGAAATCAATAGTGACAGAAAATGAAGTTTTTTGGAATGATCCAAAAACAGAAAATCAACAAAAAATTACAACATGAAACAAAGTCTCTATCAATCACTAATCAATAGACTTAAAGCAAAGCACACCAAACTTGCTACACGGTTTGAACATGGAGTAAAGGCGGGTAACTTCCAGAAACTACATGGTAGAAAAAGGAAGCTAATTGTCGAACGACTCAAAAAAGTAGAAAGGCAACTGAAGCAGGCCAGTACAAACAATGGCCAATCGCTGAATGTCAACTACAAGCACTGGGCAGTGGCACTAGCTCTTGGAGCTGTAGTGACAACAGCTTCTGCACAAGAGACCAAAAAGAAGACTTTCTTAGAAAGACTCAAATCTCATAAACAAACTGAAGAAAGTGTGAGTAGTCGTAAGGCTCAGACCATCTTTTTCACAGAGAGTTTCCAACTAGGAGCATCATATCCGAAAGATGTATTTGAAGGAGATTTGGATGGTGATGGAGATGTTGACATTTTATTTGTTCCTTATGTAGGTGCTCCAGATGTATTACTAAATGATGGATCTGCCAATTTCACTCCTGCTACACAGAGTATTTTCACTTCAGATATTAATTTCGGTACAGGACTTGGAGATTTTGATGGTGATGGTGACTTAGATGTATTCATCGCATACGGAGCGTATGGTGAGACTCCTACTGTTCAAGTATGGAGTAATGATGGCTCAGCTAACTTCACTCCTCAATCGGCTACTATCCCAGTCATAGAGTTTGACGACATGGTGGTGGAAGACTTGGATGGAGATGGTGTTGCAGATATTGTCAATGGAAGAAATGATAACATAGAAGTATTCTTGAATAACGGTTTGGACTTTACAGCTGCACCAGGGGCACCGTTTGCAGGACCATATGGTTTTCAGAGCAGTTTACTTAGTCTTATAGACGTAGATGGTGATAGTGATCTAGATATAGCCTACAGTGGTGAAAATGAGTCATATCAGCGAGGACTAAGAATTTTCACCAATGACGGGGCCGGTACTTTCTCTGATGCAGGTACACATGTGATAACTACTTTCAGCCCTGAAAGTGCGGCCGTAGGAGATATTGACAATGATGGAGATATGGATATATCCATATCGGGATCACAATTTCCGGACATCAATATAACCCCAATGCTCAATAATGGGGCGGGTGTATTTACTCCTCAGACTCCTGTGCTGATAAGTGGTGCAGAATATCCTGAAGATATGTATTCTGCAGATTTCAACAATGACAATTTGGATGATTTCACTATTACCAGCGAATCTGGAGACACCTATATCTATCAGAGTGATGGCGCAGGAGGATTTACACTGGGTGATAGTTTCGCAGGAGAAGCGAGACCAGTGGGAAACTTGGATGGAGATACAGATACGGATCTTATTATTTTCGACAAGGATTTAAGCTGGGTTGAAAATCAAGGATCATTTACCTTTCAACGATCTACAGGTGATATACTAATAGTTACAAATAGCTATGATATTGACTTGGTAGATATTGACAAGGATGGAGATCTTGATGTGATCCCTGCAGGACAACTCAGCTCAAGAGTGTGGCTAAATGATGGAACTGGAGAGAATTTCACCCTAGGGCAAGATCTGGGCAAAGATGTATATCTGCAAATTTTTGGAGACTTGGATGGAGACGCGGACGAAGATATGATAAGGGTTCCAAGTATTTCTGGTGTTGA
>Ga0316189_10005204_pt1 | contig 12463 bp, 13 predicted proteins | sample LowCovwburrow_MG_FD_204930 | JGI IMG/M metagenome (GOLD analysis project Ga0316189, IMG submission 204930) | Coastal sediment microbial communities from Maine, United States - Lowes Cove worm burrow | ecosystem: Environmental > Aquatic > Marine > Coastal > Sediment | place: USA: Maine... | reverse complement strand
CGGATGCAGCACCATGGACCATTGTGAGATCCGACGACAAACGACGCGCCCGCGTGCAAGTGATCCGGCATATCCTCAGCCAGCTTGACTACGACCACAAGGACACTCAGGCCGTAACACCCCTTGATGACAAGATCCTCGGGGGGCCTGACATCTGGCATGCCTAAACGCGGTTATCATCACGGCAATCTGCGCGAGGCGCTGATCAGCGGCTGTCTGTCGCTGATCGAAAAGCGTGGCCCGACGGGATTTACCTTATCCGAGGCCGCAAGAGAGGCAGGCGTGACCCCTGCCGCAGTTTACCGCCACTTCGAAGGTCGCGAAGATCTGATAGCAGCGGCCGCCCTGCAAGGGTACGAGATGTTCGGTGATCTGATGGAACATGCCTATGGTGATGGCCAACCGTCTGCGCTTGCGGCGTTTGAGGCGACGGGCCGGGCCTATCTGGCCTTCGCACGCAAATATCCTGGCCATTACATCGCAATGTTTGAGTCTGGAATTTCAATCAACCGCACACCCGAACTGCACGCAGTTGCGACCCGTGCAATGGGTGTTCTTGAAAGAGCAGCAGAAGAGCTGTCGCAACACATCCCCGCCGATAAGCGTCCCCCGCCGCAAATGTTCAGCGCGCATATCTGGGCCTTGTCGCACGGCGTGGTCGAGCTTTTCGCCCGGTCAAACCCCGGCACGAAAAGTCCGTTCCCACCCGAGGATCTACTTGAATCAGGTATCGGAATTTACTTACGTGGACTTGGGCTTATCGCCCCCGACGAATAAGAGAGACGACATGGACAGCAGATTTGCGGTTTTCCTAATGATCATTGGTGGTACGGACACCTACCTTAATGATTGTCCGACGGAGTGTTTTCAACAAACCGAAGCCACGGAACGGGTTCATCTGCAATATGGTGATACGTTTTTTCAGGAAGACGACATCGGCGAGGAAATCTACGCCATCTACGATATGCCTAAACGCTATGGCGCGTTTCAGCCCACGGTGGGTGCCAGCCTGACCACAGATAACGATTTATGGATGGGTGCTGGCGTCAAATGGTCAACGGAGAGGATCAGCGACAGTCCGATCTTTATCGAGCTGTCCCTCATGCCGGGCCTTTACGTCAGCGGCGATGGCCCTGATTTAGGCTTTCCTGTCCAATGGCGCGGCTCGCTTGGCGCGGGTATAAATTTTGGTGACACAGGCAGCCTTTCTGTCGTCTTTGACCACCGATCAAACGCGAATGCCTCTGCGACAAACCCCGGGATCGAAACTCTGGGGATCAGGCTGTCATATCAATTGGATTGAGCGCCTGACCTATCCGAACTTCGCAAACCAAAAGGTCAAGTAGGTTTGCATCGGATAGAATGATCAAGCCGCGAAGTAGTTATTGACTGACTAAACTGATCGGTCTTGAAGGTGTAGCTTGTTAAAAGCTTCACGGCCCATCATTTGATCCGCTCAATAGGTCAAATCTGTTCCCGAAGTTCGTTTCACCGCTTCGGCTAAAGTGGCTTTCATCGAACCACAAAAGATCATCGCACCCCCCGAAATCTTCTGGATAAGAAAAGTTCATCGCGTTTATTTGCGAGACATACCGCAGATTGCCACCTTGCTTCACAAGGCCTTCAATGGCGCTATCTAGCTTTGCATATGTTTCAACATGCGAGTCTTTGATAGAAAAGTCGCCATCGCACCCGCGTTCATAAAACTCGTTGTGTGAGATCAGAGGCGATAGTCTAGGTCCATACCATATGATTGGAGAAAACTCAGCTAGACCGTTCAGCCATGTAACTACACCAGAAATGCGCTCCTCATCCACAATGGCACTTCCACCATTACGGATATATGCTCTGACGTCTCTGTTCTCCGGTGGTATGAACATGAGATACCCCGCTTTTTCGTATATTATGCGTGCGAAGGTGAACTGGTTGTTCTCTACAAAATGATAGATTTCGTTGTATGGGCAGCCTTTTCGGATCTCAGGCAGATGACAGCCATTAGTGGTAATGCCGATTAAGAATGATGTTGAAACGTTTCTCTCACTGCGAACTATCGAATGGAACAGATTTGTGGCATGACTATCCCCGATCACCAAAACTCCTAGACCATGCATTGTGGCACATTCGCCAATCCTATTCGCGATCTCTTCACTTAAGTGAGGCGCGCTAAAGACACATTGGCCGTCATCAACCCTGTTCTCCAGGTCGACCACTGGGCTTCCGTATTCCGCATCTCGCAGTGAACTTACAATACGTGGATCATAACGATAGAAATTCCCCTGACTGGTGTGCCCAACTATACCAATCGCAACAATGAAAGCGGCAAACGCGCCGCTCGCTACAAACACTGCGCGGCGTGTTGCGAGCATAGGGGATGTGGGTCTTCTGAACGGCTGTTCAACCCAGCGCCATGTGCCCCAAGCAAGAACCAATGCAGCGATAGCCAACGCCCCCATCAAGTAATGGTCTGGTTCGGACGAACTGCGCAATCGAGCAAATGCAAACAAGGGTTGATGCCATAGATATGCGCTGTAAGAAATCAGCCCAATGCCGACAAGAACGCGCATGGATAATAGCTTTGCCACCCAGGTCCCTTGCCTTGCAAACAGAATGATCAATGCTGTCCCGACGACGGGAAAAAGGGCATAAATACTTGGAAAGGGCGTGTTTTCGTCAAAGGCAAATACTGAAAATACGATTGCAGCCAAACCGATCACGCTCAATATACCATTTGATTTGACGGCTCGCCCAACGATTAAGAATGCGCATATTGAACCAGCGAGTAGTTCCCATGCGCGTGTTGGTGCCAGATAAAAGTTGGCATCTGGATCGTTCCGCCAACCCCACTCAGCGAGCAGCAGGCTCATAGCCGATATGACCACCACGCTCCAGAACACCCTGTTGCGCCCGTAGCGCCAAGCAATCAGCAAAAACATCGGAAAAATTAAGTAATACTGCTCTTCAACAGCCAGGCTCCATGTGTGTAGGAGTGGTTTCAGTTCAGCAGCAGACTCAAAATAGCCACTTTCGATCCAAAAGAGTACGTTGGAGCCGAAAAACACAACCGAGACAAGACTTTGTGCAAAGTCTTTTAGTTGCGGCGGCAGCAACCACATGTAAGCAAAAGGTAGGCAAGCCAGCAGTACGAAAAACAAGGCCGGCAAGATGCGCCGCACCCTACGTTCGTAGAAACGAACTATTGAAAATCTTCCTTGCTCAAGCTCGGCAATAAGGATGCTTGTGATTAGATAGCCACTTATTACAAAGAATACGTCCACACCTACGTAGCCGCCGCTAAAAACGCTAAAGCCTGCATGAAACAGGATGACGGGCATAACCGCAACTGCACGAAGCCCATCAATCTCTCGCCGGTACTTCATAGGAACACAGTCTCACAGATAACCAAAAACGGGCAACTTACAGATTCTAAGGATAATCATGCTTCTTAGAAAGCCCAAACCCCAAACTTAGCGCCTGTCCTATTTTCTATGTCGCGTGGCTATTCCACCTTAGAACTACATAAAATCGCCGAAAGAGTGACGGCCGCCCGTAGGCCTTTCGTGCAACAAAAAAAGGAAGTGCAACTTTCGCCGCACTTCCCATCAAATACCATCTGCAGTAAAGGTTTAACGCTTAGAGAACTGGAAGCTCTTACGCGCTTTGGCCTTACCGTACTTCTTACGCTCAACCACACGGCTGTCGCGTGTCAGGAAGCCAGCAGCTTTCAATGCAGCGCGCAGCGTTGGATCATAAAGCTGAAGCGCCTTGGAAACACCGTGCTTTACCGCGCCGGCCTGACCAGACAGGCCACCGCCAGCAACAGTTGCCATGACGTCGAACTGATCAACGACACCAGCAACCTGAAACGGCTGACGCAGGATCATCTGCAGAACGGGACGCGCGAAATACGTGTCCATGTCCTTTCCGTTCACAACAACTTTGCCGGAACCTGGCTTGATCCAAACGCGGGCAACCGCGTCTTTACGCTTACCAGTCGCGTAAGCACGACCCAGCGCATCGCGCACAGGCTCGCGTGTGATCGCAGTTTCAACCACAGCTTCAGGTGCTTCTACGCCTTCAGCAACTTGGCCCAGCTCTTCGAGCGAGTTTACTTGATCGGCCATTATGAGGTCCTCGTGTTCTTTTTGTTCATGGACTTAACGTCCAGAACTTCGGGCTTCTGTGCTTCCATGCCATGCTCTGTGCCTGCGAAAACGCGCAGGTGAGTCATTTGCTGGCGGGACAGCTTGCCACCGGGCAGCATGCGCTGAACGGCTTTCATGATGATCCGCTCTGGGTGCTTGCCATCAAGAATGTCGGCTTTGGATTTTTCTTTGATCCCGCCGGGGTGGCCAGTGTGCCAGTAATATTTCTCGTCACGCTTGTTGCCGGTCATCTGGATTTTCTCGCAGTTGATGACAATCACGTTGTCGCCCATATCCATGTGCGGCGTGAAGGAAGGTTTGTGCTTGCCGCGCAAGCGCATCGCGATGATCGAAGCAAGACGACCAAGAACAACGCCTTCAGCGTCGATCAGGATCCATTTCTTGTCGATATCCGCAGGAGTTGCGGTAAAGGTTTTCATATTCCACCAAAAGTTTGGGGTGGCTTTTCGCCACGTGTCATTCGATTGGGGCGTTATAGAGGGTGCGCTGATGCAGTCAAGCACTGTTGATGGGTATAAACCTAGCAAAAACAATACTTTACAATTTAGGTATTATTTTACCCCACTAACTTTCCATGGTTCTAACGGGATTTGCCAATAATGCGTTAATGTCATCTAACGCCTGCAAATACCGCGGCTCTGATACACATGTCGTTGCCGCCAGCCGCACTGCGTTCGGCGCTCGTTGATCTGCAAGCACAAATTCATCAGCCGGTCGTACAGAAATCCCCTTACGCTGGCACGCCAACGCAAAACTAGAGGCGCGCCAGCCTTGCGGCAATTGCAGCCATAGAAACGGTGCATCCTCGCGCCAGCGTACATCCCAGCCACCCAAGCGATTGACTGCCAGTCGTACGCGTGCCGCGGTATGGGCAATGACCTTCTCCTTGACGCGACCCGCATCCCCCGATTTCAGTAAATACGCACAGACATCCAGCATGGGTTGAGAAATACCATGAAATGAACTTTGGGCGACCTGCTGCAAATCCCTGAACCGGTTGACAGGTGCAACTGAAAAGCCAAAGCGTAACGCTCCGCTGACGCTCTTTGTCAGCGACGAAACAAAGTAAGATTGCTTAGGCAATATCGCTCGGTACGCAGGAACGTCTGTCGGGGCAATGCTGTGACAGTCATCTTCGATGATCGTAAGGCCAAACCGTTCGGCAACGGCTGCGATCTGTTTTTTGCGGGCATAACCGGTTTGGGTTGTCGTGGGGCTGTGCACCTCAGCTGAGGTCAGCAGGACCTGTCCACCGTGTGTGCGATAGGCCTCTGCCAGCGCTTCAGGAATCAACCCGTCTTCGTCCATAGCCACACCAACAACCCGTGCCCGTAAAAGACGCGCTGCATGGCGAACACCAGGATAAGCCAGTTCGTCCGCAAGGATCACTGGATGTGCGCCATGCAACTCTGCCTGCAAGGTGAGGATGACGCAGTTCTGCGCCCCATTGCCCAAAACAATATGATCGGTGTCAATATGACCCGCGCGCACAGGGCCGATCCAGTCCAAGACGGCTTCGCGCGCCTCGATATCCGTGTTTGGTGTCGGATAATTAATATGCCGCCGCCGATGCGACTTGCCCAGTCGGATCAGTGCATCATCAATCAATAACCCCTGCCCGACGTCTGGCACTCGGCTGCTACGAAAATCTGCAATGCTTTCATCCACATCATGGACGAGCGGCGGTTCAAGCGTCTGTTCCCTGCGTGAAGCACTTGCAACATATGTCCCGCGTCCGACTTCTGCGGACAAGCGTCCCTCGTCCGTAAGCAAGCTGTAAGCCCGCGCGACCGTGCCCGGCGTCACCCCAACGCGGTAAGCCAGATCACGAACTGTCGGTAACTGTGATCCCACGGCCAGATCGCCTGATGCGATGCCGTCGCGTATCGCTTGAGCAAGCGATTTGTATTTTGATTTGCCGACGATAGAGACGCGTGGCTGCCAAATTGTATCTGATACAATCATTCTCTGGACCCAGTATGAAACCCTTTGTATCCATACGGCATAGCATTTCGCTATATTGTGTCAATACAATTTAAGGAGTTGTCCCATGTCACACGCGCTCCGCACCGCGGATCTGAATGCACTGAACGCACGGGCGAACCTGCCCTTGGTCGCGGGCCTCGCGGTCAAATTTGCAGTTGCTGTGACACTTTGGGACACCCGCCGCAGAACCCGACAGGCCCTCAAAGACCTTGAACCGCATTTGTTGCGCGACATCGGGTTAGACCGCCTCTCTGCCCAAGCAGAGGCCTCTAAACCGTACTGGCAGGACTAGACCCCACCTGCCTCTTCCTGACTGGGCCGGACATGTTCCGGCCCCTTTTTATGCTGGTGGGATAGAATATGTTAGGGACGCACGGGCGACGGGCAATGCACTGCCTGCACTTGTGATCAACGCATCTCCAACCGCCAAGACCCTGCCCAGCTTTAACAATCGTGTCTCGCAGATCAGATCGGTGTTGGCGGCAGGTTTTCGCATGAAATCAATGCTGCAATTCGTTGTCACCGCAAGCGCCACCGGCCCGATCCGGGCCAGAATGGCCAAGTACATGCTCACATCGGCCAAAGAAAACATAGATGGTCCAGATACAGTCCCTCCGGGACGCAGATGGCGATCGGCCACCTTAAGACGTACCGTGACGCCATTCTCACCCAGGCTCTCGATCAGGAAATCATCCCCCAGCTGGGGGAACTCGCGGGCGACAAAAGCTTGTAGCGCCGGAATGTCCATCTTTGGTTCCATATTCGTCAACTCCCGCTTAGTCTGGTCACAGATCAACACGAGAGCTGGCCCATGACAATCCTTCTTCGAGACGACGCGGCGTCGATTGCAACACTAACGATGAATGCCCCCGAACGGCTGAACGCCCTATCAGATGCGATGCTGGCGGCGCTACACAGCGCATTTGACGACATCGCGGCAGACGCCACGGTGCGTGCTGTCATCTTACGCGGGTCTGGTAAGGCGTTTTGCGCTGGACACGATCTCAAGGAAATGCAGGCCGGGCGGCAATCGCAAGACGGCGGCGCGGCATATTTTAAAGACCTTTTTGACCGATGTGCCGCCATGATGCAGCGTATCCAAACCATGCCTCAGCCAGTGATCGCCCAAATTCACGGGATCGCGACGGCCGCCGGATGCCAATTGGTGGCCACCTGCGATCTGGCCGTCGCCGACGACCAAACCCGTTTCGGGGTCAATGGCGTGAACATCGGCCTGTTCTGTTCCACACCTATGGTGGCCCTGACCCGAAACATCCACCGCAAGGCCGCTTTCGAGATGCTCACCACAGGCCGGTTCATCAACGCACGCGAGGCGCAAGAACTGGGGTTGATCAACCGTGCCGTTCACTCAGACGCCCTGCCCCGCGACACAGCCGAACTTGCACAAAGCATTGCTGGCAAATTGCCTTCTGCGGTCAAGGTCGGCAAACAGGCCTTCTACGCGCAAGCGCAGATGAGCACGGCCGATGCTTATGCCTATACAGGCGACGTCATGGTGCAAAACATGCTGGTGGAGGACACCAATGAAGGTATCAACGCCTTCTTGGAAAAACGTGACCCGGACTGGTGATGATAATCCGTCATTATTGGCCCAAAAATATCCCCGCCGGAGGCTCCGACGCCTACAATCCGTAGATAACTTTGAATTTTTGCTCAAGATAGTCCAGCAGCGGGCCCTCATCGGGCACAGCGCCAGTCGCATGGGCAATCGTCTCGATCGGCGTGCGCAAACCGCCATATTGTTGGACATTCTCGCGCAGCCAACCTGTCGCCTTAGATGTATCGCCACGCGCCAGATCATCATCCAACCCCGGTACAGCATCACGCAGGGCCACATGCAGACAGCCAGCGTAAACATTGCCCAGCGTGTAGGTCGGGAAATATCCAAAGAGCCCTTCTGACCAATGCACGTCCTGCAACACCCCGTTTGATGCCGTGTCCACCGCAAAGCCAAAGTCCGCCGCAAAGCGGTCGTTCCATGCGGTCTCTAAGTCATTCACAGCCAGATCGCCCGACATCAGTGCGCGCTCCAGGTCAAAGCGCAGCAAGACATGGAGGTTATACTGCACCTCATCCGCTTCCGTACGAATGAAACCATCACTCACGCGGTTGACAGTCGCATAGAATGCATCCTCATCAGCAATCCCGAAATCACCAAACTGATCGCGCATCTGGCCATAAAGCCACCCAGTGAAGGCACGGCTGCGTCCCAACTGGTTTTCGTAAATCCGGCTTTGGCTTTCATGCACGCCCATGGACACTCCTGCGCCAAGCGGCGTCAGCAAGTGTTGCGCATCAATGCCTTGCTCGTATGCGGCATGGCCCACTTCATGGATGGTCGAATAAAAACAATTGAAGGGGTCGGTTGGGTTCGTTCGTGTCGTAATCCGCACATCAAGTCCGGACCCTGACGAAAACGGATGTACAGCCTTATCGATACGCCCGTTTTCTAAGCTATAGCCGAAGGCGAGCGCCAGTTTTTGGGATAAAGTCAGCTGTGCTGCATCATCAAATATCCCTGACAAAGCTGCCGGTGCGGGTCTGTCTAGGATGGCAGCACGCAAATCGACAAGTCGCGGACGCAGCGCTGCAAACATCGCACTCAGGCTTTCACCTGTCGCCCCTGGTTCATAGTCATCAAGCAGGGCGTCGTAGGGGTCGGCATTCCCAGCAATGGCGGCAGCTTCCTCGCGCCGTAGTTCAACAACTTTTTGCAGAATCGGCAAAAACCCGGCCACATCCTCGTCGGCGCGTGCCTGTGCCCACACGCGGTGCGCAAGCGACGTGGTTTTTGCCAGCTCAGCAGCAAGAGCAGCCGGAACCTTGGCAGTGCGCTCATAGTTCCGCTTGATGTGGCGTAGATTGGCCGCGGCAACGTCATCCACGGCTTCTGCCGTCTCCAGCCACTCGCCAACGCGCGGATCAATCCGCCGCGCATGCAGGATATTCGCCATCGCACCATGCTCTTCTGCGCGCTGCGGAGTGGCCCCCTCCGGCATCATGGTTTCCTGATCCCAGCCTAGTCGGCCTGCAATCTGACCAAGCGCTTCTGTGTCGCGCTGAAACGCCATGAGTTCTTGATAGTCCGACATGGCGCTAGGCTCCTTTGATAGTCTGGGCGATGGGGTATTGGGCAAGGAAACGTCCGCGCAGGATCACCGCCCACAGGATGACCGCAATGAGCTGATGTACAATCGCGATCTGCCATGGGGCGGAATACAAGACGGTCACAATGCCAATGACCACTTGCAAGGACATCATGGCCATCATCGCATTGAAGGCAAAGCGGGTTTTATCGTTGGCCGAGCGCCGCGCACGGAACCAGACAAAAAGGGCAAAAGCGAACAGGGTATAACCCGCCATCCGATGCATGAATTGCACCAAACCCGCATCTTCAAAAAAATTGCGCCAAACCGGCGAGAGTGACAACGGCTCGGGGGGCAGGAACCCACCTGCCATCAACGGCCAGTCGGGAAAGGCGCGGCCTGCGTCAATGCCTGCAACCAATGCGCCAAGGATAATTTGAAAAAAGGCGAAACCCACAAGCAGCGTCGCAAGGCGCGAAAGCCCCGTATCACCGCCGCGCCGTGCCTGTAGCAGGTCCGCCTGACTGCGACCCAGTTGATAGATGTACCAAGCAATGAAGCCAAAAATGACAAAGGCCAGCCCCAGATGCGTGGCAAGCCTATAAGAGGCGACATCCAGCATCCCCTCTTCCAAGCCGGATGAAACCATCCACCAGCCGATGAACCCTTGTAGGCCACCCAAGGCGCCAATGAACAAAAGCTTCGGTGTCCATCCCGTTGGGATCTTGCGGGTTGCGGCAAAGGCCACAAATCCGACAGCCCAGACCAAGCCGATAAAGCGGCCTAATTGACGATGCCCCCATTCCCACCAGTAGATGACCTTGAACTCGGCCATCGTCATGCCCTTGTTCTGCAACTGGTATTCTGGGATCGCACGGTACTTATCGAATTCTTCGGTCCATGCAGCCTCTGACATGGGCGGCATAGCTCCCGTAACAGGTTTCCACTCCGTGATTGAAAGACCGCTGTCAGTGAGGCGGGTCAAACCACCCACGACGATCATCACCACAACCAGCGCAAACAGCGCCATCAGCCAGCCGCGGATCAACCCACGCGCACCCGTCCCTGCGCGATCAATCCCACCGGGAGCTGCCACCTGTTTGGGCGTGTCGCCGACGTCTTCGAAAATACTGCGTTTGGTCGCCATCTTTGGTCTCCGCTTGGTCTTAGCAGATATCTAGAACTCAGGGCTGCAATCCGCAAGCGTCACCGTGCCACAGGTAGGGTTGGATCGCGATCCACTTTACACCCTATTCGCCGCGCTCTTTCCAGCGCACCATTTGGCGCATCATTCCATGGAGCATCTGCACATCCGCACGGGTCATCGGCATCCGCGACCACATATTGCGCAAATTCAGCTTCATGTTCTCGGCCTTTTGCTCAGGATAAAAGAACCCGGCTGTTTCAAGTCGTTCCTCATAATGATCGCTTAGCTTTTCAATCTCGATCTGTTCAGCCCAATCGCCGGCTGCATCCACGCGAGATGCATCAACCTCGACCGCCTCGCGCCGCCACTCGTATCCTGTCAGCAGCACACATTGTGCGAGGTTCAATGACGGAAAGTCCGGATTCACAGGAACTGAGATAATCGCATTGGCCCGTGCAATATCATCATTCTCCATGCCTGAGCGTTCTGGCCCGAACATCACTGCGACCTTCTGACCTTCGCCAATCCGCTTACGCGCATCCTGCATTGCGGCCTCTGGAGTCAAAACCAGCTTAGTCAGCCCGCGTGGACGTGCGGTTGTAGCATAGACATAGTCGCAATCGGCGAGTGCACCTTTGGTATCCTCAAAGATCTGCGCCTCGTCCAACAGCCGCCCGGCCCCGCTGGCCATGGCCACTGCCTTCTGGTTCGGCCAGCCGTCGCGTGGTGCGATAATGCGCATCCGGTCCAGTCCAAAATTCCACATGCCGCGGGCTGCGGCACCGATATTTTCACCCATCTGTGGGCGGATCAGGACGAAAGCGGGCTGAAGATGGGCGCTTGGCATGACAGTTCCTTTGCAAGATCGCCGCCTGATACGCCCGCAAGTTTGTCAAAGCAAGAAGCGCAACCCCATAGCCAAGCTGCATTTTCCCAGCTAAAAGCCCCGGAACATCAATGCAGAGCGGAACGCCCCCATGTCGGACGCCCAAGACCACCCACAAATCTATCTGATTACCCCGTCGGAATTCGACCTTTCGACCTATCCGGCCCAATTGGCCGCTTGCCTTGATAGCACAGAAGTTGGCTGTGTGCGTCTGGCCCTTGGATCAACCGATGAGGCCCGCATCGCAAAGGCAGCCGATGCCTTGCGTGAAGTAACCCATGAACGCGATGTGGCCTTGGTGATCGATAGCCATATTCAGTTGGTTGAACGTCTGGGTCTGGACGGTGTCCATCTGCAAGACGGCGCGCGATCGGTGCGTCAGGTCCGCAAGGATCTTGGCGACGACGCCATCGTTGGAGCCTATTGCACGAACTCGCGCCATGACGGGATGACAGCAGGCGAGCTTGGGGCGGATTATGTCAGTTTTGGCCCTGTTGGTGAGACACCTCTGGGGGACGGCCGTCAAGCCGAGTTGGAGCTGTTTGAGTGGTGGTCTATGATGATCGAAGTGCCCGTTGTGGCTGAGGGTGCTTTGAATGCAGACCTGATCCGCGCCTTGTCGCCACACACCGATTTCTTCGGGATCGGGGACGAGATTTGGGCAGCAGAAAACCCGGCAATCGCACTGGCTGAGTTACGTCAGGCCATGTTGGGCTAGCCCCGCGCGCACTTCATGCTCCATGGCTTTTGCCAATACTTTGCGATCAGGAAAATCTGCGACCTTCACGGGCGGGTGGTAAATGACGTGGACCGCGCCTGGTGCGCGCGCGGCAAGCGTTGATAACAGATGCGGGCCAAACTCCATATCGCCCCACCAGCCATAAAAACGCGGATCCATCCCATCTGGGGCTGTATAAATGACTGAAACGGCCTGCATTTGAAGTGTCTCGCGCAGATCAGGGTCAAAAAAAGCCGCAAAGAGCGCAGGTTTAAAGGGCAAGACCTGCAATCCATCTGACGATGTTCCCTCTGGGAAAAACAAAAGTTTATGCCCCGCCCCAAGCCGGTCGCGAAACAATGCAATCTGGCTGCGCACTTCACTGCGATCTCGCCGGATAAAGACGGTTCCTGTAGCCCGGGCCAGCCACCCGATACCTGGCCAGCCTGCGACCTC
>Ga0316189_10005203_pt1 | contig 12465 bp, 7 predicted proteins | sample LowCovwburrow_MG_FD_204930 | JGI IMG/M metagenome (GOLD analysis project Ga0316189, IMG submission 204930) | Coastal sediment microbial communities from Maine, United States - Lowes Cove worm burrow | ecosystem: Environmental > Aquatic > Marine > Coastal > Sediment | place: USA: Maine... | reverse complement strand
ATCTCGCGTCGCTTGGCGTCAAGACCAGCCTGTTCGGGCTCACAGGCGCGGACGAAGCGGCCGATCGGCTGGAGTCGATGCTCGTCGACGAGGGCATTCGCTGTTCCCTGACCCGCATGGACGGCGTACCGACCGTCACCAAGCTCCGGATCCTCAGTCGCAACCAGCAGCTCATCCGCCTCGACTTCGAGGCGGACGCGGATGCCCGCTTCGAAGGCCAGCTCGACGCTGGCCTCGGCGATGCATTCGAAGGCGCCGGCGCCGTGGTTCTCTCGGACTACGGCAAGGGCGCGCTGCTGGGCGTGGGTGGGCTGATCGAACGTTGCCGCGGCGCTGACGTGCCGGCACTGGTGGACCCCAAGGGTACGGACTTCGGACGCTATCGTGGCGCCGCCGTCATTACGCCCAATCTCGCCGAATTCGAGGCCGTAGCCGGGCGCTGCAACGGCGACGAAGACCTCGTGAGCCGGGCCCGGCGGCTCGCGGCCGACAACGAAATCGGCCATCTGCTGATCACGCGTAGCGACAAGGGCATGACGCTCGTCGGACGGGAAGGCGAACCGCTGCACCTGCCCGCCGAGGCGCGTGAAGTCTTTGACGTATCCGGTGCCGGTGACACGGTCATCGCCGTCGTCGCGGCGGCGCTTGCGGCCGGTCAGTCAATGCCTACCGCCGCGGCGCTGGCCAATCTCGCCGCCGGGCTGGTCGTGCGCAAGCTCGGTGTCGCATCGGTGACCACCTCCGAACTCCGGCTTGCACTCCACGAGCGCGGTAAGGGCGGGCGCGGGTTCATGGCGGCCGAGGATCTCGTCGAGGCGGTGCGCCAGGCTCAGAGTCGCGGCGAACGAGTCGTCATGACCAACGGCTGCTTCGACATACTGCACGCTGGCCACATTTCGTACCTTGAGGAAGCGAAGTCGCTTGGCGATCGCCTCGTCGTCGCCGTTAACGACGATGAGTCCGTCCGCCGTCTGAAGGGCGACGAGCGGCCGATTAACAGCATCGCCGACCGGCTCGCGGTCATGGCGGGGCTCGCCGCGGTTGATTGGGTCGTACCCTTTGCCGAAGACACGCCCGAGCGCCTGATCTGCGCCGTCCTGCCGAACCTGCTCGTCAAGGGCGGCGACTACCGACCAGAGGATATCGCCGGCGGCGATTGCGTTCGCCGTAACGGTGGCGACGTCCGCGTACTGACGTATCGCGACGGACGATCGACCAGTGCGATCGTCGATCGGATTCGCGGCGCAAGGGAGCCGAAGTGAGGCTTTTTTACCTTGCGCTGTCCTACGTTCTCGCCCCCTTCGTCGTCCTCATCATCATCTGGAAGGGGCTGACGAACCGGGCGTACTGGGAACGAGTGGAGGAACGCTTCGGCTTTGGGCGCTCCCGCACGGAGCGCCGCGCGATCTGGATTCATGCCGTTTCCGTCGGCGAAGTCATGGCGGCTTCGACGATGGTTGGTGAATTGCTCGAGCGCTACCCGCATCTGCCGCTGGTCATCACGACCGTCACGCCGACCGGCGCTCGCCGTGTCATTGATTTGTTCGGCGATCGGGTCATCCACAGCTATATCCCGTACGACATGCCGGGCGCCGTGAGGCGGTTCTTCGACCGTTTCAATCCGCGCCTCGCCGTGATCATGGAAACCGAACTGTGGCCCAATCTTTACAACGAATGCGGCAGCCGGAAAGTGCCGCTGGTGCTGGCCAACGCGAGAGTCTCGCCGCGCTCGGTCTATCGCTACCGTCGTTTCGTCGGCCTCTTCAGCGAAACGCTGTCCCACGGCATTGTGATCGCGGCCCAGAGCCAGCGGGACGCGGACCGCTTTCGCTGGATCGGCGCGCCGCCGGAGCGGACGCACGTCGTGGGGAACATCAAGTTCGATCTCGAGCTGCCCCGGGACCTCATCGCGAAAGGGCGGGAGTTCCGCGAGGTGCATGCTCAGCGCCGGCCCGTCTGGATCGCGGCGAGCACCCACGAGGGCGAGGAAGACGAAGTCATCGAGGCGCATCGGCGCATCGTCGAAACGACGCCGGATGCACTGCTGATCCTCGTGCCCCGGCATCCGGAGCGATTCCAGGCCGTCGCCACCATGCTGTCGCGTCGCAGGATCTCCTACGTCACGCGCAGCAGCGCGGGCCGTTGCGAGCCGAAGACGCAGGTGTTTCTGGGCGATACGCTGGGCGAATTGACGATGTTCTATGCCGCCGCCGATGTGGCCTTCGTGGGTGGCAGTCTCGTGCCCGTGGGCGGCCACAACGCCCTCGAACCCGCCGCGATGGGGCTGCCCATCCTGACCGGTCCGTATACGTTCAACGCGGAAGACATCGCCGAGATGCTCCAGGAGGCGAAAGCCGCGTTCCAGATCGCGGACGCGCAAGAGCTGTCCCAACAGGTATCCGCCTTGCTGTCAGACCCCGCGCTCAGAGCGCGCTGCGGGCAGGCGGGCCGCCAGACCGTGGCCGACAATCGCGGTGCGCTGGCACGGCTGCTGGAACTGCTCGAGCCGTTGCTCGCTGAGTTTCCCGACGCCTGAGCGGCCGGACGATGCCGTGGCCTCGCCGACGACATCTCGCCGCTCGTGCCCCGGCAGAGCAGGCCGCGGCACGCAGGCCGGATTGCCCCTCGGGCCGGTGCCCGCCGACCTTGAACGGGTCGTTCGGCGGCGGGCGGCTCAGGTTGCCTGACTAATGAGCGGCCGGGCTATTCCTCGAGCCAGCCATCGACCTCGCGCAGGTCATCCGCCGACAGATTGCCCGCCGCCTGCTTCAGGAGCAGCGCGTTGACGACGTAGTCGTAGCGGCTGCGCGCGTAGTCGCGTTGCGCCCCGAACAGGTTGCGGCGCGCGTCGAGCACGTCCACCGTCGTTCGGGTGCCAACCTCGAATCCCGCCTCGGTGGCCCGCAGTGCCGTTTCGTTCGATTCCACCGATCGCGCCAGTGCATTCACCCGGGAAATTTCCGAGTCGACGCTGAGGTAGGAGTCACGGACCTGGCGCTCGGTCTCCCGCGCGACCCGCTCCAGCTGCTCGCGGGAGGCCCGGTGTTCGAACACGGCCTGTTTGCTCTGGGACTTCACGGAGCCGCCTGAATAGATCGGGACGTTGAGCTGAAGGCCGATGGTGTCATTCCAGATGTCGCTGTCGGCCGGGCCCTCCGGAAGGATGTTCGCGCCGGCCTGCTGCGGCTTGTCCTGGCGGTCAGCGTCGCGGTCATCATTCGACCGGTTGGCGAAGAAGTCGAGCGTCGGCATATGGCCGGACCGGCGAATGCTCACGTTGTCGAGGGCGATTTCCGCGCCCAGACGGCTGGCTTCGAGGCTGAGGTTGTTGCTCAGCGCCGTCTGTACCCAGGCCTCGACGTCGGCGGGGCTCGGCGGAATCAGCGGAATATCGGGGCCGGCGTCGGCCAGCTGCTCGTAGTACTCACCGGTGATCTCACGAAGGAACTCCCGGGCCGTCGCCACCTGCCGCTTGACGGAGATGACGTCCGCGACCGCCTGGTCGTAGCTCGCCTGGGTTTCCTGGACATCCGTAATCGCGATCAGGCCGACTTCGAAACGTTTTTCGGCCTGTTCGAGCTGACGACCGATAGCTTCCTTCGCGGCCTCGGCGGCGGACAGCGTCGCGTTGGCGCCGAGAATGTCGAAGTATCGCTGCGAGGCCCGGATCATCAGATCCTGCTCGGCCGCGCGGTAGGTCGCTTCGGCCTGGGCGAGCTGCTTGTCCGCCTGGCGCAGCGTGACCCACTGGTCCCAGCGGAAAAGCGTCTGGGTGAGCTGAAGCTGCCAGAACTTGCGCGGGTCCGTCGTCTGGCTGAAGCCGGTGGAGCCGGTGATGATGGAATCCAGCTGGCCGTCCGGCGGGTTGCTCGTGTCGACGCCCTGCGTGAATGTCGAGTTACCCGATGACCAGGACTTGCTGTAGGTGTACTGGCCCGTGATCTGGGGCAACAGCGAGGCGAGGGCCTGTGGTTTCGACTCCAGGGTGGCCATCCGGTTGGCGGCCGCCTCCCTCAGGGTCGGGTCGGCGCCCAGCGCGTCGTCGTAGACGCCCAGCAGATCAACGGCGGCGGCCGGCGAGGCCGCGAATCCGGCGAACAGGGCGGACGCAAGCATGGTCCAGAGTCTTTTCATGAGTCGGAACTCCCTATGTCCCGGCAAGGGGATCAAGCGAATAGCCTGATGGTGTGTTAGTTAACTATATCACCATATCGCCAGACCGCAACCGCATGCGGTCCGGGCCGAGGTTCAGTAGACGGGGACATTCGGGTCCACATCGGCAGACCAGGCGTCGATGCCGCCCGCCAGATTGAGGACCCGCGAAAACCCGATTTGTTTCAGGAATGCGACGACCTGACGGCTTCGTCGGCCATGATGACACAGCACGACGATATCGCGGCCGCGATCTAGCTCTTCCAGCCGGTCCGGCACGTCGGCCATGGGGATATGGAGCACGGCGTCGATGCGCGCGATAGTCAGTTCCCAGGCTTCCCGCACGTCGAGGACGATGGGTTGATCGTCGCTGCCGAGGCGGGTGGCCAGTTCCCGGGGTCGAATTTCTTCGATCGCAGGGCCCGTCATGACGGTGCCCCGTCCGCGACGGAGCGCGCGCCGGCTCGGATGGAATCAGAAGGCAAAACGTTCGGGCTGACGTGCATGGCATAGGTCCGGGATGTCGGTTTCGAACAGAACGTCGCAGTTGCGGGCGCCGTCGTCGCCGGCCGTGACAAGCCAGGCCTCCCTGACGGGTGGCGGTCCGACCACGGCGAACAGCCGTCCGCCGGGGTTGAGTGCGGCCTCGAACCGATCGTCGTAAACGGGGAGGGCGCCCGTGACGACGATCACGTCATAGCGCCGCCCGAACGGGGCGGTGAGGCCGTCGGCGCGGGTCAGTTCCAGGTCCAGGCCGGTTTCTTCCCCGAGGCGTTCGGCGGCGGTGGCGGCGAGATCTTCGCGAATCTCGAGGCTGTGAACCCGCCCGCCGAGGCGGCCGAGGCAGGCCGTCAGAAAGCCCGTGCCGGTGCCGATTTCCAGCACGGCGTCGTCCGGCCCCGGCGCGACCGCCTGGAGAATGCGGCCCTGGAGTTTGGGCGGCAGCATGATTTCACCGCCGCCAATCGGAATCGACGTGTCCGCGAACGCCAGTCCGCGGTAGGCGTCCCCCAGAAAACGCTCCCGTCTGACGTCGGCCATGACGGCGAGCACGCGCTCGTCGAAGACGTCCCAGGTGCGCAATTGCTGGCTGATCATCTGGGCGCGAGCTAGTTCGAGATCCATGGTGCCTCCGGGCCGCGCCGACTGGTTAACCCGGGCGCTGGCGGCGAAAGGTTAAGGTCTCCTCAGACGGGTGACAAGCGTGCGTGACCCATTATGGTGAATGCTGTTTCGGGCGCCCCGTCGATACGTTAAGCTGCCCCTCTGCACGCCGCAGGCGCGTGCACTCTTTAATGATCCAATAAAATCAGAGTCTTGGGCGAATCAGGCCCGGACCTGCCGGGGGCAGATATCGAATGAGCGCGAAGCTGGAGGATATTCTTGACCAAACCGACCGGCTGAGCGACGAATCGACAGGGGCTTTTCCCCGCTCAAGAAAAGTCCATGTGCGCGGCAGCCGCGACGATCTCCGGGTCGGCATGCGCGAAATTTCCCAGACGCCAACGCCGGCCGACGGCGGGAATATCGACAACCCGGCCATCACGCTCTACGACACCTCAGGGCCCTATTCCGATTCCGATGCCCGGATCAATCTGGCCGCCGGACTCAGCCCGCTGCGCAGGGCCTGGATCGAAGAGCGCGGGGACACCGAGACGCTGGAAGGGCGGACGTCGGACTACGCCCGGGACCGCCTGTCCAACGACGAACTGGACCGCTTGCGCTTCCCGACGATCCCCGCGCCCAAAAGGGCAGTCGCCGGCGGCAACGTCACGCAGATGCATTACGCGCGCCGCGGACTCGTGACCCCCGAGATGGAATACGTGGCGATCCGGGAGAACGCCCGGCTCGCCGAGATGCGCGAGACCTGGCAGGCCGCCGGCCTGCTCAGACGACAGCAGGGCCGTGGATTCGGCGCCCGGCTGCCGGAGGAAGTCACGCCCGAGTTCGTGCGCGACGAGGTAGCCGCGGGCCGCGCGATCATTCCGGCGAACGTCAATCACCCGGAGCTCGAGCCGATGGCGATCGGGCGGAATTTCCGGGTCAAGGTCAACGCGAACATCGGCAACTCCGCCGTCACCTCTTCGATCGCTGAGGAAGTGGAGAAGATGGTGTGGTCGACCCGCTGGGGTGCCGACACGATCATGGATCTCTCCACGGGCAAGAATATTCACGAGACTCGTGAGTGGATACTGCGTAATTCGCCCGTGCCCATCGGTACCGTGCCGATTTACCAGGCCCTCGAGAAGGTGGGCGGTCGCGCGGAAGAACTGACCTGGGAAATGTATCGCGACACGCTGATTGAGCAGGCCGAGCAGGGCGTCGACTATTTCACCATACACGCGGGTGTGCGGCTGCCCTACGTGCCGCTGACGGCGGACCGGATCACGGGCATCGTCTCCCGCGGCGGCTCGATCATGGCCAAGTGGTGTCTTGCCCACCACCGCGAGAGTTTTCTCTACGAGCGCTTCGCGGAGATCTGCGAAATCATGAAGGCCTACGACGTGGCCTTCTCACTCGGCGACGGCCTCCGTCCCGGCTGCATAGCCGACGCCAACGACGCCGCCCAGTTTGCCGAGTTGGAGACGCTCGGCGAGCTGACCGCTGTCGCCTGGGAGCACGACGTACAGGTAATGATCGAGGGCCCCGGCCACGTGCCGATGCAGCTCATCGAGGAAAACGTCGAAAAGGAACTGGCTGACTGCCTCGAAGCGCCTTTCTACACTCTGGGCCCGCTGGTGACGGATATCGCACCGGCCTACGATCACATCACTTCGGCGATCGGCGCGGCGCAGATCGGCTGGTACGGCACGGCGATGCTCTGCTACGTCACCCCCAAGGAGCACCTTGGATTGCCGGACAAGGACGACGTGCGCGATGGCATGGTGGCCTACCGAATCGCCGCCCATGCGGCGGATCTCGCCAAGGGCCATCCCTCGGCCCAGATCCGGGACAACGCCCTGTCGAAGGCGCGTTTCGAGTTCCGCTGGGAGGATCAGTTCAATCTGAGCCTCGACCCGGACCGGGCCCGCGAATTCCACGACGCGACGTTGCCCAAAGATGCGCACAAGGTTGCCCACTTCTGCTCGATGTGCGGCCCGCAGTTCTGTTCCATGAAGATCACCCAGGAAGTGCGTGAATACGCCCGCAACCGGGGCGTTGTGGAGGGTGACGCGCTCGCAGTCGGCCTTCAGGAAAAGGCCCTCGAGTTCCGGGAGCGCGGCGCCGAAGTCTATCGGAAGAACTAGGGTCTGCCTGACGTGCCGATGCTTGAAACCCTGACGATAGCCGCCGGCCTCGGCGCCTTCGGGTTTCTGCTGTATTTCCTGCGCCGCCGGCTGGAGCCGCGCGGTGATACGGAACAGACTTTCGGTACGGGACGCCAAGGCGATATCCAGCCGGAGCGCCCGCGGCCCGTATCGCTGGGCGCCGCCGTCGTGCGCGGACCGGATGCGCCGCTGGCGATACTCAATGATCAGGACCTGTTCCTCAGCCTTGCCGAGGTGATGGCCGGCGCCGTCCTGATCCACGATCGGACGGTGCACTACGCGAACAGTGCCGCGGCGACGCTGTTTCAGACCGATGCCGGGGCCCTTGCCGGGCTGGAGATGACCGATCTCGTCCATCCCGAGCAGCGTGACCTCGTCAATCAATACCTGGAGAGCCGGCTAAGGGGCGAGCGCGTCGGCGAGGCGCCCGTCGTTCAACTCGACGTCGGTGAGCGCCCGCGCTGGGTGGAGCTGATTGCATTCGATATTCCCCGCCGCGGCTCCCCGCTGCTCGGTTCGCTGGTGCGCGAGAGCCGCAGCCATCTGGTGGAGCGCGCGATAGAGCGGGGCCGCAGCCTCGCGCGCAATACCCTCGACTCTATCGGTGAGGGGGTCGTCACGACGCAGCTCGACGGGACGGTCGACTACGTCAATGGCGCAGCCGAACTGATGCTGGGCTGCAGTCAGAGCGCCGCGGCCGGACAGCGGCTGCCCGAGCTCGTCACGCTCGTCGACGAGGCCGACCGGAAGGAGCTTTGCGATCCGGTAGAACGCTGTCTGGCGGAAGGCAGCCGGATCGATCTCGGCCGCCGTACGCTCATGGTTTCGCGCCACACGGACGAAGAACACTCGATCGAGCTGACTGCCGCGCCCATCCGCACCGAGGGCCGGGACATCATCGGCGTCGTGCTCCTCATGCACGATGTCTCTGAGATTCGCGGGCTGGCCCGTCAGATGTCCTACCAGGCCAGTCATGACCCGCTCACCGGGCTGGTCAACCGGCGTGAGTTCGAACGGCGGCTGGAAGACTCTGTCAGCGCGGCGCACGCCGGGGCCGGTTCCCACGTCCTCTGCTACCTGGATCTCGACCGTTTCAAGGTCGTCAACGATTCCTGCGGCCACATGGCCGGGGACAATCTCCTGCGGGAAGTGGCGACGATGATTCGCGAGCAGGTTCGCGACTCGGACTCGGTGGCCCGGGTCGGCGGCGACGAATTCGGAATGCTGCTGGTTGGCTGCCCCCTCAAGAAGGCCCGCCAGATCGCCGACGACGTCTGCACGGCCGTGCGCGACTATCGTTTTGTCTGGCGCGACCGCATCTTCAACGTCGGCGTCAGCATCGGCCTGGTGGAAATCAGCCACGAGTGCGGCACGCTCGAGGACTTGATGAGCGCCGCGGACTCCGCGTGCTACGTGGCCAAGCAGAAGGGTCGTGGGCGGGTACACGTCTATTCGGCCAGAGACGAGGCCGTCGCCCGCCAACGCGGCGAGATCCTCTGGCTGCAGCGCATCCAGCGCGCTCTCAAGGAAGACCGCTTCGAGCTGTATCTCCAGCCGATCGTCTCGGTGGTCGGCCGCGTCGACACCGGCCCCGCCTACGAGGTTCTGCTGCGAATGCGGGACGAACAGGGATCCATCTCGCCGCGGGACTTCATGCAGGCGGCCGAACGCTATCATCTGATGCCCAACGTGGATCGCTGGGTCCTGCAGGCCACCTTCGCCGCCATCGGCAGCGGTGCGCTCAAGCTTCCGGACCACCGCAGCTGCACGATCAACCTGTCGGGTCAAACCATCGGCGATCCGCAGTTCCTCGATTTCGTCGTAGACAGCCTCGACCACAGCGGTGTGGCAGCAGCCCAGATCTGCTTCGAGGTTCGGGAGTCCGCCGTTACCAACAATGTCTCCCACGCGGCGCGCTTCATCGCGGTTTTGCACGGCATCGGCTGTCAGTTCGCCCTTGATGACTTCGGCAGCGGGCTCGGATCATTCGCGAATCTCAAGTCCCTGGCGATGGACTACCTGAAGATCGACGGGGCGATCATTCGCGGCCTGGGCTCGGACGACGTTAACGAAGCGATGGTGGCGGCGATGATCAAACTGGCGCGCACGATGAATATCAGGGTCGTCGCCGAGCATGTCGAGAGCGAGGCTATCTTCGACAAGGTCCGCGAGATGGGCGTCGATTTCGTCCAGGGCTACGCCATCGGCCGCCCGGCACCGCTCCAGAAGCTCTAAAGCGGACCCCTGTCTAAAGTATGAGACCGGACCCCTGCCGGCGGTGGGGCGATCCCGCTATAATGCCGGGCTTGGTGCGCCCCGGATGCTGTTTTAGAACAATACGGGAAGCCGGGTGCCACCCGAATCGCTATCAGTCCAGTCCCGAGGGGCGGGCCATGGATATAAAGGAACCATCATGAACATGAATAACCTGCCGTTCTTTATGGGCATCGCGGGGCTGGTTGCGGCTTTCGTCGTCTACCGCGTCGTCGCAGCCTACCCGGCCGGAGAAGGAAAGGTCGCCGAAATCGGCGCCAAGATTCAGCAAGGCGCGATGACCTTCATGCGGCGTGAGTACATGCTCATGTGGGGTATTGCGGCCGTGATCCTGCTCGCCATCGGCTTCTCGGACCTGGGCTGGGATACGGCGCTGGCCTTTTTTGTCGGCGCCCTGAGTTCATCGGTCGCCGGCTTCATCGGGATGTACACGGCGACCCGCGCCAACGTCAGGACGACGACCGCCGCTCACGAGAAGGGCGCCGCTACGGCCCTGTCCGTCGCTTTCTTTGGCGGTTCGGTGATGGGCATCACCGTCGCGTCGATGGGCCTGCTGGGCCTGGGCTTCCTCTACATGTTGTTTGGCGGCGACCCGCATAGCGCCGAGACCATTCACGGCTTCGGCATGGGCGCCTCACTGGTCGCACTGTTCTCGCGTGTCGGTGGCGGCATCTTCACGAAGAGCGCCGACGTCGGCGCCGATCTCGTCGGCAAGATCGAGGCCGGTATCCCCGAGGACGATCCGCGCAACCCCGGCGTTATCGCCGATAACGTGGGCGACAACGTTGGCGACGTCGCCGGCATGGGCTCGGACATTTTCGAGTCCTACTGCGGCGCCATGATCGCGTCCATCGCCATCGCCTCGACCATGTCGACGGATCTGCTGGCCCGCCTCGGCGCCCAGGAGAACCTGATGGCGCTGCCGCTGCTGCTGGCCTCGGTCGGTCTGGTTTGCTCGCTGCTGGGCGTCGGGCTCGTGCGCGGGGCGTCGGGCATGGCCCCTGAGAAGGCGCTGCGCGTCGGCACCATGGGCGCGGCCGTCCTGTTTGTCATTGCGGCCTGGTTCCTGATCGGCTACCTCGAAATCAGCTCCGGCGTATGGGCTGCCGTCCTCGCCGGCGCCATCGGCGGCATGATCATCGGCCTCGTCACCGAGTACTACACCGGCGGCAAGCCGATCCGCACGATCGCCAAAGCCGGCGAGACCGGACCCGCCACCGTGATGATCTCGGGCCTGGCAATCGGCATGCAGTCGGTTGTCGTGCCGGTCCTCTCCATCGCGGCGATCATCTTCGTCGCCGACTATTTCGTTGGCCTCTACGGCGTCGGCATCGCCGCTGTGGGCATGCTCGCGACCGTCGGCATGACGATGGCGATCGACGCCTACGGCCCGGTAGCCGACAACGCGGGTGGTATCGCGGAGATGGCCGGCCTGGGCGAAGACACCCGCAAGATCACCGACTCCCTCGACGAGGTCGGCAACACGACGGCGGCGATCGGCAAGGGCTTTGCCATCGGTGCCGCCGCGCTGGCGGCGCTGGCGATCATTGCGGCCTACATCGAGGTCGTGAAGAAACACTACCCCGACTTCTCGCTCGAAATCTCCGATCCGACCGTGCTCATTGGCATGTTCATCGGCGGCATCTTCCCGTTCCTCGTGGCGTCGATGACGATGAACGCGGTGGGCGATGCGGCCTTCGATATGATCAAGGAGATTCGTCGCCAGTTTCGCGAGATTCCGGGGCTGCTCGAGGGCACGGCCGAGCCGGATACCGTCCGCTGCGTTGACATCGCGACGTCGGCCGCGCTCAAGCGGATGATCGCCCCCGGCCTCCTGGCCGTGATCTCGCCGGCGGTCGTCGGTTTCCTCCTCGGCCCCGAAGCGCTCGGCGGCATGCTCGGCGGCGCGCTGCTCGGCTGCGTCCTGCTCGCGCTCACGATGGCGAACGCCGGCGGTGCGTGGGATAACGCCAAGAAGTACGTCGAGAAAGGCAACCTCGGCGGCAAGGGCTCCGACGTCCACAAGGCCGCCGTCGTCGGCGACACCGTGGGCGACCCCTTCAAGGACACGTCAGGCCCGTCGATGAACATCCTCATCAACGTGATGGCGATCGTCAGCCTGGTGATTGCACCGCTGCTTTGATGCAATCGCGTCACGCGTAACGACCAAAGGGGGGCTTCGGCCCCCCTTTTTTTATCCCGTTCCTGTCAGGCGCTGTTGCCGGGGCGTCCGGCGGCAGCCGCAAGGCCGATCCAGGACGACGGCAACGGCGCCAGCGCCGGCAAATACTGGTTCGGCCGGTTGTCCGGCTGCCAGAGCTTCACGCGGCTGTCCTCGTCAGGTGGCCAGCCGGTTACCGGCTGACATCGTCCGGTTCCCGCGTCCCGCGTTCCGCGAACTGCGTCAGGCGTCCACTTCGAACTTCGTCTTGAGCCTGCGCGGCACTTTCCGGTTCTTCAGGTGGACGTAGTAGGGCAGGCCATCGCGGAACGGCGGGAAGTCCTCGCCCTGGATGAGGGGTTCGAGGTAGCGGCGGCAGGCCGCCGTGATGTGAAACCCGTCGCGGGAGATGAAGTTCCTCGGGACCTTCTTCTCTTCGTTAGCGACGTCCTTCAGATCGGCGACGCCGACCCGCCAGCGATAGGGGCTGTCCGTAATCCGCTCGATGGTGGGCATCACCGCGTTGCGCCCGGCGGTCGCGAACTCGACGGCCGCCTTGCCCATCGCATAGGCCTGGTCGACATCGGTCTTGGAGGCAATGTGCCGGGC
>Ga0316189_10005202_pt1 | contig 12465 bp, 8 predicted proteins | sample LowCovwburrow_MG_FD_204930 | JGI IMG/M metagenome (GOLD analysis project Ga0316189, IMG submission 204930) | Coastal sediment microbial communities from Maine, United States - Lowes Cove worm burrow | ecosystem: Environmental > Aquatic > Marine > Coastal > Sediment | place: USA: Maine... | reverse complement strand
ATTTGAATTTGTCTGTAAATCATAGGCTGAAGGAAGTTCCAATTCAAAAACAGTGGATTGTCCTAAGTCGTTTCCATTTGAAAAGATGAGTAATTTACCTTGATCTACCCCTTTAAGTAAATTGGGAAAATGGTTGTTATGGAATAAGCGAGAACCCAGTGAATTCTGATAAGTTTCGGGATTGCCAAAGCGGTAAATAAGATCCCCACCTTTACCGTAATTTCCCCCACTTTGTCCGGCAGCCTCTGCAGTTGAGGTGCTGTGGTCGATGGCCCAGACCTCTGAATAAAAGTTTACGCTTAATAAAATGACATCATTCACTTCGTCATAGCTAATGGCATTGGCATGCATAATATCTCCCTTAATATCGGCTACCGTTTCCGATTTTGGAACATAGTTAATGTCAATAAGTTCAGGATGTTCGGAAATTATGCCATAATTACCTTTGGTGGCATCATGGTCTTGAATTAAATGGTCCCAAGAATGCCATTCCCAAACTATTTCGTTCGTGGCCGGATTAATTTCAATTATCGATTCTGGAAATACATCTTCCTCAAGCATAAAACCTGCCTGTGCCGCCACTTCTGAGGAAAGCCTTTGCCAGACCATTGCGATAATATTTCCATTGGGTAGCATTTCAGCGTCATGGTGCGTTTCTCCTTCCAATGAGGAATATATAAAATCCCATTCCACAGTTCCGTCAGGAGCTACTATTTGCAGCCTTCCGCCCTTTCCTCCTAATCTAATCTGTGGATCATCAGACTCCAATGATGCCAAAAGCCTTCCGTTGGGCAAAAGAAATACATCATTGCCAATATTGTTTGTTAAGGTCCATTCATGTAGCAATCGTGCCTCTTTGTTAATGAGGTAGGCCCTGTTAGCAGCTGCATCATTAACCAAAATATAATTGTCTTCTACCTTGTCTGCGTTAAATACCTCAACAATCCCCTCAGGGGTAAAGTCAGGTTCTTCGATAACAGGAACCTCCGGTTCGTCAGGAACCGGTTCTTCGGCTATAATTAGCGTATCCGCTTCCGTTACTTCATCTTCGGAACAGGATTGTAGCCATGCTATTGAAACTAAAAGCATGAAAAGCATAGCAGTTAGGCGCACAAACTTATTTTTCATCATTGCAACTTTTTTCAAAAATACATTATTATTTGGAGGAATTACGTTGGTCTCCGTTAATATTTTCGATGCTGTGAAGCAATTAGGTCGCCTTAGTATCAAGTCCTACTAATAGCTATAATTCTCATTTCTCAACAAACTTTCCATGGTATTAACATTGCCATTCATACAACAGCCAGAACAGCCGGTGAACATAGGAGTGCTTTCCATTCTTTCAGAAGTCAGTTGGCCAGTATTTGTCAAAGCCTAACAGATATAGTAAACTTTTAAGGCCTGTTTAAAGGACCTCTGGTTTTTTTCAATTGATGAACCGCTGCTAATTTAGAGTCCTTATTTTCATAGCACTGGTTTTTTATTTGTTTTATTACCTATTCATATATAAGTCGATTTTAATTCAATTTATTAAAGGCCAGAATTATGAAATAAAAAAAGGCCCAAACTTAGTTTGGGCCTTTTTGTAATCAATGTAATTGATATTAAAAGTTCTTAATACAGTAATTGATCAATTCCACGCCTGGAGTGGGAGTGGTCGCTGAATAAGCTACTTGCGATAAGATTACGTTACCATTGGCCGCAGTAATAGTATATTCTATTTCTCCGTCCCAGGGACCAGAAGTAAATTGAATAGAAATTACCTCAGATCCTACAGGTACCGTAAGTGTTTCGAAAGAGTCAGTAGCCTCGGCGGCATCAACATCGAATATATATTCGGTTCCATCTAAAGTTACCGTTAAAAAAGCTCCGTTCCAGCTATCCCCATAAGCATCGACCATGTCAAATGTCCAATCTCCTGCACTAGGAGGAGTTGGTGGGCAAACAATTGTTGCAGAGTATAAAAACGGCGAGCTAAAGTAAGATCCTGTCAATGTACCAGAGTTTTGGTCAAAAGAGAATCTTCTGCCGTCGCTCATTACCAATTCAAAACGAACCCTAAATTGGTCACCACCATCAATGTCACTTTCAGCAACACCTGTAGCACTTAAAAGTGCTGGCAAAGTTACTTCGTAGCTAAATCTCGGTAAACCAAATTCGCCAGTTGTAAACGTAGATGGAGAAATGCTCTCAACCATTGCTTCTGGAGTAGTTGCTCCCTTACCATTATCTGGCGTTTCATCTCTAAAATTGGCGAATACATCTATAGATGTCACCAAATTACCATTTTCAGAGTCTTGAACTTCTAATTCAACTCCAAAAAAACCATCGGCTACACCAATAGGTAATTCATTGGAAGTAACATTAACTGTTCTTAAGATTGCACCCCTTTCGGTATTTGATGTTACGTCGTCAATAACGGCATCCCCTTCATCACATGAGGTGAACATCAGTGATGTTAGTGCAAGAACAGTAAAAATTTTATAATTAATTTTCATCTTATTTCTTTTTTAGTTAGTTAATTCGCTATCGGGAATGCAGGACTCGCAGGATTAGTATCCCAGAAAACCTGTTCGGTGAGCGTTGTTTTTTGTGTCAAACTAGGGTTGGTAACAACCTCGTTTTGTGGTATCAGAAATGATCTAGGGAATGCTCCAGGATTTGGTTCCCAATTAGGCGTAAGCGTAGTCGGATACCCCGTTTTTCTGTAATAATTGAATGCTTCAACACCGCCACCATACAAGGCAATCCAATATTGCTCAGCAAAGATGTTTTCCTTATCATCTCCAGTGGCTGCGGTAAAATCAGCAACTATACCAGAAACGTATGCGGTAACATCTGCAGCTGTTGGCTCAAAAGACTTGTCTGCATTAGCATCCAAAGCTCCAAAGCCTTGAACTTTGTCAATGGATTTTTCCATAGCAGCTTGCATGAATGTTGCCTTTTCAGCATCACTTGCAGCCATATCGGCTCTCCAAAAATCAACATAAGAAGCTAAGATGATTGGCTCAATTCCGGCACCACCGCCACCAAGACCAAGGCCAACTCCGCCAAAACCATTATCGTCGAAACGACCTGCGGCAGGATAAACACCAGCTGCAGTTCTCTGGAAGCCATCAGGAGGTGTACCTTCATCATTTCCATGAGAGCGTCCCCAATAACCATTGTCTACACTACAGAAGGTAAAGCCACCATCGATATAATGTTGTGGGGGCACTACCAATGAGCAAGCTAATAATTCTTCATCAGCATCAACGGGATCACCGTTGATATCATTTGCACCTGGAGTACCATCTATCTGACGATAGAAATAGTAACGAATTCGTGGATCATCTTTTTCAAGCATGGTCTCCATCATATAGTTTGAATAATAAATATTGGCACCACTAGGCGTATAATCACTAGCATAATCTTGGTGTCTTGTATCAGGTTGCAACTCTCTTGACCCGAATTGAAACTGAAAGTCATCGGCTGTATCACTGATAAAATCGTTACCTGCAATCACCGCATTAAAAGCCGAAGTGTTACCTGTGGTTGCATAAGCTTTTAAGCGAATTGAATTAATGGCTTTGACCCAGTTGGCAGCATCTCCTCCATAAAAGAAATCGTCAGCACCCAAATCAGGTGCGTCGCCACTCAATAATGCTTCCGCTTCATCCAATAAGGCCAATGCTCCCGCATAAACGGCAGCACCATCATCCAAGTTCGGAGCTGGGAAATCTACAGGATTACCGGCTTCTGAGAACGCGGCACTTCCCAAATAATCAGCTAATAACATCAATTGATGCGCATACATAGCCTTACTGATACCTACGTGAAAATTGTAGTTGATATCAGAATTGGCGTTAATGTCCTCCAAACCCTGCAGGTTGGTTAACATACCAACACTCACACCAGAACCAACACCGGAACCAGTACTACTGTATGTACGTGACCAAATACCATTTAAGGTTACTCCTGGATAATTATTGAAATAGTCCCTACCAGACATGTTGTCAATTCGTGTTACTTCAGACCCTATATCATTCATAGCGACCATGTTGGCTGCATATGCAAATTGAATCGAATTCAACAGCAAGTTTGGATCTGCCTGATCGGCGGCCAAGTCATTAGGACTCGTTCTTAGGTCTAGCTCAGTTGTCTCACAGGAGTTTAGAAAACTACCTCCTATGAATGCAACAAGCATATATTTAATTATTTTTTTCATAATATTTTACTTAATTAAATTAGCAATTTTTAAAATGTCATCTTTACGCTCATACCATATCTTCTGGTACTTGGACCGTTAAGGAAGTCGAACCCTCGTCCGTTACCAACACCAACACCCGCAACATTGGGGTCAAAGTTAGCACCATTAGGAGTGTTATATGCGTCGTACCAAAGGTTGAAACCTTGCAAAGTAAATGTTAAAGATCCAAAAGGAGTTTTCTCCAAGAACTTCTGTGGTAACGAATAACCTAATGAAACCTCTTGTAAACGAATTACTGATGCATCGTAAACTTTAAGCTCAGCAGGTCCGAACAACAAGTTACTAAAATAATAGGTTGAGTTGTTCAATTGAATATCATTTGCTTCACCAGAGTTTTGGTTAACACCAGGAAGAATATACGTATTCAAACGATTTTCTGTCTCTACAATCAAACCCCTACCTAATAAGGTGGCAATTGTACTAGACATGATGTCCCCTCCTTTTATGTGATTGATCTGGAAACCAAATCTCCAATTTTTATAAGATAGACTGTTGATAAAGTTCATGGTGTAATCAGGAATGGCATCACCAATAATTGGCACATTTCCATCCAAATCAGATTCAGCAATAACATAATTACCAGCATCGTTGGTAATTAAGTTGCCTGCAGCATCGCGCTGAATGGCCGTACCAACAATAGTACCCAATGATTCTCCCTTGATTGCGGCATTAGCTCCAATCCATAGTGCTGAATTACCGGAATAGAAAATAATATCCTGTTCCTGCTCTTCAACAACTTCCTTATTAGCAAAGAAGTTGACACTTGTATTCCAGTTGAAACCATCTTCATTTCTAAATAAATCAATTCCCAAATCTGCCTCGTAACCTTTATTACTGATCTGCCCAATGTTACTTTGTGTCTGTGTAAATCCGGTAGAAGGTGATAGCGGTTCAAAAACGATCAAATCGTCTGTACGTCTATCATAATAAGTGGCATCAAAGGAAACTCTGTTTTTCCAAAATTTACTTTCAAAACCTACTTCGAACTCTTTAAGAAGTTCAGGCTTTAATTCAGGATTGGCACGGAAATTATCTACTTGGTTCGTAGTAATTTCACCACCTTCACCAAAAGATTGGGTATTTTGCTCTACAACACTTACCGTAGGATACCCAGTCGGGAAGTTTGCAGAGGTACCATAACTAGCTCTTAATTTCAAGTAATTTAAGCCATTTTCTGACTTCATTCCATCAAATGCCGCAGTTGGCAAGAATGACAAACTAGCACCAGGATACGTTAGACTTCTATTTTCCTTGATCAAGTTAGATACCCAGTCTGTTCTACTACTGATGTTTAAGAAAAGAAAGTTATCATAATCAAAACTAACATCACCAAATACACCAACAATATTTCGTTTACGCGAAAATTGTATCGGTGACTGGTTTTCATAGTTAAAGTGTCTTCTGATACCGAAAACGATTTGACCCGTACTCGCTACACCTGAAATATCAAAGAAATCAGATCTAGCATTGGCGCCAACATTAAAGGTCATGCCAATTTTTTCTGATAGGTCATAATTACCATTAATAGAAGCTGTATGATCCCAAATGGTATTGTTATTGTCATAGGTGTTTAAGAAACCGAAGATATCAAAGTTGAATTCTACACCTCCTCTATCGGAAAATTGTGTGTTTCTTTCTGTATAGAAATCCAAACCTGTTCTCCATGAGACACCAAGATTTTCACTCAACTCATAACTTAGTGAGGTATTAAAATAAAAACGGTTTGTAAGTTGGTTGAACTTGATATGGTCCCCTACCCATCTTGGGTTGACAATATCGTTACCATTTCTATAGTAAACACTACCACCGGTAATTGGATTCTCATAAGGAAGTCCCATCAAATCAACACTTCTTGGTGTAAAAAGAACGGCTCCGTAAATTGAGTTTGAACTAATACCCCCGTTACCTCTACTCGCAGCAACTGGTGGCGTGTCATAATCAGTTCGTGAATAGTTCATACTACCTGCAATGGTAAATTTATTGCTAAGTTTAGAACGACCACCAACCGAAAAGTTTACTCTACTTAATTTGTTGCCAGGTGTAAAACCTACATCATTTAAATGACCCAAGTTGGCATTAAAGGTTGTATTCCCATCTTCAGATCCTCCTGAAAAGTTCACAGAAGTATTTGTAACATGCCCTGGTGCGAAGAACTCCTCAACAGAGTTGTATGGCTTAAAATCATATCTAGCATTCTGCAGTTCAGGAAAAGCATCCCTTGTAGCTGCAATAGCCGTAGTAGAATATGGGTGGGCCAATGTGCCATTGTCATCAATGGACGATTGATTACCCCAACCTGCTGTACCACCTTTACTGAAACTTGGTCCCCAGTTACTGAAGAACCATCCGAAAGACTGATCAAAACCACCACCATAAGAGCTTTGATAATCAGGTAATGAAGCATATTCATTTGTGAAATATGAAGTGCTTACTGAAATTTCGTTTTTCTTAATCCCACCTGTAGCAGCTCCTGCCTTGGTTGTGATCAAAATAACACCATTTTTACCTAATGTACCATACAAGGTAGTTGCTGCCAAACCTTTTAAAATTTCAATATTGGCAATATTGTTTGGATCAATGTCCAAGAAACGGGATGAACCTGTATTCCCAGATAAGAAATCACCACCATTATTATTGGTGTCATTACTAAAAGGAACTCCATCTACAATGAATAAGGCCTGGTTACTTCCACTGAATGAACTAAGACCACGAATGGTAACACTAGTTGCAGATCCAGACATACCACCGCCAGCTGTAATCTGGACTCCGGAAGCTTTCCCCGCAAGAACACGGGCAACATCACCCTCTGCTCTTTGTTCTAGAGCTTCTTCGCCCACTGAACTCACAGCGTATCCCAAGGCTTTCTTTTCCCTTTTAATACCTTGAGCGGTGACAATCACCTCTTCAAGAGCTTGTGCGTCTTCAAGCATTTGCACGCTCATTGAGCTTCCTGCACCTACTGCTTGTCTGACGTCTTTTTGTCCAATATAAGTGAACAAAAGTGTTTGACCTTCTTCGGCACTAATTGAATAATTACCGTCAAAATCGGTCTGGGTACCTGTCGTGGTACCTACTACGACGATATTAACTCCGGGAAGGGGTAGACCGTCTTGGTCTGTAACCGTACCGGAAATCGTTTTCTCTTGTGCAAATGTAATGTGCACAACAAACGCCAATAATAGCGTTAAGATTCCATTTAAATTTGTTCTCATTTTTTAATTATTTGAATTAGCTATCGGCAAAAATCATAATTTCATGTTAATAATCCAAACTAATTTTAATAAAACTTTAAGAAGCAGATTTAATAATACAACTTTCTCAGTGCTTTTTGTTATAAACTATTAATATAGCAATAAAACGACAAATAAGTTACGAAAAACATAATAAATATAGTTCGATAATAATAAAAATATAAAATACTCAGGAATGATAGCCTGATTTTTGTAGTTCTTTAGTTTTATTGGGTGAAGAATTGGGATTATTCAGATTGAATTGATCTCGATTGGTTAGAATAAAAAAAAGTTTAAAATTAAGCTGCCAATATTTGAATTATTATGAAATATTACTACATTTGCCAGCCCTTAAACAAAGGGTACAATTTTTATACATATATATAGTATGCCAACAATTTCACAATTAGTACGAAAAGGAAGGGCCACGATTACTAAGAAGAGTAAATCGGCTGCTTTGGATTCGTGTCCTCAAAGGAGAGGTGTATGTACAAGGGTATATACTACAACTCCTAAGAAACCAAACTCTGCAATGCGTAAAGTTGCTAGGGTAAGGTTAACCAATGGAAAGGAAGTGAACGCTTACATTCCAGGAGAGGGTCACAATTTACAAGAGCACTCGATAGTATTAGTAAGAGGCGGGAGAGTTAAGGATTTGCCAGGTGTTAGATATCATATTGTTAGAGGTGCTTTGGACACAGCAGGTGTTGCGGGTAGAACTCAGCGTAGATCTAAGTATGGTGCAAAACGACCAAAGAAGTAATCAGAACTTTTTTAAAAGACAGCAATGAGAAAAAGACAGGCAAAGAAAAGACCATTATTACCAGATCCACGGTTTAACGACCAATTGGTGACACGTTTTGTGAACATGATGATGTGGGATGGCAAGAAATCAGTTGCATATAGTGTATTCTACGATGCGATAGATATAGTTGAGGAAAAGAACACTGATGAAGAAAAAACAGCATTGGAGTTATGGAAAGATGCACTTTCCAATGTAATGCCACATGTTGAAGTGAGAAGTAGAAGAGTAGGAGGGGCCACCTTTCAGATTCCTATGCAAATAAGACCAGATCGTAAGATATCGACGGCAATGAAATGGCTTATTAGTTTTGCGCGCAAGCGTAATGAAAAAGGGATGTCGCATAAATTGGCTGCTGAGATTTTGGCCGCTGCCAAAGAAGAAGGTGCAGCAGTGAAAAGAAGAGTGGATACCCACAAGATGGCTGAAGCGAATAAAGCATTTTCCCACTTTAGATTCTAAGAAGAAATGGCAAGAGATTTAAAATATACAAGAAATATTGGTATTGCAGCACACATTGATGCTGGTAAAACCACTACTACAGAGCGTATATTGTTTTATACAGGTGTTAGTCATAAAATAGGAGAGGTGCATGATGGCGCTGCTACTATGGACTGGATGGAGCAAGAGCAAGAACGTGGAATCACGATTACCTCTGCTGCAACCACCTGTACATGGAATTTTCCAATGAAGAATGGTGAGGTCATTGATGAAACAAAACCGTACCATTTTAATATTATCGATACCCCGGGCCACGTTGATTTTACGGTTGAGGTAAACCGTTCATTAAGGGTTCTTGATGGGTTGGTATTCTTATTTAGCGCTGTTGATGGTGTTGAGCCACAATCAGAGACTAACTGGAGGTTGGCTGATAATTATAAAGTGCCTAGAATAGGTTTTGTGAATAAGATGGATCGTCAAGGGTCTAACTTCTTAATGGTTTGCAAGCAGGTCAAGGAGATGTTGGGGTCTAATGCGGTTCCTATTGTATTGCCAATTGGTGATGAGGCTGATTTTAGAGGCATTGTTGATTTAGCCAAGAATAGGGCTATAGTTTGGCACGAAGATAATTTTGGGTCAACTTTTGATGTAGTTGATATTCCTGAAGAAATGAAGGAAGAAGTTCACGAGTATCGCGCCGCTTTGATTGAGGCAGTTGCTGAATATGATGAGAATTTAATGGAAAAATTCTTCGAGGATGAAGATTCCATTACTGAGGATGAAGTATATGCTGCTTTAAGAGCTGCAGTTATGGATAGAGCTATAATTCCTATGATTTGTGGTTCTTCATTTAAAAATAAAGGTGTTCAATTTTTGTTGGATGCTGTTTGTAGGTATTTGCCTTCTCCTCTAGATAAAGAGGATATTGTAGGTACTGATCCTGATACTGGGTTAGAGATAACTCGGAAGCCTAATGTTAAGGAGCCTTTTGCGGCTTTGGCATTTAAAATTGCGACAGACCCTTTTGTAGGTCGTTTGGCTTTCTTTAGAACCTATTCAGGGCGTTTGGATGCTGGTTCTTATATATTGAACAATAGGTCGGGTAAAAAGGAAAGAATTTCACGTATTTATCAGATGCACTCTAATAAACAGAATGCAATTGATTATATCGAGGCTGGCGATATTGGTGCCGCTGTAGGTTTTAAGGATATTAAAACTGGGGACACCATGTCCGCTGAAAAGCATCCTATCATTTTAGAGAGTATGGACTTTCCAGATCCAGTTATTGGTATCGCGGTTGAGCCTAAGACTAAGGTTGATGTTGATAAATTGGGGATGGCTTTGGTTAAATTAGCGGAAGAAGACCCAACATTTCAAGTAAAAACAGATGAAGCATCTGGCCAGACCATTATTTCTGGTATGGGTGAGCTTCACTTAGATATTATTGTTGATCGTTTAAGACGTGAATTCAAAGTTGAGGTGAATCAAGGTGAACCGCAAGTTGAATACAAAGAATCTTTGACTAAAACTGCTTCACATCGCGAAACCTATAAGAAACAATCCGGGGGTCGTGGTAAATTTGGTGATATTGTCTTTGAAATGGGACCTGCCGACAAAGATTTTGAGGGGACTGGATTGCAGTTCGTTGATCAAATCAAAGGGGGTCGTATTCCAAAGGAATTCATTCCATCGGTTCAGAAAGGATTTACAATGGCAATGCAAAACGGACCATTGGCTGGTTATGAGATGGATACCATGAAAGTGGTTCTTACAGATGGATCATTCCACCCTGTGGATTCTGATGCACTTTCTTTCGAATTGGCTGCAAAAATGGGTTATAAGTCTGCAGGTAAAGCTGCAGGTGCTGTGGTCATGGAGCCCATTATGAAACTTGAGGTCATAACACCCGAGGAGAATATGGGTGATATCGTAGGGGATCTTAACCGAAGAAGAGGTACGATCAGTGATATGGGTGATAGGGCAGGTGCTAAAGTTGTAAAGGGTACTGTTCCTCTTTCAGAAATGTTCGGTTATGTCACTTCTTTAAGAACTTTATCATCAGGTAGAGCTACATCTACCATGGAGTTTTCACATTATGCTGAGACACCGTCGAACATTGCAGAAGAAGTAATAAAAGCAGCAAAAGGCGTAACCGCTTAAATTTTAGAAGATGAGTCAAAAAATCAGAATAAAACTAAAATCTTACGATCACAACTTAGTGGATAAATCTGCTGAAAAAATCGTAAAAACGGTGAAGACTACCGGTGCTGTGGTTACAGGACCAATTCCTTTGCCAACACATAAAAAGATATTTACCGTATTGCGTTCACCACACGTAAATAAAAAATCAAGAGAACAATTTCAACTGTGTTCTTATAAAAGATTGTTGGACATTTATAGTTCTTCATCCAAGACCATTGATGCCCTTATGAAGTTAGAACTTCCTAGTGGTGTAGAGGTTGAGATCAAGGTGTAAGTGCCTATCATTCCAAATTAGGAATGATGTGAACATGTCCTGAGCTGCGTGCAAGGGAAAAACGGAAACAAAAATAAATTCAGGGTTGAATTATTTTTGACCCTGTTTTTTTGCAAATAAGTTTAATAGTTAAGTAATTAATAAATAATAATTATATGTCTGGGTTAATAGGTAGAAAAGTAGGTATGACCAGCATTTTTGACGAAAATGGGAAAAATATTCCTTGTACCGTCATTGAGGCAGGACCATGCGTAGTTACCCAAGTCAGAACCGAAGAGGTAGACGGGTACAGTGCCCTTCAACTTGGTTTCGATGACAAGGCAGAAAAACGTGCTAATAAGGCCGAATCAGGTCACTTTAAAAAGGCAGGTACTTCTCCCAAGAAAAGAGTCATTGAGTTCCAAGGTTTTGAAGGTGAATACAAATTGGGCGACACCGTTGGTGTTGACGTATTTGTGGAAGGAGAATTTGTTGATGTTGTTGGAACATCAAAGGGAAAAGGGTTCCAAGGTGTTGTTAAAAGACATGGCTTTGCCGGTGTTGGCCAAGCAACCCATGGTCAGCATAACAGACTTAGAGCTCCTGGTTCTATCGGTGCGGCTTCTTATCCTGCGAGAGTTTTCAAGGGAATGAAAATGGCTGGTAGAATGGGTGGTGACCAAGTTACGGTTCAGAACCTTAGAGTTTTAAAAATAGTTCCAGAGAAAAATCTTTTAGTTGTTAAAGGTTGTGTACCTGGTCATAAGAATGCTTATGTAACCATTAAAAGGTGGCAGTAATGAAGGTAGCAGTTTTAGATATTAAAGGAAAAGAAACGGGAAGAAAGGTAGACCTTTCTGACAATGTTTTCGCTATAGACCCAAATAACCATGCAATTTACTTGGATGTTAAGCAATATTTGGCACATCAAAGGCAAGGTACCCATAAATCCAAGGAAAGAGCGGAGATTAAGGGTAGTACTAGAAAGATCAAAAAACAAAAAGGTACTGGTACTGCGAGAGCAGGTAGTATTAAGTCTCCAATCTTTAGAGGTGGTGGACGAATTTTTGGACCAAGACCAAAAGATTATAGCCAAAAATTGAACAAAAACGTTAAACGTTTGGCTAGAAAATCTGCGCTTAGTATCAAGACGAAAGAGAAGGCGGTTATGGTAGTTGAGGACTTTAACTTTGAGGCTCCAAAAACAAAAGATTTTGTTGACGTTTTAAAGTCTTTAGGATTAGAAAACAAAAAATCTTTATTTGTGTTGGGTGATTCAAATAATGGT